>JAEEGI010030277.1_pt1 | contig 10183 bp, 6 predicted proteins | sample 8958751 | NCBI WGS metagenome assembly JAEEGI01 (sample SAMN16246545, study PRJNA631951) | gut metagenome | biome: gut microbiome; feature: rumen; material: KS-attached | host: Bos | place: Iran: Karaj | collected 2018-10 | reverse complement strand
AGGTTGCCTACGCGTTACTCACCCGTTCGCCACTAGGATTCTGCCGAAACAAAATCCCCGTTCGACTTGCATGTGTTAGGCACGCCGCCAGCGTTCGTCCTGAGCCAGGATCAAACTCTCCATAATAGTTTTATAGAAAGCCGATTCGGCTCTTCTTGTTGTTCAGAATTTCTTTGACTTTTGGGTCTGTCCCCGAAGGGGCTGACCCGCACATTCATCTGGTTCGTTATTCAGTTCTCAAGGTTCCGCCGTCAACCGACGACTTGGTTATAATAGCACTTCTTTTTTCCTTTGTCAACACCTTTTTGTAAAAAACTTTACATTTTTTTAAATAATTTTATGAGCATTCATATTATCACCTGTATTACGAACGGATAGCGTGTATTATATTTTGTTAATTTAAAAAAATATGATATACTACATTGAAAGCAGAAAGCACTACAACATACTGCTTATATTACAGAGGAAGGTAATCATCATGAGCAAAATTACACTGGACATTCCCGAGAAGTCCCAAAAAATTCTCGACGCAATGTACCAGACCATGGAAGGTCGCCTCGAAGCCAGTCCCGGCGGTGTTTGTCCTATTGACATCACCCTCTCCTTCGTGCGTATGTGCCATACCCAGAGCTGTGGCAAATGCGTTCCCTGCCGTATCGGCCTGGGTCCCCTGGGAGATCTGCTGGAAAAGATCCTGGATTACGAAGCGTCCCCGGAAGATCTGGAAATATTGCGTAAAACCGCTGAAAGCATTTTCCTTTCCGCAGACTGCGCCATCGGCTATGGCGCTGCCGAAATCGTATTAAACAGCCTGGCTGCTTTTGCAGACGAATATCAGGAACACATTCAGCATCATGCCTGCCTGATGCACCAGAATCAGCCTGTACCTTGCCGTGTCGCCTGTCCGGCACATGTTGATATCCCCGGATATCTTTCCTTAATTGCTGACGGGCGCAGCGAAGACGCTATCCGTTTAATCAGAAAAGACAATCCGTTCCCTGCTTCCTGCGGTTTTGTCTGCGAGCATCCCTGCGAAGGAAACTGCCGCCGTAATATGATAGATGAAGCTATCAATATCTGCGGCTTAAAACGCTATGCAGCAGAACATATCGGAGAGGTTCCCGCTCCAAAATGCCTGCCGGATACAGGCAAAAAAATAGCCGTTGTGGGCGGCGGTCCCGGCGGCCTGACTGCAGCTTACTACCTGCAGCTGATGGGACACCAGGTCACCGTTATGGAACGCCTGGATAAACTGGGCGGCATGATCAGGTATGGAATCCCGGCTTACCGTCTGCCGCGTGAATATTTGGATGCGGACATTAACCATATCCTCTCTACCGGCATCAAAACACAATTCGGTATTTCTGTCGGTAAAGATTTTACAGTTGAAGATTTGCGAAAAGAATATGACGCTGTATATTTGGCTTTTGGCGCACATAACGCAAAAAAAATGCGTATCCCCGGAGAAGAAAGCACTGGCGTTATTTCTGCCATTGATATATTACGTGAAGTGGGATACGGCAATCCGCCAGACCTCACGGGTAAAAAAGTCGTCATTGTAGGCGGCGGCAATGTTGCTATGGATGTTGCCCGTACTTCTGTACGACTGGGCGCGGAGAAAGTTTACATCGCATACCGTCGCAGCCGGGCTGATATGCCTGCTTTAGATGAAGAAATCGACGGCGCCATTGCCGAAGGCTGCGAACTGATGGAATTGTGCGCGCCGGATCATGTAGTAACAGACGAAAACGGCCATGTAAAAGCGTTGGCCCTTCGTCCTCAAATCCCGGGCCCCATCGAAGGCGGCCGTCCCAAGCCGTATGACGCACCGGAACCGGTACTGGAACTTGCCTGTGATTTAATAGTTTCCGCTATCGGCCAGGATATCGAATGGCAACGCTTCAACCAGCAGGGTATCCCTGTCAGGAAAGGCGTTATCGATGCCATGGCAGACGGTTCAATTTCAGGCAGCAACGGTATTTTTGCCGGCGGTGACTGCGTGACCGGTCCTGCGACTCTCATTCGTTCGATTGCCGCGGGTAAAGTTGCGGCTATCAACATTGACCAGTATCTCGGTTTCAATCATAAACTGGACTTCGGCGTTCAGGCTGCGGCGCCCCACTTTATTGACCGCAAACCCTGCGGACGCTGCAATATAAAAGAAAGGGAAGCCGGTATCCGTAAACAGGATTTCGAAACCGTAGGCCGGGGACTTTCAGAAACAGAAGCAAAACAGGAAGCGCTTCGCTGCCTCCGTTGTGATAAATTCGGCCTCGGTGCCTTAAAGCAGGGAGGGAATTTACCATGGTAAATATTATTATAGATGGAAAGAAGCTGCAGGTGCGTGATGATGTTACGATTTTACAGGCAGCTCGCGAAAATGGTTTTTCTATTCCCACTTTATGCTATCTGGAAGGCCTGAATGAAATCGGCGCCTGCCGTTTATGTCTGGTAGAAGTAAAAGGCCAGCACCGCCTGGTTTCTTCCTGCAACACCAAAGTGCGGGAAGGAATGGAAATTTCTACCCGCTCTGCCAAAGTGCGGATGGCCCGCCGCTTAAATGTTGAACTTATTTTATCGCAGCATAACTGCAATTGTCCTTCCTGCCCCCGCAACGGCAATTGCCAGTTGCAGAAGGTTGCGGCGCAGTTGGGCGTAAATGTTGAGAGCTATCCCAAAAAACTCAGACAGGAAAACTGGAATAATAACTTCCCGCTGAACCGGGACGAAACAAAATGTGTAAAATGCATGCGCTGCATCCAGGTCTGTGACCAGGTACAGAATATGCATGTCTGGGATCTGGTTAATACCGGTAAACGTACCCGTGTCGGTATGGTACAGAATACCTGCACCCTGTGCGGGCAGTGCATTACCCATTGCCCGGTTGCCGCATTAAGCGCCCGGGACGATACGGAAAAAATCTGGACCGCCATATCGGATCCGGACAAAATCGTCATCGTGCAGCCGGCGCCCGCCGTACGTACCGCCTGGGCCGAAGAAGCAAACGTTCCCAGAGAAATGGCTACTCCGGAAAAACTGGCGGCAGCCCTGCGGCATTTGGGTTTTGATTACGTGTTTGACACCAACTTCTCCGCTGACTTGACTATAATGGAAGAAAGCGCGGAATTAATCGAACACCTGACCCATGCAGGCAAATATCCTGTTCCCATGTTCACTTCCTGCTGTCCCGGCTGGATCCGGTTCTTAAAGAAAGAATATCCGGAAATGGTTCATTACATGTCCACTTCCAAATCGCCTATGTCCATGTTCAGCGCCATCGCAAAGAGCTATTACGCCAAACTGCTCGATGTTGCGCCGGAAAAAATCGTCTGTGTGGCCGTCATGCCCTGCGTAGCCAAAAAATACGAAGCTGACGTACCGGAAGTCAACAGCGAGCCCGGCATCAAAGATACCGACTATGTTATTACGACCCGGGAACTGGTCCGCATGCTAAAGGCTGCCAATGTTGACATTGCCAAACTTAAACCCGAACCTTTCGATAAGCCTCTGGGTGAAGGAACCGGCGGCGCCGTTATCTTCGGCACTACCGGCGGCGTAATGGAAGCGGCGGTCCGCAATGCATATTACATGCTTACAGGGAAAAACCCGCCGAATCCGGATAATTTCATTCAGTGGAAATGGCTGGACCGCTGGCGTGAAGCGGAAATCACTGTTGCCGGCACTACCGTACGCATTGCCGTCACAAGCGGTTTGGGCTGTGCCCGGGATCTGGTCGAAGCTATTAAGAACGGTTCGGCACGCTATGACTTCGTAGAAGTTATGGCCTGCCCCGGCGGCTGCAGCGGCGGTGGAGGACAACCTATCCATGAAGGCGAAGAGCTGGCCTGGGAACGCGGCAATTATCTGAAAGATCTGGACAAACGTTCCAAGCTCCGTGTTTCCTATGAAAACCCATATATTCAGGAATTATATAAAAACTTCCTGGACAAACCGTTATCCGAAAAAGCAGAACACTACCTGCATACCAATCAGGTCAACTGGACGATGATTGACTGAAGACAGGCCATCAAAAAATAAAACCGGCCCGGACGCCTAACCGGCGTTTCCGGGCCTTTGTTTTCTATAAATAATAAAACGGCATTGTTCACAATGCCGTTTTTTCTTCATTTTTAATTGTTTTCAGCAGGACAATTAAATGGTTTAAAATCTCCTGCTGTCCCTCTCGCTGACCAATTCAGCCATATCAACATGCAATTCCTCTGCCAACGCAACTAACAACGGAAAACTGGGACTTTGTTTTCCGCATTCAATACGGCTCAGATACTGATAGGAAATGCCCAGCTTGTTGGCTAATACAGTCTGGTTCATACCGCCAATAGTACGATAATATTTGATTTTTGCTCCTAACCGCCGGCACTTTTCCTGAAATGATTTTGTTTCGGACACTGTGGACCCTCCCTTGAATTGTTTTATCTTTAAAAAAATATAATTAATTTGATACAAATACAATTATTTTAATATATTATACCACAAAAAGTGAGATTAAAATCATGTTTTTTAAAAATATTTTATTTTTTTAGAATAATTAATAAAATATAACCAATGTTCCCGGGTTTCCCTGCTAATCATTCACCCTTGCCATATCCCTGCTTGCCACGATATCCACACCAAGACCTAAAATATCCGGCACAATTACATCCCCTGCCTGCACCGGAGCCTCCACAATTACATCGCGCAGATAAGCTGCACAGTCTGCAATCTTTCCTTTGGGCAGCACATCCGCCGAAACCACAGGTAGCAAAGGCAGCAGTCCCCCTTTAATCCGCACTGTAGTCGTCAGCATACGACGGGGGTCCGTCACTTCCGTTTCAGCATACCTGGCGCCACGGGGACAACTGTTACCCGTCACGCCGGCAAACTTTCCGTTTTCCAGCGTTACCGTCATTTCACAGCCCATCGGGCACATAATACAGTTCATTACTTTTGTTTCCATTTTTTCTCTCTTTTCCGTTTTTTAAAATGAATAATGCTGCAGCAATACGCTCACAATATTACAATGAAAACTCCTTCGGCTGCAGGCCTACTGTTATTGTATCATGCATCAGCACCGCTTTGGCGGCAGGAATATCCAACGTAATCATCTCGCTGGGCTTCACCACCGCCAGCATCTTTTTCACAAGCACTTCCCCGCCGCATTTTACCTCCAGGGTAACTTTCCGGTCCGGAGCGCCTGCACGCATGAACAGCCTAACAGGTTCACCGCCCTCCGGCAGATGAAGTACCTGCGGCACACAGGTACGGATGCCGTTTACCGGGGAAACCTCCACTGTATTCACGACCGGCGCAAGGTTGCCCTGAGCCTCTAATGCCGCAAACTTGCCCGCAATTTCCGCCTCATCGGAAACAAAATCCACAAGGTCATGGACATGGACCACATTTCCCGCAGCATAAATACCCGGCAGATTTGTCTGCCGCCGCTGATCTACCCTGGGACCGTTGGTAAAAGGCGCAATTTCCACACCGGCCGCCATGGAAAGCTCATTTTCCGGAATCAGCCCTACAGACAACAGCAGCGTATCGCATTCAATGTCAAATTCCGTTCCGGGAACCGGCTGCATCTTTTCATCGACTTTCGCTACCGTAACGCCTTCCACACGGTCACGGCCTTTTATTTTTAAAATCGTATGGGAAAGATATAACGGAATATCAAAATCATACAGGCATTGTACCATATTGCGGGTCAGTCCATTGGAATACGGACAGATCTCGCACACTGCCTGTACCTTGCAGCCTTCAAGGCTCATGCGGCGGGCCATGATCAGTCCGATATCGCCGCTGCCTAAAATCACGATTTTCTTACCGGGCAGATATCCTTCCATGTTCACCATGCGCTGGGCTGCTCCTGCGGTAAATACACCGGCCGGACGTTCCCCTGCCGTACGGATGGCTCCCCGTGTGCGCTCCCGGCACCCCATGGTAAGTATAACGGTTTTACCCTCTACGGTAAACAATCCCTTTTCCGGATTTACCGCTGTGACCTTTTTATCTTTTGAAACAGACAGGACCATCGTGTCTGTCAAAGCCAGGATTTCAGGCTTGTCTTGAATCAAAGCGATACAGCGTCCGGCGTATCCGGGACCTGTCAGTTCCTCTTTAAAATGATGCAGTCCAAATCCGTTATGGATGCACTGCTGCAGAATACCGCCCAGTTCCCGGTCACGTTCAATGACCAGGATTTTTTTTGCCCCGTTCCGGTAAGCGGAATATGCGGCAGAAAGACCTCCCGGGCCGCCGCCAACAATAATTACGTCATAAAGCTCCATTTTCTTCACTCCAACACCAAAATCGATTTCCAATTTATTCCAATGTTTTGGGTAAGCAGTTTTAACCGTTTTCATTCCCCGAACTTTTTATAAAACAGTTCCGATCCCTGTCTTTCTTTCAGTACCTTTTCCACCGGAATACCCAGTTCCCGGGCCAGTATCTGTGTTACCCGCGGGCCGCAGAAACCACCCTGGCAACGACCCATTCCCGCACGGGTGCGCCGCTTTACACCGTCAACTGTACGGGCTCCCACCGGCTGGCGGATTGCCTCGATGATTTCGCCTTCCGTCACCGTTTCACAGCGGCAGATCACACGGCCGTACAGCCTGTTCTTTTCAATCATTTTCTGTTTTTCAGAAGCCGTCATACGGTTAAACGCCGGTTTCTTCGGCAATCTTCCGTTCCAGCCGATTTTTTTACGCAGATACATTTCCCGGCCGACAGCTTCCACCACTACCTCCGCAATGGCAGGCGCCGCAGCCAGCCCCGGGCTTTGAATGCCGGCCGCATTAATGAAACCGGGCACTCCGGAAGCCCCCAGAATAAAATCTCCTGTACTTGAAACCGCGCGAAGTCCGGCAAATTCCGTAATCGAAGCTCCCAAAGGAAGATTCGGAATCAGCTTCCGGGCTCCGGCAATGACTTCATTCATCCCGTCCGGCGTCACAGAAGTATCTTCCTTGCTTGCCTGCTCATTGGCATTGGGACCGATAAACGTATTGCCGTGGGTCGTGGTGCATATCATGATACCCTTGCTCTTCTCGTTGGGACAGGGGAAGATGGCGCCGTATACCAGCGAAGAAGCTGCCATTTTATCAAATAAAATATACTCGCCCTTACGGGGTGTAATGGTAAAAGAATCATCTCCGGCCAGTTTTGCAATCTCTTCCGCGTAGACGCCTGCCGCGTTGATAACAATTTTTGTCCGGATTGCGCCTTTCGTTGTATTTACCAAGGTTACAGCTCCGTCTTCTTTCACAAAGCCGGTCACCGCACAGTCACAGATAACCTGCGCTCCGTTCTGTACTGCACACTGGGCAAAGGCCACCGCGCAGCCAAAAGGCCACATCACACCGGCCGTAGGCGCCCATAACGCCGCCTTTGCCGTTACAAGATTCGGCTCTTTTGCCAGCACTTCCTCCCGGGAAAGGATTTCCAGGCCGGGAACCCCGTTAGCCCTGCCCCGTTCCAGAAGAGCTTGCAGATGCTGTACTTCTTCATCGTTCGTTGCAACAACAAGGCTGCCCGTCCATTTAATATCCAGGCCCAGCTCTTCCTGTAACTGATGGTACAATGCGTTGCCCCGTACGTTCGTCTTCTGCTTCCAGGTTCCCGTTGGCGCGTCAAAACCCGCATGACAAATCGCGCTGTTTGCCTTGGTAGTGCCCACAGCCACATCCGGCTCTTTCTCCACCAGAAGGCAGCGCAGATCATATTTGGACAATTCACGCAAAATGGCTGTACCTACGATGCCTCCGCCAATTACGACAACGTCTGCTTCTTTAAAAAATTCCATCTTTCCCACTCCCTAAAAAAGCCGTGGCATCTTAAAGAACCAAAACTGCCACGGCTTTATATCATTTAAAAATGAATTCTATCATTGTTTCAACTTTATTCTTTCACAATTCCTTCTTCCGATTCCACAGCGGCGATTGACGTAACCTTATCCCCTTCCCGCAGGGTAATCACATTCACACCCTGGGTATTACGGCCTAACTTGCGCAGCTGATCCACATCCATGCGGATTACAATACCCGCAGCGGTAATAATATACAGCTCGTCTTTCGGATTTACAACCGTCATACCCACAACATCCCCGGTTTTGGGAGTGAGTTTGTAATTGATACGACCCTTACCGCCCCGGGTTTGTTTTGTGTATTCGGACAGTTTTGTCCGTTTGCCCTGGCCGTTTTCCGTTACTGTCAGTACTTCGCTCTCCGGATCATATGCGTAATCCATGGCCACCACCGTATCGTGGCGCCCCAGGTTGATGCCCCGTACACCGTGGGCGCTCCGGCCCATGCAGCGCACGTCTTCCTCGCTGAAGTGAATTGCCATGCCGTCCCGGGTGGCCATTAAAATAGAAGCGTTGCCATCCGTCATCCTGACGCCGATCAGTTCTTCGTCTTCATTCAGAACTATGGCTTTCAGACCGCTGCGGCGCACAAATGAGAAGTCCGTCAGCTTGCAGCGTTTTACCGTACCTTTGTCGGTAGCCATGAACAGATACCTGTTTTCCTCGAATTCGGAAACATTGATTACAGCGGTAATCTTTTCGCCCGGACTCAGCTGCAGAAGGTTGATAATGGCAGATCCCTTTGCCGTGCGGCCGGCTTCCGGAATCTGATAGCCCCGCAGCGTATAAACCTGTCCCTTGTTTGTAAAGAACAAAATATAATTGTGGGTAGTGGCAAGGAACAGATACTGGGTAAAATCGTCTTCTTTCTTGCCGCTGCCGCCCTTTTTACCGATACCGCCCCGCTGCTGTTTGCGGAAATTATCCGGCGTCTGGCGTTTGATATAACCCTGGTTGCTGAGAGTAATCACGATTTCCTCATCCGCAATCAGGTCCAGCACGTCCATATCGCCGGTATCGTTCACGATTTCCGTCCGGCGGTTATCCCCAAACTTATCCGCTTTTTCATTCAGGTCTTTCTTAATGATATCCAGAACCTTCTTTTCATCTGCCAGCACGCTTTCCAGATAATCAATGGTTTGTAATACATCAATGTATTCATCGTCAATCTTTTTCCGTTCCAGACCGGTCAGACGCTGCAGCCTCATATCCAGGATTGCCTGGGACTGACGGTCGGAGAGACTGAATTTTTCCATTAAGGAAGCCTTGGCAATCTCCGCGTTGGCGCTGTTGCGGATCGTATGAATCACTTCATCCAGATGATCCAGCGCGATTTTCAGGCCTTCCAGGATATGCGCCCGTTCTTTCGCTTTGGCCAGTTCGAAACGGGTACGCCGGGTTACAACATCTTTCTGATGGCTTACATAGCACTCAAGGATCTGTTTCAGATTCAGAACTTTCGGTTTGTTTTCCACCAGCGCCAGCATGATCACGCCGAAAGAATCCTGCAGCTGAGTATGTTTATATAATTTATTGAGAATAACGTCGGGAACCACATCAGCCCGCAGTTCCACCACAATACGCATGCCGCGGCGGTCCGATTCGTCCCGCAGGTCGGTAATCCCTTCAATGACGCCGTCTTTTACCAGATTGGCTATACTCTCCAGCAGCCTTGCTTTATTGACCTGGTAAGGAATTTCCGTTACTACGATACGGTGTTTGTTTTTTGGCATAGGTTCGATTTCGGCCTTGGCTCTAACTTTGATGATGCCTCTGCCGGTAGCATAAGCCTGACGGATGCCTTCCTTGCCCAAAATCGTAGCGCCCGTAGGAAAATCGGGACCCTTGATAGTGCTCATCAGCTCGTCTACCGAAACATCCGGGTTATCGATCAGCATATCAATGCCCTTGACAACTTCCCTCAGGTTATGAGGCGGGATGTTGGTAGCCATACCGACGGCAATACCGGCAGAACCGTTTACCAGCAGGGCTGGTATCTTGGCCGGCAGCACGGTAGGTTCTTTTAAAGATTCATCATAGTTAGGACCGAACTCAACCGTATCTTTTTCTATATCTTCCAGCATGGCTTCTGCCACTTTTGTCATACGGACTTCCGTATAACGCATGGCCGCCGGGCTGTCACCGTCCACGCTGCCGAAGTTGCCGTGGCCGTCTACCAGCAGGTACCGGGTATTGAAATCCTGAGCCAGGCGCACGGTGGCATCGTAAACGGAAGAATCACCGTGGGGATGGTATTTACCTAAAACTTCACCGACAATACGCGCCGATTTTTTATAGGGTCGGTTGGAGGTCATCCCTGCT
>JAEEGI010030276.1_pt1 | contig 10184 bp, 6 predicted proteins | sample 8958751 | NCBI WGS metagenome assembly JAEEGI01 (sample SAMN16246545, study PRJNA631951) | gut metagenome | biome: gut microbiome; feature: rumen; material: KS-attached | host: Bos | place: Iran: Karaj | collected 2018-10 | reverse complement strand
CAACCCTACCACCAATGAACAGAACCAGCCTGCCAATAACATGACAACAGCGTGGAGCGATGACGGCGCATGGCACTACTTCACTATCACCATCACCTCTTCCTCTGCAAAGGTATATGTGGACGGCAACGTGATAAACTCATGGACAATATCCGACAATAGTCTGGCAGGTGTGTTCACACAGACTGACCTCACACACTTCTGTCTTGGCGGCAACCAGGCTTTCGGATGGAACGACCCCGACCCGGCATTCGCCTTCGACGACTTTGCCGTCTATAACAAGGCTCTCACCTCTGAGGAGATTGCAGCGATAATCAGTGCGAAGACCAACACCACCGGAGTGCAGAACGTCAAAGCCGTAAAGGCAGAGAACGGAGCGCGCTATAACCTCGCCGGACAGAAAGTAGGTTCAGGCTTCAAGGGCATAGCCATAGAGAACGGCAAAAAGACGGTAATGAGATAACCTTCTTCCCATAGGAGGGAATAGGACATTTTGGTGATTTAACATTTCATTACAATTCGCAATCTAGAGAAAAAGCAGAGAAAAAAGTGATAATATAGGAGAAGATTGTGATAGCACGCAATCTCCTTTTTTTCGTTTTTCGGGTAAAAAAGCGCCTTTTTTGCTTCTAAAAGCATAACTTTCACATCGTAAAAGCATAGCTTTTAGGGTGTGAAAGCTATCACTTTACAGTATAAAAGCTATCGAATCACGCTGAAAAGGCCCTAAAATGTCACTCTTCAGCTATACCTCTTTCTGTATAGCGCTGTATTACAATACTTTGCACAAAACGCAAAATCCTTGCGATATTTCAGCCCGTAGCAGCGGTTGCTGAGTAATATCGCAAGGATTCGAAGCCAGAAATAGGACATTTTGGTGATTTACCTGTTTTCACAAGTCTTGTTTGGCAACATTACTTTTGCGCAAAAAGGCACATCTTGGGAAACGCCCTTACCTCCTTTATTTACAAAAAGAGAATTATATATCTTTTTCTATGAAATCGAGTAGTTTCTGCACGGCCTCAGCCTCGGGAATGTTCTTCTCCACACACTCCTTACCTTTATAGAGCGAGATTTTATTAGGACCAGCACCCACATAACCGTAGTCGGCGTCAGCCATCTCACCCGGACCGTTCACTATGCAACCCATGATGCCTATCTTCAAGGTCTTGAAGCGTGGGTTGGTTTCTGCTGCCTTGCTCACCGCAGCCTTGATGCGGGCTATGGTGCCTTGCAGGTCGTAGAGAGTGCGGCCACATCCCGGGCATGAGATATACTCGGTCTTAGTGAAGCGCACACGCGCAGCCTGGAGGATGGACTCTGAGACCCCCTCCCCTGCCCCTCCCCAAGGGGAGGGAGATAAATCGTCTGTCTGCACAGAGGAGTCAAAGAGCTCTCCTTTATTATATATGACCAGCTCATGGGCCTTACCGTCAATAAGCGGTGCACCAGCCCACATGGCGGCATACAACTTCACGTCGTCAGCGTCGTCTTCGTTAAGAGCTACATAAAGCACGTCGTCCACTATCCAGCGAGCTATAGTGTGAGGTGGTACTGATGGCGATAATGGGGTTGATGGGATATCTGATGGGGATAACGGACTCGATAAGTTCTCCGACTTCACATCCGTAACCTCCCCCCTCCCCTCGGGGAGGGGTAAAGGGGTGGGGGGCGCAATCAGTTTTTTTGCCACCGGTATCTCATTCTCCGGTTCCTCGCTCAGGCTCACGCGTATGGTGTCGCCGATGCCCTCAGAGAGCAGTGCGCCGATGCCCACGGCAGACTTTATCCTGCCGTCCTCGCCTTCGCCAGCCTCGGTCACTCCCAGGTGCAAAGGATAGTGCATGTCCTCCTTGTCCATTGCCTTTACGAGCAGGCGTACAGAGGTTACCATCACCACCGTGTTGCTTGCCTTGATAGACAATACCACATCGTTGAAATTCTCGCGCTTGCAGATGCGCAGAAACTCCATGCACGACTCCACGATGCCCTCCGGCGTATCGCCGTAGCGCGACATGATGCGGTCTGACAGCGAACCGTGGTTCACGCCTATGCGCACCGCCGTATGGTGCTCCTTGCAGATGTTGAGGAACGGCACGAAGCGCTCCTCTATCCTCTTCAGCTCAGCCTGATACTCCTCGTCGGTGTATTCCAGATGCTTGAAGGTACGTGCAGGGTCAACGTAGTTGCCGGGGTTCACACGCACCTTCTCGCAGTACTTGGCTGCGATGTCAGCCACGTTGGCATTGAAATGCACGTCGGCCACCAACGGAGTCATGATGCCCTCTGCCTTCAGTGCGGCAGAGATGTTCTTCATGTTCTCAGCCTCGCGCCTGCCCTGCGTAGTCAGTCGCACCAGTTCGCCGCCGGCACTGATGATGCGCTTGGCCTGCGCCACGCACGCCTCAGTGTCGTTAGTATTAGTGGTGGTCATAGACTGCACCCTGATGGGTGCGCCGCCACCTATCGTAATGTTTCCCACATGAGTGGGAGTAGTGAATCTACGCTTCATTTAGTTAGTCTTATACTCGTACTTTACCTCTGCGAGGTCCTTGTTGGCCTTCTCTATCTTCTTGCCAAGACCGGCCTTGTAGGCCTTCAGTCGCTGAGCCACGTCGGTATCCTGCAGTGCGAGCATCTCCATGGCGAGGATGGCAGCGTTCATGGCACCGTTCACGCCTACGGTAGCTACAGGTATGCCAGGAGGCATCTGTATGATAGAGAGCATAGCATCGAGTCCGTCGAGCATACCCTTGATAGGCACACCGATGACAGGCAGTGTGGTAGAAGCTGCAATCACACCTGGAAGGGCTGCCGCCATACCTGCCGCCGCAATGATTACACGAATGCCACGGCCTTCGGCTGTACGCGCGAACTGTTCTACGGCACCTGGTGTGCGGTGAGCTGACAGAGCATTAACCTCGAAAGGTATCTGCTGTTCGTTGAGAAAGTTCATTGCCTTCTCCATGACGGTCATGTCACTTGTGCTGCCCATGATAATGCTTACTATTGGTTTCATAAGAAAGAAAAGGAAACACGACCCCTCCATAACCCCTCCCCTTATCCCCTCCCGAGGGAGGGGGAAGGTATGCTTTTGCTATATACAAAGAGTTGTAGGTAGGTTGGTTGTTTTTTATTTAGTTTGTTATTTTTTAGTTTGTTTATATATAGTTCGTTCTTGGTTTTTATATATTTTATTCTCAACTTACCCCCACACAGGTCGTAACATATCCCTCCCCTCCCTCGGGAGGGGATAAAGGGGAGGGGTTATGGAGGGGTCGTGAGTGTCTTTCATATCACCACTCCCACGAAGCCCAGCACTGCACCTATGACAAAGCCGCACGTTACCTCACTGAGTGAGTGTATGCGCAGCAACATACGACCTGTTCCTACCACACCGCCGAGGACTATCAGCAGGCACAGCCACCACAACGGATTGAAACCGAATATCAATGACAATGCCGCCACGGCTCCCGTGGTGCCTCCTATCGCTGCGGTGTATATGGAAATCTTCCACCAATGGTTTATTATAGCGCATGCTATCTGTATAATCAGCGCCGCCACCACTATGCTGCGCATTACATAGGGTATGTCGCGAAACTTCATTACATACAGGCACACGACGTAGCACAATATTGATATTATATATGGCACGTAGCGCGCCTCACGCCTTATGAGGTTGAATAGCGACATTCCCTGATAGTGTCGGTACAGACGTATCAACGTCGTAGGCAGCATACACGTAAACAACCATACAAGTATCAGCACATGCAGTTTGTAGAGCCAATGGAAGAGGCTCAGGTAACTGAATGTGAACAGCGCCGCCAATCCCATCAACGGCAGGTAGAAGGGAGTGAACACTATACTCACGTAACGTGCTATAACCAATATCAAGCGGTCTCGTAACATAAAATCATTCTACACAAGTCATTTTCTCAACGCCGCAACAGGTATGCCCAGCTGCTCACGATATTTAGCCACCGTACGACGTGCTATCGGGTAACCGCGCTTCTTCAGCTCAGCCGCCAGCTTTATGTCGCTCAGCGGTTTTTCCTTTGGCTCTGCATCCACTATATCCTGCAGTGCATTCTTAATCTCTCGGGTGGACACCTCTTCACCATTGCCTACGCTGTAGCGGTCAGAGAAGAACTGCTTCACCTTTATCACTCCCCAAGGCAGTTGCGCATACTTGGAGCCACATACACGCGACACGGTTGATATGTCAACCTTTGCAATGTCGGCTATATCCTTCAGGATCATCGGTCTGAGGTCGTTGTCGTCTCCGCTCAGCACATATTTCTTCTGCAGGTTTATTATAGCCTTCATGGTTATGAGCATGGTATGATGCCTCTGCCTTATAGCCTCGATGTATGAACGCGCACGGTTCACCTTCTGCTGCGCATAGAGCAGTCCCTCCTTGTCGGTACGGGTCATTGAACCAGGGTTCTGCTTGTATGCGTCAATCATATCTTCAAAGTCACGCGACACGTACAACGCCGGCACCTTGCCCTTGTTCAGCGTCAGCGTTATGTTTTCCTCATCGTCGGTTTCTATTATGAAGTCCGGCGTCACTTGCTGCGTACTGTGTCCCATCGTTTCGCCAAGCGCCGCGCCTGGTCGTGGGTTCAGTCGCTGTATCTCGCGGAACACCTCATCCTTAGTAGCCTCGCCCATCTGCATCTTCTCAGCAATGCGCTGCCAGCGCTTATGCACGAAGTCGTCATAATGGCTGTTTATAACCTGATACATGAGTTTCGTAAGCGGCGTAGACTTCTTTCGGAATATCTGTATCAGAAGGCACTGCTGCAGCGACTGCGCCCCTATGCCTGCCGGGTCGAATCCCTGCAGCACGGTCAGCACGCGCTCTATCTCGTCGGTCGATACGTCGATATATTCATGCACGGCTATCTCATCGCTCAGCGCCGCAAGGTCCTTACGCAACAGTCCGTCACCATCGAGCGAACCTATCAGATACTCCATTATGAGTTCCTGTCGCTCCGTCAGGTCCTGCTCGCTCACTTGATCGCGCAGATAGTCGTAGAACGATTCTGTATTGCCGTATATCCTTTCCTCCTGGTCGGCATCTGGGTCCGTATTGTTTGCCCTTTCATAGTTAGAGCCCTCCAAACGGTCATCACGGTCGAAGGAATCAAGCACGCTGTCGAGCTCATCCTTACGCTCTTCTCGCTCCTGCTGCTCTGCGAAGTCCTCGCCATCGCCTTCAACCTCGCTGTCGCCTCCGTATTCGTTTTCCTCCTCGCCTTCGTTACAATCATCACCCACCAAGGCAGGGTTCTCATTCATTTCATTCTGCACACTCTCCTCAAACTGCATCAGCGGCATCTCAAGCATACGCATCAGCATCACCTGCTGCGCGGTGAGCGTATGTATCTGCTTCTGCTCCTGAACCAGTTTCTGTTCTTGAATATTAGAGATTTCCTGTGCCATAGTAATTGCAAAGTTACTCAATATTTTTCACACTGTGTGTGTTTTCGGGTCAAAAAAAAAGTATTATGTGCAAAAAAAAGAAAAACATTTGTTTATATCATCGTTTTTTGCTAATTTTGCACGTTGAATAATAGGCTTATCCTAAAACACTGGAATATAACAAATCCGAACATAAATCAAATCAAAATAACGAACTTAACGCAAATGAAAAAATTTAAAAAAATCTTTGCGCTGCTCCTCGCTGGAATGATGAGCGTCACTACGGCTACTGCCGATGACCTCGTGGCTTTCCCTGGTGCAGCCGGATGGGGACGTTTCGCCAAAGGTGCACGTGCCACATCAAGCGCAACGGTCTATCACGTAACCAACCTCAACGATTCCGGCACAGGTTCCTTACGCGATGCCGTAAGCCAGCCTAACCGTATCGTCGTGTTCGACGTGGCTGGTGTAATACGCATCAGCTCTCGTCTTATATTCAGCAGCAACCTTTACGTAGCTGGTCAGACAGCTCCCGGTGAGGGTATCACCGTATATGGTGACGGAACTTCTTTCTCCGGCGCCGATAATATCATTGTACGCTACATGCGCTTTCGTATGGGAACCGTGGGAACCAATGACAAGGATGCTGCCGGCATAGCTAACGGACAGAACATGATCTTCGACCACTGCTCTTTCTCTTGGGGACAGGATGAGAACTTCTCTATCAACTGGGACAACAAGGGTACTGCTCCGCAGAACAGCACGCTGATGAACTCTGTCGAAGTCCAGGGCCTGATGACTCACTCTGCAGGCGGACTGATGCAGGCGGACAAAATCACGCTGTATCGCATACTGCTTGTTGACAACAGCACTCGTAACTTCAAAGTGAAAGGTACTAACCAGTATGTCAATAACCTCGTATATAACTGGAAGAACTATGCCTATAACATGGGTGGCGATTCTGAAGGCACCTCATACGTAAACATAGAAGGCAACCTCTTCATCAATGGTCCTGCTGTAGGTGGCGATGCCCTTACAGGTGGTAACTCAGACTTCCACTTCTATGGCAACGACAACTGGCAGGACAAAAATCGTAATGGTGTCTTCGACCCATCAGAGTTTACAGGCACTGGCGGCGGCGACAAGGTTTCAACCCCATACGCTTACCCTGAACTAGAGAAGTGGGCAGGTAACTCTCTCATCGACAATCTGCTGCCTGACGTAGGTGCTTCGCTTCCTTACCGCGACATAGCAGACTGCTACATGATTGACGAGGTGAAGTCATTCGGTACTAAGGGTGCATTGATAGCTCGTGAAACAGAATTGCCTATCGGTGCTCCTGACACATGGAACATGTATAAGGGAACCAAGAAGCAGGACACTGACGGCGACGGTATGCCTGACGCATGGGAGGAGGCCAACGGCACTAACCCTTCTGTGGCTGATGCTACCGTAGTGGCTGCTAACGGCTATCTCAACATAGAGAACTACATCAACGGCATTACAAAGGACGACAGAGAATTCTTCCTGCGCGCTCCTATGTCACTTACCCTCGAATCATCAACTCCTAACAGCCTCACTATATCATGGGCTGACTACAGCGATAACGAGGATGCCTTCATCGTGGAATACAAGAAAGCCGGCGATACTGAGTTTACTGCTCTGCCAAAGCTGGATGCAAACACCACATCATGCATTATCGCCGAGGAAGGTATGACACCTGCCACATCTTACGTGGTTCGCGTATGTGCTGTCAATGGCGAGAACAAGTCTGACTATACCGCAGAGGTAACAATGAAGACTCGTCCTGAGCAGACTGACCTCGTTGACGTGGAGGCATTTGACGGCACTGGTGCTGGCGAGTGGCTCATCAATGATGCTACAGACAAGACTTACACCCTCAGCGAGGCTGAGAACCACACCGCTGTGGTGGTACGCTCTGACGCTAACATCACTATCAACGGTACTGGCTATGTTAGCGGTACTGCCTCTATGAACAAAACCGGCAAAGGTACGTTCACCGTGGCTACTCCACAGCAATACACAGGTGCTACAGTGCTTCATGACGGTGTGTATGAATTCTCTTCTATCGCCAATGGTGACGTTGCCAGCGGACTGGGTATGAGCCAGGAGTTTGCACAGAACTGGGTAATGGACGGCGGTACCTATAAATACACTGGCGCATCAGCTGCCACTAACCGTTCTGCAATGCTTTACGACGCTACAGAGCTGAACATCGACAAGAGTGGCACCGTGCTCACCATGAACGGTGGCATTGAGGGACAAGGCGACCTTATCGTAAACGGTAATGGACAACTGCTGGTAAATAATGCTGAATTCTTCAAGTATGACGGTAACGTCGTGTTACAGGGTGGCGAACTGAAGCTCGCCAACAAGTCAATCTCTGACGCTGGTATCGGCACAGCTTCCAAGCTTGTGATGAAAGGCGGTAAGTTCACCACCATAGGTGATCGTGCTGCTGCCGTAACCTTCAACTTCCCTATCGAGGTTCCTGCAGGCACCACCTCTACAGTTGACTTTGGTGAAAACAACTCTAACAAATGTAGTGTCACTGGTTCAGGCACACTCATATGGAACGTACACTATCTACGTGAATATATCGAAGGCAATTGGGATGGTTTCAACGGTCAGCTCATCATCAACGGCACTGGCTCAAAGAATCAAAGTCAGTTTGCAATGAGCAAGGACGGTACAGGTCATGATATCAAGAACGCAACCATCTATATGAAAGGCACTGCCTCATTGCAAGGCAGTAAGAATCAGGCCACCTATGTATTAGGCGGACTGTCAGGCGATGCCACCACGCAGCTCGGCGGTTTCAACGTCAAAGCTAACGGTACCGGTACATGGGTTGTAGGAACCGCGAACACTAATGAGGAGTTCCGTGGCGTCATCAACAACTATGCGCAAGACTATTCACATAAGAACTCTACAAGCATCGAAAAACAGGGTACAGGCGACTGGCGACTCACTGGTAACAGCGACTATGCAGGAACTACCACCGTTACTGCCGGTACTCTCATAGTCAACGGCACACACTCTGGCACAGGTGCAGTGACAGTGAAGAGCGGCGCTACACTGGCTGGTAAGGGTACGCTGGCTGGCAAGGTGACACTGAACAGCGGTGCCACACTGCAGGTGGGCGACACGCTGGCTACTGACAAGGGCCTGACAATGAGCGGTGGCCTGACTATACAGAGCAATGTGAAGCTTGTGCTCAACGAGGCTATGCAGGAGGCTACCTTCTACAATGGCGACGAGATACAGGCGTTCACCGGTACTGCAACAGGTACATTCGCAGAAATCATTCCTGCCACACCGGGCGAGGGACAGACATGGGACACCTCTGCTCTCTATACCAACGGTATCCTGAAGGTAGTAGGCGGTGATGAGAAACCTCAGGAACCAGAAGAACCAAAAGACCCAGAACCAGAGAGCGAGACTCAGAAGGTCTGCATAGCATGGGGTAACTGCACACGCACCGGCGGCGACAGTTCATGCACCCAACTCGTGGGCAACGAGGCTTCACCTTCTAACAACAAGGGTTACAGCATGCACTACACCACCGTTACCGACAAGTACTACTCTAAGGGTGAGAAGATGACCTATGACTTCGACGGTATACAGCGCACTGGCATCAAGCTATCTAACGGTGCTCAGAACACCATCGTGATACCTGAGGGCCACAAGGTGACAAAGATTACTTTCTGGAGCGTTGTGGGAACTAACAGCAGTAACCGCACCAGCTACTGGAAAGAGGTTGCGGGACAGACCTACACAGAGACTGACGGTCAGATATTCGACCTCACCAAAACGGCTTCTGCTCCTAACAAGGCTGAGTTCGTGCTCAACAACGTACAGAATGAGCTGACCTTCACCAACACTGGTGAGCAGCAGAGTGTTGTCATCGTGCTGGAGTATCACACCGGTGGTGCTGACGGCGTGGAGAATGTTACTGCTGACGTTGAGAACAAATCCGACGCCATATATAACCTCGCTGGTCAGAAGGTGGACGAAAACTACCACGGCATAGTGATAAAGAATGGCAAGAAGTATATTTACTAAGTCGCATAAGTAGAGTATAAATAAAAAAGTCCGCAAGTTGGTATTTTCAACTTGTGGACTTTTTGTGTATAACCGATGCCATAGGCTTACACATACATACCTCTTCCGATGTTAACCTCTGTGCCTATCTTACGGTTAGTACCCCTTCCATATTCTGCGCATTTTTTTTTAGGATATTCTGTTCCAATCTTACGGCCATATTCAGTGCGAATCTCGCTGCCACGCTCAACTGCTCCAATCTTACGAACAGAACCGATCTCTGCACCAATCTTACGACCATACTCAGCTCCAATCTCGCATTTTGCACCTATCTCTGTGCCGATCTTGCGACCATACTCTGCGCCGATATTGCGTTTTGCACCGATCTCTGTACCAATCTTGCGACCATACTCTGCACCAATCTTGCGGCCGTACTCTGCACCAATCTTGCGGCCGTACTCTGCACCAATATTGCGACCATACTCTGTGCGAATCTCGCTACCACGGTCAACTGCATCTCTGATTTCTCCAAACTGTGTTGCGGTGTTTGCGTTTACTGACTGTGAAAGAACTGCTACGAATGCTACTGCGAATAAATTAATCTTTTTCATAATTGTATAATTTTATTTGTTTGTTAATATTTTCTTTTTCTGTTGTCCTAAGGAGTTGTTCCTGATTTCTGAGTGCTTCTT
>JAEEGI010030263.1_pt1 | contig 10186 bp, 10 predicted proteins | sample 8958751 | NCBI WGS metagenome assembly JAEEGI01 (sample SAMN16246545, study PRJNA631951) | gut metagenome | biome: gut microbiome; feature: rumen; material: KS-attached | host: Bos | place: Iran: Karaj | collected 2018-10 | reverse complement strand
TCCAGGAACGCCTCATCAAAATCAAACAGCTCATTGAATTCCGCCCTGGACATCACATCCATGATCCGCTCATCGTATACCGGACCTTCTTTCGCAAAGCCGTAGGGACCGTAGTCCTGAAGCTTGTGCGAGAGATCGCCGCTGGCGATCCAGACGACATTCTTTCCCGATTCTTCGACCGCCTCTTTGATCATCATGCCCAGTTTATAATGATCACTCAAGGAGAGTCCCGAAAGGCCGATCCTGATGATCTTGCCTTCCTGATATTTCTTTCTGACGAACCACAGAGGCACCATCGTTCCGTGATCCAGTGAAGCATCTCTTTCACCCAGCGTTCCCGCAGGAAAGTCATTCAGCTTTGCCAGTTCACAGATCCTGTCTCTTAGTTCCGTGTCATATTCTTCATCAAAAGATACCTCATCCGCACCGAAACGGGAAAAAGAACCTCTGGCCTTCTTTCCCGGTGAGATATGAAAATAGTCCGAATACATCACGCTGTGCGGAGAAGAAATGATGATGGTATCGGGTCTCAGTCTTTCAATTTCATCTGCCGTCTTTTCATACGCCCCGATCGTATCTTCGATCTGTTTTTCGGATCCTTTTCCGATCTCGGGAACGATCATCGGCGGATGAGGCACCATAAATGCAGCTGTCAGCGACATAAGAGTTCCCTCCTTTCTTTCATTATAAACCGAAAGAAAAAACTTCTTTTTTCAGTTACAGAACATACAGGGCCATGGGAACGGCTCTTTCGTTTTCACTCAGATCATCTTTCTTTCTGTCTGATATCATGAGCTCTCTTTCTCCGCCAAGAAGGATCTGTGCCGATCCGCCTCCGTCCAGATGAATACCGTTGTACATGCCCAGTTCTGCGGCGATCTGTGCACATTCGCTCAATGATGCACCGACACTGTCTTTTGAAGGATCATGGCCGAATTTGGCTGCTCCTTCAAACCACAGGAGCATCGGCTTACCGTCTTTGTCAGCACCAAGAACGATCCTCGGTGCCCGGTCTTTGCGGTAATTCAGCGGATACATGGAAGGCGGATAGGACACATCGCGGAAATGCAGGAAATTGTAGAACGGTGATTCAAACTTCTCCGTCATCTTTCCATCCTTCACTGCGCTGTTTCCCACCTGCAGGGCAAAAGAGATGTCTTCCAGGCCACGATAAGTGACAGAAGTATCTTTGATCCAGACTGATTCATTCAGATGGATGAGGAAGCCGGAAGAAGGGATCTGACAGTTTCCCCCTTCTTTATATGCGACGACCCGGTCGCCGATCACTACGATATCAAAACCGCCTTCTTTGCTTCTTTGCTGCTGCGGACGGCTGCAGAAACAGGCGTTTTCATTGTTTTTGTAAGATACGCCGTCAATGATCACTTCGATCTGACTTAAGGGAATGTGTTCAATGCTGACTGTTCCGTCCCTGACAATCAGCACTTCCCTGTCAAACAAAGGCGGCTGCAGGATCTTTCCGTCTCTGACGCTTAATCCGAAAGGTGTAAATACCTGATCATAGACGCTTCCCAGATCAAAAAGATCCATCAGGAAGAAATTCGCATTGACTTTCAGTTTTGCCTGTGTCATGTTCCGGCTCAGGAAACCGGAATTCTTCCCCACCGGCAGAAAGGACAGTTTCTTTCGTTTCCCTTTTGCGATACGAAGACAGCCCTTTTCCTTCAGTGATTCAAACAAGGTCTTCACTCTCTCGTCATCAAATACGATCTCACCGTCTTTCAAAGATGCATGTTTTTGAAACAGGATATTACACAGAATCGTCTGATCAAAGATCTTTCCGTATTCCCCGTCTTCATCAGCAAAAGGAATATCCATGCCTTCAAGCAGATAAAAATGGACCAGGGTACCGAACACCCGGGAATACTTCGGAATGATGAAGTCACGGTATAGATCGCAGAGTCTTTCAAAAGACGAAGGATCAAAATCAGGTTTCAGAAAATTCAGTTCATCAAAACTGTCCAGACAGACAGCCTGAACATTCAGCTTTTTCTTGTCATGCAATGTATAGTGAAAGATCTCTGATCTCATCATTCTCCCACAGACCCGTATTTCTCAACCAGCAGAGCTTCCGCCTCTTCCTTAGTGATGCTGCCGCTGTTGTATTTCGCCATGACATCGACATCCTTGTCCCGCAGATGATAGAAACAAAGTAAGATCACGATGCAGAAGATACTGCCGATGGCCGGCATCAGATTATAGACGGCCCAGATCCCTTTGACGACCGATTCGCTCTGACGGACACTTTCGCCCAGCGAGGAATCATAACCGAAAAGACCCAGTGCAAATAAAGAGATCGAACCGATCAGGGCATTCTTCATTTTGACCGCGAAAGCCTGTAAAGAGAACGTGATGCCGTTCGCTCTGGTACCGGTCTTGTAGGTACCGTATTCGACCGAATCCGCGGTCAGGATATAACTTAAGATCAGGAAGAAAGAAATACCGGTCCCCTTGATCGCCATAAAGAAAGTGATCAGATAGAAATGATCATAGCCGGTCACAAACAAAGCCAGCGAGGAAAACAAAGAGAGGATCAGTCCGATCAGGATCAGTCTGGTCTTGTCGTATTTCTCTGTCAGTTTCGGCACCATCAGAGCCATCAGGAAAGTCGGGACCAGGGCAATGGCTGTCAGTAAAGTCGCCTTGGATTCTCCTCCCAGGCAGTTTCTGGCAGCGATCAGGGAAAGGACCGATTCCACCGAGGTGACACCCTGCACAAAGATCAGCAGCAGGGAGATCAGCAGATATCTGTTGTGCAGAACATAGGAGATCATCTGGGAGAAAGTATATCCTTTATCTTGTTTCTCGTCGCTCAGGATCCTTTCTTTTCCCTTGAGCAGGAACGGGATCATGAGAAGCACACTGATCACAGACAGTATCAAGGCCGTCACAAACCAGCCCAGTTTCGGTCTGATCATAGGGATGATCACGGTCGCGATGATGCTTCCGAAAATACCGCAGAAACGGTTGGCGGAGATCAGCGAGGCTCTCTCCTGCATGTCGTCGCTCATGACCGTAGGCATTGCGAACATCGGTGCGTCCATCAGCGTATAAGCGCCGTCCATAAGCAGATAGCCGAGCACGAACCACACGATCTTCACCTTCTCGTTTTTCAGATCATAAGGGATCGCATACATGAAAAGCACGGTCAGGGAGATCAGAATGCTTCCGGCTTTGATCCAGGGCATGAATTTCTCCCTGCTTCTGAATCTTGTCTTATCTACGATGAAACCGAACAATGTATCATTGACCGCATCCCAGATCTTGGGACCGAAGAGGATCGCCGAAGCCAGTGTCGCATCGATGCCGATATCCAGAAGAAAAGTCGGTGCGAGTATCACATAAGCCCAGATGATATTCTCACCGAGAAACCACAATCCGTAATACAGTCTGTCTCTTTTTCCGATCCGATGATCCATTTTCTTCTTCTTTACTCACCTTCATTATAACTTTTATCGGCATGTCTTTTGTTTCCATTTGATCTGTCCTGGCTGTCTCAAAAACACCGAAAACATTCCTTTTTCATAGAAAAACAGCATTTTTCTCAAAAAAGTTAGGATTTCGGCATTTTCCGGCGAATAAAGATATGAAGGAGGTGAAACATGTTTGAAAAAGACATCGTCACCAAGAAACTGTTCCAGAACAACGACAGGTTTGCGGATGTATTCAATCATCTGCTGTTTCATGGTGAAGTCATCGACCCCGGACAGTTGCAGGAAATGAACACCGATCAGATCGCTGTGCTTTTTGACAGACTCTTTGCCAAAGAAAAATACAGAGACATCCTCAAAGCAGCCTGTGTCAAACACGACAGTCAGTCGATCTATCTGTATCTGGGAATCGAAAATCAGTCGGATACAGACTTTACCATGCCTGTAAGAACGATGCTGTATGATGCCATCAATTATCAGGATCAGATCCAGTCGCTTGCAGAAAGAAACCGGAAGGAAAAGAAACTGACGCCTTCCCGCTTCCTCAGCGGCATGACGGAAAACGACCGGCTGATCCCGGTCATCACCCTGGTCATCTGCTGGAATCCGGATGGATACAAGGGGCCGAAGCGGATCTATGACATGATGGATCCCGAAGTCATCAGAGAATTCGGTCGTTTCATTCCCGATTACCGCTGCAACCTGATCTCGGTGGTTGAACTGTCCGATACAGACATTCGTTCCATGAATGATGACCTGTCGGTTCTAATGGAGATCGTGAAGTATTCAAAAAAGGAGGAAAAAATGAGAGAATTAAGTCAGGATGAGCGAATCAAAGACATATCATATGAGGTCGCAGAATCAATCAAGTTCTTAACAGATATCCCTGTCGATCTGACAAAGAAAGGGAAGAAAGGAAATGTCGATATGAGTGAAGGATTCAGGCTCTGGGCGGAAGCGGAAAGAAAAGAAGGAAAGCTTGAAGGCAGAGCTGAGGGAAGAATCAAAGGAATCGATGAATCAAAAGAGAAATTCATTCAGTATCTGATTGAAAACGGAAAAACGAAAGAAGAAGCAGTTTCCGAGATCGATAAACTGTTTTCATGATTCTTTACCCTGATAAATCATAGAAAGGAAGCAACACTATGAGCGAAGGATTCAGGCTTTGGGCAGAAGCGGAAAGAAAAGAAGGCAAGCTCGAAGGAATGGCTGAAGGTAGAATCGAAGGAATCGATGAATCAAAAGAAAAATTCATTCAGTACCTGATCGAAAACGGAAAGACAAAAGAAGAAGCGGTTTCCGAGATCGATAAACTGTTTTCTTAACAGTGTTTCAATGGCTTGGTGATAACAACGGCATCCAAAACCCGGATGCCGTTTTCATTTATTCAGTTTTCAGATCACTTTATTTAGCTGATCCCCGTCAAGCCATGCGCGCAGATTATCAAAGACGATTTCCGCACGAAGTGACATGGATTCCTTTGTCGCAAAAGCGATATGCGGTGTCAGCAAGGTGTTGGGTGCCTTCAGCATCTGTGTGTCTGCAGGCAAAGGCGGTTCCTTTGTGAAGACATCGACAGCTGCTCCGGAAATGATTCCTTCCGACAAAGCACGGGCAAGATCGTCTTCGTTGGTGACCGGACCTCTTGCCAGATTGATCAGGATGGCTGATCTTTTCATCAGACAGAGCTTTTCATAATCAATCATGCCGCGGGTCGAATCATTCAAAGGACAGTGCAGGATAACGATATCGCTTTCTTTCAGAAGTTCAGCAAGCGATACCTGTTTCACATAATCAGGATACTCGGGGTGATAAGACCTGCTGTGGGCAAGGATACTGCAGTCAAACGCATGCATCAGCTCCCCGGTACGGCTTCCGATATTGCCGTAACCGATGATGCCTACCGTCTTGTTTCTTAACTCGCGTCCGACCAAACCCTCTTTTGTCCCGCCGGAGCGTACACGCTTCTGCACCTGCGGGATATTCCTGAACATGCTGACAGCCATGCCGACAGCCAGTTCGGCAACAGCCTCATTGGAATAACCGGAAGCGTTCGATACCTTGATGCCCTTCTCCTTTGCCGCATTTAATCCGACATGATCCACACCGGTAAAAGCCACATCGATAAATTCAAGCTTCTCACAAGCCCTGATCACTTCCTCCGGCATCGACATGTTGGCAATGATCATGGCATCCGCATCTTTTGCCTCTTCAATCAGTTTCAAGGTATCTGTTGTTTTATCATACTCATAAAACTCTGCTTCATCTTTGAATTCATCTTCGTGTTTCTTAAGCTCTTCTTCCGGTATCCCCAGAGATTCAAGAATGACGACTCTTTTCATACTGTTTTCCCCTTCTAAAAACGATTTCCGCATTTGGGACAGAACTCAAAATCTTCTGCTGTCTCATAACCGCAGTTCATACACTTTTTCACATGAGACTGATTTCCTCTGACCAGCGTCAGATCGGATTCCTTTATAACAGAGAGCGTTCCTCTTTCAATTTCTCTGCCAACTTCTTCATTCAGTTCATATAACGAATGGCAGCAGCTCATTTCCACATAATAACGTCTGTTCCATTTCCATACCGGAATGAAAAACAGAGACAATACCGTATAGATCACATACACGTTGTAATGGCCATAAGCCTCGCATACATCACAGATCACAGTCTGATCAAAATCGATGTCTTCTCTTTTCTGTGTAATACCCATCATGAAAAACATAGCTGATTTCCTCTTTTATCTTAATCTAATCATAATCATCGGGATTTGTGAAATCTTTTTCATGATAAAAGACAGGATCCATCCTGTCTTATTATATATGATGGTTTTTATATACAGGACATTTTGCTGAAGTCAGTAACAAGATGCAAAGATGAATAGATAGGCCTGTTAAAATCCTTCCCAGATTGTTTTTCAATAAATAAATGAGATTCTGTAGTAACCAAAAGTTTTATGGCTTCTACCTGCTTCGCCTCATTCTGTTCTTTACTGCTACATCGTATATATCCCCAAGTTGCCATTTTTACTCCTCCTTAATTATGAACACATGGTTATACAAAAAACGTTCAGAAATGTAGATCCGCTTTGCTGAACGTTCAGAAATACAACAATACATGTTTACGAACTATGTTAATCCTCTTTTTCTATTAGTTCATATAAGTATAGGTTTATAAAGGAATATTTGTATTGAATGTTTAAAATAGTGTACAAAAACGGACAACTATTCAAATATCAGATATATGTCAGAACAGATCAAGTACCGATGCTTTATTGATCAAAGCATTTTTATTGATGATCGTATAGACAAATCTGTCTTTCTTCAGTATCCCTTCTTCAACGAAATCCTTCATTACTTTCTCAAGATGTCTGTAAGAAACACCGAGACTCTGGGCAATGATCGTCTTTTTCAAAGAGATCCTGTCATTGAATGAATTTTCCAGAATAAATGCCGCAAGCCTGTTTTCCAGTGGATAGGAACTGACCTGAGCCAGTTTCAGCGCATGTTCCCTTTCTTTTTCCGTAAGCAGTTCGCACAGTCTCAGCAGAAAAGTACTGTCCTTTAAAAGCGTATCTCTGCAGGATGCATAGGGCAGCGCAATCAGGATGCAGCTGTCGATCGTTTCTACGGAAAAGGAAACATCTTCATTGATCAGTTCGATCTCCCCGACCAGATTCGGGGCATTGATGATGTTTAAGATGAAGGTTTTCCCTTCCTGATCCATGCTGCTGACCCTGCATCTTCCCTTTACCAGAAAAAATAAAGTATCCGCTTCCTCTCCCTGACCGATCAGCTTTTCTGAAGGTTTTGTCTTAACCAGATAGACACGGTCATCAAAATCACCGGAAAACCAGTTCCGGTAGCTTCTGTCATTCAGATATTCTTTCATTTTTTCTTTGTCGTAGATCTTTTCCATTTTATCAGAATAGGAGATATCTCCTATTTTATCTGTATTCATCATACTATGATTAGACTGAAAAGAGGAATAGATCATGAAAAGAAAAATGATACTTGACTGTGATACAGGGCATGATGATGCAATCGCCCTGATGGTAGCTTCGAAGCATCCGGATATCGAACTGTTGGGTGTGACTGTCGTCGCCGGGAATCAGACCCTGCCCAAAACACTAAATAATACTCTGCATGTAGCAGATCATCTAGGGCTGGACGTACTTGTCTATGGCGGGATGAGCCTTCCACTGGTGAGAGAACAGTATGTTGCGGATGATGTACATGGCGAATCAGGACTGGATGGCCCGGTCTTCGGTGAACTGCATAAGAAAGCAGAAGAAAAGCACGCTGTTTCGTATCTGATCGATACGCTGATGGCAGGCGACGGCGATATCACGCTGGTTCCGGTCGGCCCTTTAACCAATATTGCTACCGCAATGAGAATGGAACCAAGGATCATTCCCAAGATCAAAGAGATCGTTCTGATGGGCGGTGCTATTGGATTAGGAAATGCTTCACCGGCTGCCGAATTCAATATCTATGCCGATCCGGAAGCCGCTCATATCGTATTTACATCAGGTGTACATATTACGATGATGCCACTGGATCTGACGAACACTGCTCTGGCAGACATGCGGATCATCGAGAGAATGGAAGGAATCGGAAACATGGCAGGAAAACTCTTTGGCGATATCATGCGTTTCACTTTCCGTTCTCAGGCTGTCAACGGTCTTGATGCCGGTCCGGTTCACGATGTAACGGCAGTCACTTATCTGGTGGCGCCGGAACTGTATCATACTCAGGACATGTATGTGGAGATCGATACGAACCGTTACGGTCCTGGTTATGGCAGAACAGTCTGCGATGCCAATGACAGATATCATAAGATACCGAACGCTACCGTCGGTTTAAGTATCGATCTGGATCGATTCTGGGATCTGGTGGAAGATACCCTGAGAAGACATATTTAATTCATAATTGTCCATATACACGGATGCCGTTCAAAAGGAACGGCATTTTTGTGAGTTCATTAAAGTATACAATTATGAACATAGTAGACTTAATCTTTCAGGTATTGAACTCGCAGACATACAGCTTGTTTTCTTTTGTATCGTATATTGCAAATGTGAAATTAAAGGATGCCCTGTCATATAGCTCTGCATCGTCGTAAGGATCTTTCGCCTGATCGTGTCTGTCATAGAAGAAGTAATAACCCTCTTTGATCACAGGGATCGGAAGATCATTGGGGAAATGATAATCCTCATAAAAGAAACGATGCATATTCTCGGAAAGAGGAAGCCTTTTCCAGTGTTCATCGTTCATGATATCATTCAGTACGCTTTCATCACTGCATTCCAGCTCCGACAGGATATATCCATCACCAAACCAGCCGATCGTATCCGTTTCATGCAGAAGCGCAGTGCTGTCGTTCATCAGATCGATGCCAAGTTGACGGGACAATCCTCTTCTTGGATCTTTGACACTGCAGGCAGATAAAATACCGATCAGGATCAGAAATCCAAACAAAGTATCGATCTTCTTTTTTGTTTTCTCTTTCATATCGTTTATCCGTATCCGTGAGTCTTATGATGATATATAAAACCAAGATAGCTGATCATGATCCATTGCCAGCCTTTGTATGTCTTATTAGGTTCTAAAGAACCGTCTCCTCCGCTGGAATCAACATTGAACGAGGAAATTAGTATGACGGCTTTCTTCGCAGAAGCATCTTCTGCCCATTCTTTCGCTGCAGGAATGCTTTCGTCTCCGGCATAATCGATATCGATCAGATCGCATCCCTTGAAATTGAGAGTAAAGTACAGTTTGGCCATAAAAATAGCGGAATTAATCTCTCTGTCGGAATAATACTCGGAATGTGTCTTTACCTTGCCGGTTGGAATTACTCCGCTCACAAGTAGCAGAAAGACCAAAACAACAACGGAAACTGCTATTTTTATCTTCTTTGTCATACAGTGCCTCTTTCCAGGACAGTGCTTGACTTGTCCTTGCAATTTCATTATACTCTGCTGTTTTGATCTGGTACCCAAAAGAAAACGCCATTCATTCTTCTGAATAGCGTTCAAAAACCTGTACCTTTATAAACATCTCGACAAATTAGAGTTTACCATTTTCCTTTTTTTATTTTTCCTACTATCAACACTATTGCAAATAAACCAGCGCCGATGATAAGTGTAATCCAAATAGGTGATAAAACCCACACCCATGACCAATCAATATTATTGGTAAGTTTTAATACTACAAAGATGATTGTAAGTATAGAAACAATGCCATAACCACTATTACTTCTATTGCTGTTTCTTTTAGATAATGCAATCATGTTTTCTTCTGCTTTGGCATTGTATTCATCTGCACTTATTCTTTCACCAGATAGAAGTTCATTTACATTAATACTTAGTAATGCACACAATTCTAACATAATACCAGAATCTGGCATTGATTTTCCTGTTTCCCACTTTGAAACGGCTCTATTACTAACGCCTAGTTTCTCTGCCAATTCTGATTGAGTCATATTCTTTTCTTTTCTTAATGTTGCTATGAATTTTCCTATTTTTATTTGATCCATGATTGTCTTGCTACCTTTCAGTCTAATTATGGATAATAAATAGATTTTTATACAGGAACTGTTGGTTGATATTTGGTTGATTTATTCATTCCTACTAACAGTTGAAATCATAAACTCCGATTTTTCTTTCTATTTCCATTTTAATAAAAAAGACTTCGGATTATATAACAGAAGTCTTTGTTTGAATGAATTATGTT
>JAEEGI010030260.1_pt1 | contig 10187 bp, 7 predicted proteins | sample 8958751 | NCBI WGS metagenome assembly JAEEGI01 (sample SAMN16246545, study PRJNA631951) | gut metagenome | biome: gut microbiome; feature: rumen; material: KS-attached | host: Bos | place: Iran: Karaj | collected 2018-10 | reverse complement strand
GCCTTTTAGCGATTCCCATATTGTGGCAATACGCGTAAAGGTCTTTTCTTACAAAATCAGTCTGGTAGAAGCTAATTCCGTCTTCGGATTCGTAAACCGCGATGCCGCTCTCCGCCGAGAATCTCTTCTGCGTCATAAACGCCATGAACTTTCCGGTGTCTTCGGAATAGACCATGTCCGACGAGTCCTGGGAATCGTGTTTTGTCACCGCAACGCCCCTGTACTGAAGCCTCGCGGGCCAGTCCTCAGCGGTGTCGCTGGTCGAAACCCTTGTATAGTTTCCCTCCGGGCACGCCCAGGTATAATACATGTAAAGCGTGTCGCCGACAACCACAAAGCTCGGCTCGCCCGCTCCGTACTGCAGGTCGTGCTCGTCATAGTAAATGATCGGTGCGGGGTCTCCTCCCCATCCCTCGCCGTTCCATTTTTCGTAGGGGCCGAACGCGTTCTTAGACCTCGCGACGAAGACGTTATTGTTAACTCCCCCGCGAAGCCCTTCTATCGTCGAGGTGTATCCGAGGTAGTAGTACCCGCCGAAATAAACGACTCCGGGATCGCAACAAGAATACTTGTCCATTGAATTCGGGTTCGGCACAAGAACGACCCGCTCGTCCCCGAAATCAAATCCGTTGTCGGAATGTCTGACCGATATCCAGTCCCACTCTCCGAGCGACCCGTTTGTCGAGAACCATGCGTCGCAAGAACCGTCCGCGTAGTAAATGATCGAAGGTCCGTACCTGTAGCCTCCCGATCCGACCGGCGGCGTATATATTATTTCCGGTTCAACGGCGGCAGTCACTTTAAGATGCACGTCAGGATCCGCTTCGATAGCAGGAAGTTCATCGTCGAACAGCGGTATCACGTTTCCGCGCACGCATCCAGACGCCGCAAAGACCGCGCCCGCCGCAAGCAATAATATCAAAACCGGAATTATTTTTTTCATAACGCCTCTCAGCCAGCCGTATTTTTCACCACTAATTATACTCTAAGAAGCCGTCGAAAACAAGAGCGCGCGTACCTCTCACACCCCCAATCTTTCAAATAAAATGCACCGCCCGAACCAGCATTAATACCAATCCTTTCTTTACCCGCTCTCATGCTGGTAGGAATGCTGGTAGAACGACACTTCAACAGTAATTCCGCACCTTGCCATACACTCGTTCGATATTCTAAGCAGTTTTTCCGCATTCTCAAGCCCGCTCAGATTGTCCGGCAGAATCAGAATCATCTTTTTTGATTTGATTTCCTTCTTTGTAACCGTCACACCGTCGCACTCGCCCTCCTCAAAAGCCGCCAGCTTTTCGGCCATGTTCAGCACTTTTCTCAAAAGCTCTCTCTCCGAAGCGTACGAAGGCGCAGTTGCGTCGACAGAGTAAAGCATCGTGGCAACCCCGGTTTTCCTGTCGATAATGTCAATCACGGGAAAGAACGATGGGAGATTGGAACCGTATATTTCTTCAAGAACCCGCCCGCGTTTCAGCGAAGGCAGCTCCCACACGTTTATCTCGTCAACCGTATACCTTGAGCATCCTCCGTAAAGCCACCCGTTCCCTTTCAGGCAGAAAAACGCCCTTACCCCCGCGCCTTCTCCGAATATTACAGGAAAAACGTAATCGCTTCTCGTATACACCTTGACCGTGAATTCATTTCCGTTTTCGTAGAACTCGCTTCCCGCCAGCGACACGATCTCCGCCTTGAACGGAAGGCCCGATTTCACTCTTTCTTTTTCGAGCTCTTCGGCAAGAACCCCCTGCATCACCGCAGTCCATGCGCCAGATTCGATCTTCGAAAACGCCACCGACGCCAGCTCATTCGCGATCTTCCCCGACATTCCGTCCTCGGGAAGGCAGTCCATCGCCTTTCGCCTGACGTTTTCTTTCAGCGACTCAAGTCCGCTCTTATAGAAGATGCACGAATCGCAAGCAAGCTTCTCGGAGGCAGTCAGCACCGCGTTCGCCGTCATATAATAGAGGCAGAAATACTGTATCATCCCGATAAGAAAGAATACCGTAAAGGAGAAAAAGACCGAAGTTATCGCCCCCTCGATGCTTATAGAACCGCCGGAACCGCGCACGCCCTCTTCTTTAATATGACGCATCCGCACTCACCTTCCAATCGTACCTTCTTCTGAACAGTCTGTCCGTCATTAAAAACGTTTTGACCTTCATAGTGCATTCGGCGGAAACGCTCGCGGCAAAATCTTCGATTTCCTTGTACATGCCGTTGTCCTTCCAGTAATTGAGTTCAATTATGTCCTGGATGCGCCCGAGTTTTGTCTCCAAGGGAACCGTCAGCAGCAGGATCCTCAGATATTCACTGTATGACATTGCAGAGATGTTTGTGCTTTCACCGCTTCCGGAACCGGTTGAATCACCGCTCCCGGAGTTCCCGCCGTTTTCGCCGATAGCGCTTCCGGCCTCACCGAGAACACCCTCTATCGACACCTTCCAGTCCTTCTCTCTTTTAATCAGAGGAACCTTTTTGCCTCCGTGCAGATCCGCGATGTCCATTCCTGTCTCCAGAAAAGCCCATGACAGCACTATCGCTGCGGTTACCGGAGCCTCCCCGCATGAAATCTCTTCGACTGCCTCCGATTTTTCCTCGCTCGACATAATGTGCAGCACGTTCAATCCAAGCCTCAGCGAGAACAGTTCCGCGTATGCCGCGAGCATATTCTCGTCATCCGTTCTGCCACCGAAAAGCACATACTCTATCTCGCCGTTTAAAAGGTGCGCATTCGAGTCCTTGACCTCCGAGGTATTCTTCATGTAAGTCGCAATGTAGTCGTCGATATAGTACCACTCCATGCAACCTGTGAGCGCGTCCTCCAGCCTTTTCGCAAAGCCCGCGTACCCTTCCAGCGAAGTCGAGAATTTCAGTTTCTCGGCCACCCCTGTAATGCTGCGCCAGATCTTTTCAAAAGACCAGTCTTCACCTTCTTTCGAAGGCAGCTCTTCATAAATGTCGGGATCGATCTCGGAGTTAGCCGCGGGAAGAAAATGAAGGAAATCCGACGCCGCGTCGACCGCAGTTTGATAAAGGCTCTCCTGAGAAGATGACGCAGCGGTCTGTTCGTAGTTGTTCTGCTCCACTTTGAGATAGTTTCTGTATGCGTTTCCCGCGGCATCTATAACCGCATATATTTCCCCCAGAACCACCTGATTACCGACCGCGATCGTCTGCTCAAGCTCGTATTCCGCTGCCGTGGCCTTCTGAAGACTGTAGTAATTCTTACCGAGCTTATCCGCGACGATAGAATAGTCACCGTTTTCGCCGAGTTTTTTTCGCCTTTCCTTTATCTTTTTGATGATTTCATCCGCGGACTCCTCTCCGTCATCCGAGGTCCTCGCCTCGCTCTCCGCCTTGCTCAGAAGCTTCCCCGCCTCCCTCGTTAGTTCGATAATATCCTCCGTAATGTCAAGCGCCTGTCTGTTGTTCTCAGAAAAGATCACCGCCCCCATCAGAAAAGTCTTGACCGCGTTCTTCAGCAATTCCGCAGCCCTTTCGTCATAGATCTCCAGCTCGGCAGGAACCGCCTGCGTCACCTTTTTTATCTCGGCATCCAGATTTTTCGCAAATATCGTGTCGAAAAAGCCGTTGACGCCGCCGGCGAGCGCACCGTAAACGCCGTTAAGCGCAAGCTCAAGGTCCTTCCTTTTTCCCTCAATTTCCTCGATTATGTTGTCCGCCCGGTTTATATAGGTATAAGCGCTGACTTTCCGCCCCGCTCCGACCATTGCCTGCACCTTCTCCACAATCGAAACCGCCGCGTTCCCCCATGATTTGTATTTCATAAGGTCTCTGATCTCTTCGCGAAGCACGTCCTTGTCGGCAAGCGAATCCCCGTAGCTGATTTCAAATCCGGTCACCTCCCTTTCGGGAATGAAAAACATATCGTAATCGCCGCGCACGAAAAGTCCCGCCATTCCCTGATTTCTGCTCTCCCGTGTTATCTCGTAGAACCGGTTCGAAAGCTCGTCTTCTTTGGTGATATCGACGAAGTACAGACCGTAATTCGCTTCGAGCCGCCTGTCGAACTGGGCAAGCACCGACGCGCACGCAAAATCCGCGACTCTCTCTGAAAGCCTTCTCTGAAACGCGACGGCGAGAATGTCCTGAAACGCGAAATTCAGCAGAATCACAGACGCGGTTATTATGCACATCATCGGCGTCACCGACCCGCTATTCCTCCCCGAAAAGCATTTCAAAAATATCACCCCCCGCATCAAAAACCGAGCTCACGGCTCTGTGAACGTCCGCGTATTCTGGATTACTCTCAGTTTCATTTTCAGAATACCTGACGGCTCCGGCAAAAACGTTAACGTAGGCGCCGATCAATATCGCAACAAAAATCAGTACCAGCGGAACAACTACGGCCGCCTCCGTAGTCAGACTCCCTTTGTCGCCCTTAAGGAACCTTTTCCCCTGGATTTTACCGTTTCGCATCCTCACCACCCCCCTTTGGTGCAATACGATTATACCCGATCCTTTGCGCGAATGAAAGTCTGCACCGTTCGTCACATTTCGACAGAATTCGTCGTATTTCGACTTATTTCGTCGCAATACGTCACTTTTCGTCAGTTTTCGACAAATTTCGACGTAAAATTCGAGAATTTCTCAAAATGCGGCATGTTAAAAGAACGAATAAACTCCAAGCTCGCCCCTCAAAAACAGCTCGCCAAAAAACACTTTTTAAGCAAAAAAAGACACCCTAAAAGGGTGCCCTCTTCGCGTTGTATTCATTATTCAAACGGTCAAGCGGCTCCATTAACCAGCATGCTGATCAGAAACAGAATCCCGTAAACCAGAGGCTGATGCAGCATGTAAATCAGCAGCGAATGCCTCCCCACGAACGAGAAAAACCGGATGACCGGATTCCTGTCGTTCACTTTTTTAAAAAGAGTAACCTTGTTTTTGTAAAGCGTTTTTCCTCCCGCGACGCCGATCATAAAGTAACCGAGATGCGGAAAAATCGGGAAATAGTCGCCGGCCGCAAATCCTTTAGCCGTCAGCCCCAGCGGGAACAGATACGGGTTCGATACCTTGAACGTCGTAAACCAAATTCCAAGCGCCACAAAGCAAACGCCGAGCCCCAGAATCACGGGCCACGGCAGCTTCCTGTATAATCCGTACGTGAGCATGCAGAAGGCCAGCAGGTGGAGCACGCCGAACCAGATGTGAAGACTCCTGTCAAATAGCAGACACGTGACCAGGGTAATTATCATAGCGCAGACCGCCACGACAACGCCCCTGATTATATGATGATGTCCGAGGGTCACGCAGACGCCGGAAAGCACCACGAAAAGAATCCCGCCGTACGTTTGGATCCAGTCAAACCACACCGGCATCTCAAAATAAAAACCGAAAAGCTCTCTGATATCGAAAATCGCGTGAACTATCACGACCCCGATTATGCACAGCCCCCTGAACGCGTCAAGTTCCCAGATCCGCTTTGTATTCTTTTTCTTAAAAAGTCCGGTAAAAAACTCTTTCATAAAAACACAAACCTACGGCGTCACAGTCTCGATTTTCGCCCTGTTCTCGAAAACGCTGCCGCTTAGAATAATGTCTCCGTACCCGGGTGCGCGAATGACGCCCTTTGCCGGATTCTTGACGGAATCAATGACCGTTGTAACGTCAGCGTCGACTTCCGAATACTCGAAGCTCAGGTCGCAAGCGTACATCTCGCAGTTTATCAGCTTCAGTTTTTTGCAGTAGCAAAGAGGCTGCGTACCGCTGATTTTGCAATTGATCAGCGTCAGGCCTTCGGAATACCACCCGAGGTACTCCCCGTTAAGAACCGAATCCTTCACCGTAACATTCTTTGAGTGCCAGAACGCGTCCTTCGTGTTCAGCTCGCAGCTCGAGATCCCGGCGTTTTTGACATACTGGAACGAGTACTTCCCTGCCAGTACGGAATCAGTAAGCGTCAGATTCTCGGTCTTCAGGAACGGATACTCCGAAGTGATCCGCGACTCCTTCACGGTCACCCTTTTGTTAAGCCAGCCGAACTCTGCGGAAACTATCGTTGATCCTTCAACGTCGACGTCCCGGCATTCGCGGACGGCCTTGACCCCGTTCAACACAGAATTAACAATTTTGATGTTCTTCGCGTACCAGAGCGCCGCACGCGCCGTCTCCGTCATTTCCGAGTTCTCAATAACTGTATTCTCGGTATGCCAGAGCGGGTATCTAAGTCTGAAAAGACATCCTTCCACTTTGATTCCGCGGGTCTCCTTAAGAGCGGATTCCCCGTCTTCCTCACCCTCAAACCGGCAGCCGGAAACAACGGTATTCGAAATCCCGTAAAGCGCCCTTTCCTCAGAGAAAACACGTCCTGACACGGTTTCGCAATCCGCTTCAACGTTCCTATTATTTTTGTCCGGCAAATGCGAGCCGTAAATATCTTTCATTGTAAAATCTTCGATCAAGACAGATAGTCAAAAGCGCAGTTCCGCCTCCCGCAAACATATACGGAAGAGCGACGGCCGCCCGGGGAGACTAACGCCCGCAAAGAGCGCACTTCTCCCCAATCACATTAAAACGGCCGGCGCTTAATCATTCCCCATAATCGGTCCGTCGACAAGCCGTAAAAACGCACCGTCGACGCAAACCGGTTACAATACAACGAATTCAAAAATTATTTAACGCCGTTCTTGTCAGTCGAACCGAACTCGGCACCGCTGAGCGACTCTCCGAGGAACTTGCCGATTTCAAACGACTTAAGCTTCTCGTTCTGCATCTTCTCAGCGCCCGGACCGTATGCCCAAACGTTTACCTTGTTCGACGTGTGCGCAATCGTCGTAAACCTGTAAGGAAGCGTATCCCAGTCGACGTCGGGGTTCTTGCTCTGCGCAATCTTCTCGGCCTCGTACAGGCAGTGAAGCTTCGCGTTCGTGAGGCACCACTCTTCCTGCGCGATATACTGGTTGGTCTTCTCGTTCTTCTTTATATAGGCGTCAGCCTCTTCCTTGGGAAGAATGCCGCCTGTCTCGTGGTCGGCGGTAACGACGATCAGCGTATCCTTGTTCTCGTACGCGTAGCGGACACCGATTTCAACCGCCTGGTCGAACGAGGTCATATGTCTCGTGAGCTCCATCATATCGCAGTTGTGAGCGACTTCGTCGAGCGCACCGCCTTCAACAATCAGGAAGAATCCTTTATCGTTCTTGGAGAGCATCTTGATGGCCTGTTCGGTCATCTCGGGAAGCGAAGGATGCGTATCTGCGTCTTCGAACCAGTAGTCGTCGGTCATGGTGGCAATGAGCCTGCCCTCGCCGTTAAACGAAAGCACGTCCTCCCACTTCGTGACCCAGGTGACATTGTTGTCCGTGAGCTTCTGCGCATAGCTCGGATCGTTTTCCATCAGAAGGTCGTACATCGCCTTGCCGCCGCCCATAATGAAGTCGGCAACGCTCGTATCTATCTGAAGCGCCGCAATATTGGACTCGTCGTTTCTGTTCTTGGCGTGAACCGAGAACGTGGCCGGAGTTGCGTCAACGATGCTCTCGGTAGTGATGATGCCAGCAGACTTTCCGAGCGACTTCGCAAGTTCTGTCATATTCATGACTTCCTCGCCCTTGTTGTTAAGGCCGATCTGCTTTCTCTTGCCCTTGTAACCGCAGGCGAGAGCCGTGCCGCCGGAAGCGCTGTCAGGCTCACCCTCTGTGCAGGTCGTGTTAACGATCCCCGTGTAAGGAAGGTACTCTATAACGAGTTTTCCGTCGTAGCGGCCGCCGGTTATCGCGTCGGTAGCCGGAACGTGGTTCTGTCCCATACCGTCTCCGATATAAAGAATGACGTTCTTGCAGTCCTTGAACTCAGTCGAAGCCAGCGCGGCAAGAATCTCTTCCATCGGCGTGACAGGCTCTTCGGTCGGCTCTTCAGTGGGAGCTTCTGTGGCCTCAGGCGCCGCCGTGACGTCAGGCGTAGGTGTAGTCGTGCAGGCAGCCGCGAAAATCATAATTCCCGCCAGCATTGCCGCAAAAATCACTTTGAGTAACTTCTTAAAATTCATCTTAATCCTCCGGATTCTCTTATTCACGCAAAGTCCGCAGCTTCGCGCTTCAAAGATTATTATACTCCGCCTTCCGCCGGAAAATCACTGACGTCAAGCGGCTTGAAATCAACAAATCTGTTAGCGCGTAATCTGCTGCTCGACAAGGCTCTTTCCGCAGTAAATCTCCCTGAGTCTGGGCTTTTCGATCTTTCCGGTGGGATTTCTCGGCACGCTTGCGAAAATGATCTTCTTCGGTCTCTTGTACCTTGGCATACCCTCGCAGAAGAACATGACCTCGTCCTCCGTCAGCGTCATTCCCGGTTTGACCTCAATAATGGCCGCCGCAATCTCGCCGAGCCTGTTGTCGGGGAGTCCGATAACCGCCACGTCTTTTATCTTGTCGTTGCAGCGCAGATAGTCCTCGATCTGCACCGGGTAGAGGTTCTCGCCGCCGCTGATGATGACGTCCTTTTTCCTGTCGACCAGGAATATGAACCCGTCCTCGTCAACTTTTGCCATGTCTCCGGTATACAGCCAGCCGTCCTTTAAAACCTCATCCGTCGCCTCGGGGTTCTTGTAGTAGCACTTCATGACGCCGGGACCCCTTACAAGAAGCTCTCCGACCTCGCCTGTTTTAACGTCGTCCCCGTTCGTATCTACAACGCGCGTCTGCCAGAGATAACCGGCTTTTCCGATTGCTCCGACCTTGTGAATATTCTCGACGCCGAGGTGCACGCATCCCGGTCCGATAGACTCGCTGAGTCCGTAGTTGGTGTCGTACTGATGGTTCGGGAAAACCTTTTTCCAGTTTCTAATAAGACTCGGCGGAACCGGCTGCGCACCGACGTGCATAAGCCTCCAGCAGCTGAGATCATAGTCTTCAAGCTTTATATCTCCGCGCTCAAGCGAGTCAAGAATGTCCTGCACCCACGGCACCAGAAGCCACACAATCGTCGCTCTCTCGTCGGAAACGGTCTGAAGAATCCACTCCGGCCGCACGCCTTTAAGCAGAACGGCTTTACCGCCTGTCATAAGACTCCCGAACCAGTGCATTTTCGCGCCCGTGTGATACAGCGGCGGGATGCACAGGAACACGTCGTTCTTCGTCTGTCCGTGATGGTTCTGCTCCGTTCTGCAAGAGCTCAAAAGCGCCGCGTGCGAATGAAGAATCGCTTTCGGGAATCCGGTCGTTCCGGACGAGAAGTAAATGGCGGCGTTGTCGTCTTCGTTAAGATCAACGGCCGGCGCGACAGACGAGCAGTACGTTATCATCCTGCTGAAACTGTCCGCAAACTCCGGCACCTCGCTTCCCACAAAGAAGAAATGCTTGATCGCCTGAAGCTTGTCCAGAACCGCCGTCACGCGCCCTGTAAATTCGGGTCCGAAAACCATATAAGTTGAATCGGAAAGGTTGACGCAGTAGCTGATCTCATCCTGCGTATAGCGGTAATTCATCGGAACCGCAAGCGCGCCCGTTTTAAGAATACCGAAATAAATGGGCAACCAATCGATGCAGTTCATCAAAAGAATCGCGACCTTGTCGCCCTTCTTTATGCCCCTTGTAAGAAGCAGATTCGCGAAGCGGTTTGCCTTAACGTCAAATTCTCTCCAGGTAATGCTTCTCCTGTACTTTTCTCCCGGACTCGACTCGATAAGACTGTACTCGCGCCAGCTCTTCGGCTGCGCCTGCGGGTTGATCTCAACCAGCGCCACATCGTCGGGAAACACTTTCGCATTCCTCTCAAGAAAATCCATTATAACCATAAAAACCTCTTTCCGAAAACCGAAAAAGATAAAAGTCGGCGGTTTTCGCGTAATTAACCGATAGATAGAATTGTATTTTAAGAAGCCCTCCGTGTCAAGTATTTTGTCGAAAAACAGCCGCTTTGTGCCGCCCTGCGACGTCAAAAAACATCCGTAAAGACCTTCCCGGCAAGCCTCCGTCCCTCATTATTCAATCATCCGTAATACACGCTCTCCTCAAGCTCATCTTCGTCGTAATCCTCTCCCTCCGGCTCGTATTTGATTCCCTTGATCTTCCCGCCGAACATCATGAACATTTCCGGCAGTCTGAACAGTTCATAGTACTTCTTTATTTTCTCCGGCGGAAGACTCTCAAAGAATTCGCTGTCGTCAGGCGCCAGCGCCACAAAAAACGTCCCGGCTATAATGTCCTGAAGGTTTCCAT
>JAEEGI010030258.1_pt1 | contig 10187 bp, 8 predicted proteins | sample 8958751 | NCBI WGS metagenome assembly JAEEGI01 (sample SAMN16246545, study PRJNA631951) | gut metagenome | biome: gut microbiome; feature: rumen; material: KS-attached | host: Bos | place: Iran: Karaj | collected 2018-10 | reverse complement strand
TTACATCATTCAGCGATGAAGAAGAACAGACTATTGAGGAAGGATTGGATCTGTTCCGCAAGCATTTCAGAAATTTATGGGATTAACTAATCGTGTTATCATGGACAATAATGTAGATGCAATAGAGAGGGAGATCATCCTGAAATATAATGATTATCGCAGTTATAACTCTGATAATGATGTGCTTTTATCCTTACGAAAAGACATCATCAACAAACAGGTTCTGGCAAATCAGAAAGAGCTGTTACCTGATATTATCGCCTTTAATGATGCACTGCGTGAGGCACTTCGTGATATGTACGATAGGGCTTATCGTGTCTGGGATAAGATGATAAACATCATAGATGAAGGTGATGGCGAAGAAATGGAGCTTACTGCAAAAATTTATCTAGATACAGACTATCCGGCTTTGCATCCTATACAAGGTGATGATAGGCAAGATTTGTGGTATGCACTGTGTGATGAAGACCTAAATCCCATGTACGCTGATGGCATATCTGTGCTGACTCTGACATTCCCCAGGGATGAGGACTATACTTTTGATACGTTCATCGGTATGGACTGCCCTCCTCCTAATTGGAATGAAGGTCTTGATCCTGAGCTGACCAAGGACTTGCACCTCATCAGTCAGTTTCACAACCTCTTTCAGCACATGCTGTTTGCCATAACGGATTTCATCTATGTAAGGAAGTTCAGAACTGAAATTAATGTTGAAATAATCAAGTAAAAACGCGTTGATGGATTAACATTTTTGGTCTTTTGTTTACTAATAAGAAAAAAAGTAGTAACTTTGCGGCATGATTGCCGCGATGCAAACGAATCAAGAGTGTTATGAAAGAAGATCAGAAAGAATTGTATGACGTTGTAGTGGACTATACCTATGCTCTTGACACGCTGGATGATTATGATTATCAGCGATTGGGCATTAGGAATACCACTAATGATGTGAAATTCCATGCCACTTATGAGAACGCTATGGAGGCTATCCAAACATTGCGCGATAAGTTTGGAGGTTCTGCGCTGTTTGGAAACGAGAAAGATGAGTCGTTTAAGAGTAGTATTGGCCAGATTTACCAAACGTTTGGGGGGAGGAACTCTATCCCAGCGTAGAGGAGAAGGCTGCTATGTTGCTGTATCTGGTGACGAAGAACCACTCGTTTAGCGATGGCAACAAACGTATTGCTGCCACGCTGTTCCTCTGGTTCCTGAACAATAACGGCATTCTGTATCGTGAGGATGGCTCGAAACGATTGGCTGACAATACCCTCGTGGCTCTGACGCTGATGATTGCTGAGAGCAAGACGGAAGAGAAGGATGTGATGGTAAAAGTCGTGGTTAATCTGATCAACCAAAGAAACGAGTAAAAAGTAGTCTAGGGTGCTTCTAGCCATACTCTAGGGTGCTTCTAGGCATACTCATTTAGTATGGGTAGAGTATGGCAACACTATAGGTAGCCAAAGGGACAGAGGTGGCTGGCACGATACCAAAAATCCACGTCAAATTTGCATGGCGTGGATTTGTTCTTTAGTATGTCGTCTTTTTCTGGGCGTTTGCGCCTCCTGGCGGAAGGCATTCCCCGATTAACGGGGACGCTCCGCGTATAAGGCGTTGACGTCGTGGAGGAAAAGGGTGCGAGGGTCGTTGTAGAACCGAATGAAGTCGGAACTGGACTGTTGGCCCGGATAGGGGGCGAAAAAGTGGTTCGGACGGTTATGAGCATTGCGCCAGACGAGGACGTAGCTGACGGGATGCCGCGCGAGGACGGGTGCGAGGGTGTGGGTCCACCAGTCGCGCGTCTTCAGGCATTCGTAGCCGGTCTCGGTGAGTGCTGCGGCCTTGCCGTGTTGCTTGGCAACGGCACAGACCATGGCGAGGTTCTTGTCCAATTGTGCGGCATAGTCGGCAATGCGGAGGGTATCGGCATCGGGCGCCCAGCAGTAACAGTCGAGTCCCATGAGGTCGATGACGTCGTCGCCGGGATAACGTTCCAGATAGCGTGCCTCGTCGCCGTCAGCCTCGGTGCCTGGGGAGTAGGCGTAGAGGGCATTGACGACGCCACGCTCACGGAGACGGTTGACAGTGAGCCGCCAGAGGGCTTTGTACTGTTCGGCGGTGCAATGGTCCTGTCCCCACCAGAACCAGGAGCCTGTATGTTCGTGCCAAGGTCGGAAGAGGACGGGTACGCGGACACCATAGGGTGTCTCCAGCGAATTGAGGAAATTGGCTACGCGGTCGAGCCAGGTGAGGAACAACTCGTGTTTGGAACCACCGTCCAATACGGCAGAGACTGTTTGCGACTCCGTCGCTTTGAGGGAGTCGGCCACCCAGGCGGTGCCACCGCTGAGGGGATTGTCGAGGTGCCAGCTGAGGGTGACCATGCCGCCACGGTCGTAGTGGGCAATGGCCTCCTGTCGGATGCGCTGGAAGGGTACACCATCGAGGTTTAGGGAGTCGCCGAGCTCGATGTGTCCGAGGTCGAAGCTAAGGACGGCGGGATGGTCGTTGCAGACGCTATGGACGTCGGAGCGCTGGTGGACGGTGGAGTCGTTGGTGTAGTCGGCCTGCCACCCGATGCCGTAGACGGTGGCATCGTGATGTCCGAAGAGATAGACGCTGCTGTCGCCCAGTGCAATCAGATTGTGCAACAGGTTTTCTGTACGCTGGGTGCGTCCGCTGTCAGCCAGCGGATCGTCAGCTTTCTGATGATTGCCGCCGCACGAGGCAAGAACCAGTGCGGCGGCAATTATAAAGAGATTTTTCTTCATTTTACTTTTTTACCCTTTTACCTTTAATTAGCAGGAACGGGGGAATGATCCCAGATTGTGGGGAACCAGTAGCTCTCATCGGTGTCGGTGCAGGCACGGATCATCATAGGTACGACGGTCTCGCTGTCGTTCAGCCAAGCACCGCTAGCATGGTCGATGTATCCGTTGGCCTCGTCGCCAGCATCCTTCGAGTTGTTGTCCCAGACGAACATGGGAATACCGGCCAGATAGGCAGCGCGGCAGAAGAACTCGAGGTAGTACTTGCGGAAGGCGTTGGCACTTTCAGTGGTCTGCCATACGCAGCCATACTCACCGAGGTAACAGGGGATGCCCTTGTCGATGTATGCCCTGCGGAGCTTGTATAGCTGGGCGATGACATATTCCTCGTTGGCGCCTGCTACGGATGTCAACGGATTGGCGTTGTGACCCCAGCTATCGGTACCAGATGCTACAGGTGCAAGACAGAAGTTGTAGGGGTCGTAGCAGTGGGCAGCGACGATGATACGGTTGGCGTCGTCGGTGGGAATCTGGAGTTTCGAGATGGTCTGATCGATGTTGGCAGCATAGCCTGCGACAGCAATCCAGCGATTGGCGTTTTTACCACCAGTGGCACGGATGGCGTCGACGGCATACTGGTTCCACTTGTTAAGCAGCTCGTTTTCAGCATCGGAACCAGCCCCCCAGTTGTCGCCAGCATGAATCTCGTTGAAGACCTCGAAGATGAGGTTGTCGCTGTAGTCGGCGAAATAGGTGGCCACCTGTCTCCACAGGAAGGAGATGAGTGCTGAGTCCTTCTGGGCTACTTCGGCGTTGGAGGCGGCATTGCCCAGGTCGGTCTCGAAGGAGTCGTGGTGGGTGTTGAGGATGACGTTGAGTCCTGCAGCGAGGGCCTTGTCGACAGCACCAGCCACCTCGGCGAGGTAGTTTGCGTTGATGACGTTCGTGGCATTCATGTGGTTAGTCCACGTAACGGGAATACGCACCGTCTTGGCACCGGCAGCGGCGAGCGTACGGAAGGGGGCATCGGTGATGGTTGCAACGCCGTCCCAGTAGCCCCACTGCGTGTCGCTAGTGTCGAAGTGATTACCGAGATTCCAGCCCCACCCTAACTGGCGGGTCATCTGTCCGGCTACGTTGTCGGGCAGTGGCTTGGCTTCCCACGTGAGGTCGATGTCCTGCGCGTTGGTCTTATGCTGTGGACCGACGATGAGCCCTGCGGGGATGTGCAGCGTCTGCTTTCTGTCGAAGCTGACGTCGGCAACGATGGTAAGTGCCTTATCAGCGCCATAGACGGCGGCACTCTTCACTGGCACGCCATTGAGCGTGATGAGCGAGGTGTTCTTGGTGGCAAAGCCGATGTTCTTGTCGAAAACTACCTTGATGGTCTTTTCGCCAAAGAGCAGCAGGTCATCTGTCACGGAGGGAACGACCTCAGTGAACACAGGCGCGTCGACCTCGGTAATGGTGTATTGTGCATCCGTGTCCTGGCAGGCTGTGGCAACGAGTGCCACAGCTGCTAACGGTAATGTCTTGAAAATATTCTTTAGTTTCATATTGCTTATCGTGTTTGATTATTCAACAGTAACTTTAGTGCAGATAACATTGTCGCCATTGAGGAGGAACGAACCGCCCCAGCCCTGGGTTGAGGTGATGTGTTCGTAAACGTAATCGGTTACTTGCAGTTCAAGTGCACCTCCGTGTTCTGCCAGATCCCAGTTTCCGTTGTTGAAGTCGCAGCCTGGGAACGGAGTGTTGGGACTCCAGTGGCCATCGACCAGCTGGCAGTTCCAAGAAGCATCGGTAGCTGTGATGTAGATGCGGATGAGCGAGCCGACCTTCATGCCTGCAGCGAGCAGTTCTGTACCACCGTCGCTGAGGATATAAGGCTGGCCACCCCAGTCGTCGGCCACAGCCTGACCTTCCCATACGGTGGTCTCGAGGCTGTTGTAATGGGTGGTAGTGATCTTGTCAACAATAAGGTTGTCGCCATTGAGCACGAAGACACCGCCCCACCACTGCTGAACAAAGGCAGCGTCGAGCATTTCCTGAGTCACTTCAAGACTGTAGTAACCCTTGTTGGCATCAAGGTCGTATTCAGTGAACTTGCCACCCTCGGTATCGTTGCCAATACTGCAAATGCTTGCGTAGGTGGGGCCCCAGTGACCTTCAACAAACTGAATCTTCCAGTCGGCAGCTGTCGGAACAAGGTGGAAGGTAATGATGTCGCCAACGGCAACACCAGCGTCCTTCAGTTCCTGACCACCATCGGAGAGTACATAAGGCTGTTCTTTCCAATCGTCAACAACTGCTGTACCAGTCCACAGTACAGTAGTCACCTCGGTGTTAGGAATAAAGTCGAAGGTATAAGTAATCTCACCGTTAGAAGAAATCAGGCGAACGTTTGAGCCCTTCTTGGCAGTGGTAGGAATGGAGACGATGAGGTTGGTGCCGCCAGACAGTACATATTGGCAAGCCTCACCATTAATCTCAACACCTGTGAGCTTGTCGCCATTGGCAACAGGCAGCATGAATGACTCGCCAGCCTTCATCTCAGCATCTTCAGCAGGCAGTTCTGTAAAATAGCAGAATACAGCCTCGTTGACGGTGATGGAAGGAACATTCTCCACTTTCGTGCCATTAGCCAGTGTCAGGGTCGGAGCACCTGAAGTGGCATTCATCGGAACGGTAAGGGTAATGGCATTAGCAGTAGTTTCCAATTCGGGGAAGTCGGATTCGCCAAACTGTACCGATGCGACCAGATCAAGGTCTGTACCCTTAATGGTCAAGGCACCGCCAGCACTGACAGGATTGACACTATAGCCTGTCACAGTGGGCTTTACCAACGTGAAGGGTACATCGACCGTCATACCGTTGGCCATTACCAAATGAAGGTTACCTTCGGCAGCTAAGTTGGGAACGCTCTTGACAACTACCTTGGTAGCTTCGGCAGTGATGTCACCACCAGGAACAATATAGTCGCCTGCGAAGTCGGGGAACTCGACACTTGTTACCAAATTCATATCCAAACCAGTAATGGTCAAAGCCTGTCCGGCCTTGACGGGTGTCGGAGTAGCTACGCAGTTGGTAGGCTTCACGGTGGTCAGCGTACCGACAGGCACCTCTACGCCCGACTTGCAGACGATGATGATGTCGCCGTCAGGAGCCTCAGCAGGCAGAGTGAAGATGATGCCCGTACCGTCGTCGGCAATCTTCATGTCATTGGCACTGACACCGCCAATGAGCACGTCGGCAACCATGTTGAAGTAACTACCGGCAATCTTGATTTCCTCACCAGCCTTGGCAATGATGTTGCCAAGAGCCTCTGCGGTGTTACGGCCGGTAATGCTGGTAACGCTCGGAGTACCGATTTCGATGGCCTTATCGGAAGAGATAATCTGATAGTCGAGTTCTTCATCGGACGATACGGTGAGGTCGGCAGTGTACAGTTCAATCTTACCGGTCTTAGCCTCCTCAGGAACGCGTACCTCAATAGTATATCGGTCGTGCTTGAGGAAGTCAGCCTCGCTGATAATCACCTCGTCGGCAAATGCCAGCGAATAGATGAGGTTGAGGTAGTCGCCCTTGATGGTGACAATGTCGCCAGGCATAGCTGATGCAGGCGAGAAGCTCTCGAATTCGATAGGCTCGGTATAGGTGAGTTCGCTAACCGTCTGGATGGTCTCGTTGGTCTTGGACGTCAGGGTGATATATCCTTCCGTAGGACCATCCTTGGGAACAACCACGCGAATCTCACTGGGAACACCAGACTTTACTATTTCATAATTAGTGATGGCTGCAACACCTGGAATCTGGATGCTGGCAACCTGGTCGAGGTTGCTACCCACGAAGCGCAGTGTACCGCCACGCATGACGGGATTGGGACCGTATGCGTTCAGACTGAAACCACCCTTATACTGGTTGGTATCCAAGTCGTCGTTGCTGCACGCTGTCAGCGACAGCCCGACGAGGGCCATCACCAACAGGGTGTATAGACTATATATCTTTTTCATAATACTTATCTTAATACGTTTAATTCGTTTAACTCGTTGTCGTTACTTATTGGGAACTGCACGGATATTGTCAATCATGATGTAGGGATTACACTCTGTTCCATTGACACCGCCACCAATGATGAAGATGGTGAGGCTAGCGAAGTCTTCCTCTTTCAGGCTGAATGGCAGGCCAGATCCGTCGAAGTTGTAGACAAAGCTGGAGGCGATAGGTATTGTTACCGTAATCCACTCACCATTGGTGTCGAACGAACCTGTAGTCGTCCAGGGACGATAGAGAGCACGGGGCAGAGGATTCTTCTTGGAGAAGTAATCACTATTATCCCAGTCGCTCTGACCTGGACAGCGGAAGAAGATGTTGTTGGCACCATTAACAGCATCGCCGTAGACGTCGGGACTGTTGCCGCTGAGCGTCACGTAGCTGGTGGGAGCAAAGATAATCTGCATGGCACCGGCTGCCCAGGCATTGCTGGACGGGATGCACATCTCGAACTTTAGGTTCATGTTCTCTGCTTTCGAGAAGTCAACGACGTCGAACAGTCTGACACCCTGTGGGTCGGGATAAGTCTGGGGGGAGTTCCAGTCACCGCACCAGTATTCGAACGAGTTGTTACCATCGTCCCAACCACCGTCTTCGCTCATGGTTGCACCTTCGCCTAAGACGAGGTAGTTGCCAGAGAGCGACATTTCGCTGGAAGTAATAGTACGTGCATGCCAGCCCTGCTGTGTGCGGCCATTGTCGAAGTCGAACAGCATGCCGCGGTGATCCTGATAGTGGAATGTGGACTGCGCTGTGCCATAGATAGATGTCAGCGTGACGGGACCCTCTGCAGCGTCGTCAGGAACCGTCACTTCTATAGAGGTGAAGTCGTCCGAGATACTGTTGATAGTTGCAGGGATGTTCTGACCACTGGCATCGCAGAAATATACCTCGAGGGGTACACCAGCATCGTTCACCATATAGCTACCGGTGATGGTCACACGGTCGCCGGGCTTGGCATACTCACACGACATTGATGTGACGACGGGTGCCGGGATGACGACATGGAAGTCGTAGGTAACCGTATCTTGCGACTTGGTAACCATATAGATTTTATCAGTCACCATGATGGGCACATCCTTAGGCACATCGACGATGAGCGCATTGTCAGTCATGTAACTGGTGTTGAGCACTGCCTTGCGGTCGTTGAAATAAAGTTCGTAGACACTGCGCAGATTGCTTCCGATGAGCGCCAGCGTGCTCTGGGGAGAAGCCTCAACCACCAATTCTCCGTTGGTATAATGCATGTCCGAGGCATCGTTGTAGTTTTGTACCTCTGTCGAGAGGCAGCGGACATAGTTGACCGTGGGTGTACCGTCGGCCACTTCGTGTTTGTCAGGCTGGTCTTTGCATGATGACAGCGTGAAGCCTGCCATGACTAACGACGCAAAGAGCAATCCTTTCGTATATTGTTTCATCTTGTTCATAATAACAGATTCTTTTGACGATTAGTAACTATAGGTTTCGCGTACGTTGACATGGATACCTTCTACGTTAGAGCCCAGATTGGGATTGTAGAGGACGTCCTCTGCCGACATAGGCAGTGCGAAGTAGCTCTTGCCAATCTCAGAATCGAGACGCAGCAAAACGCTCACATTAGGAGCAGCAACAGAGGTGTCGTAACCCTGCTTCGAAGGATCGGGATTCCATGAGCCAGAGGTGTAATATTCCTTGTAGAGGTCATTCAGACCCCAGTAGGCGTTACGCTTCTGATTGGTCAGCTCGTTGACGCAGAAGTCGGAATTGTAGTAGCTGACGCGTACAAAGTCGTACCAGCGGTCGCCTTCCATAGCAAACTCCAGACGACGCTCTTTCCAGATGTCATCCCAAGAGACGCTAGTTGGACGGATACTACTCGGAATAGCACGATGACGGACGGCATAGAAGGCGTCGATGACATCGGGATCGGTTGATGTAGCACGGTTTGCACCCAGCTTTGCCTCTGCATAGATCAGATAGATGTCCGACAGACGCAGGATGTGGGTAGCCAGTGCGTAAGCCATACGTGCAGGAGCGATATTCAGGTCTGCTACGTGGTCGGCAGTATTTCCGTACAGGTGCTTCACACAGTTAGCACCGGTCGGGGTCTGCAGTGTTCCTGTTGCAGCAGCATTGTAGGTGTCGTCGTAGAGGAAACGCAGGAAGTCCAGTCCTCCGTGGTCACGCCACAAGTAGTCCCATGAGAATCCTGGCAACATCATCGTAGCCTTCAGACGGGTGTCGATGTTGTTGATCCATGCGTCAGGCTGGTTTTCGAGCAGTTTGATGCCGAAAGCCTCCTGCATATCCACAGAGAGACCATTCCAGCCGCCCCAGTCGTCACCGAATTCGTCCATGCCTTCCTGAGCAAGGTCACTCTGCAGCGTGTTCTGACTGGTCCATTGTGAACCGACTGTCCAACGCCATGCGATAAGGCTCTCGGATGCCATATTAGATGTCAGCTTCCATACATCACCATAGTTCTCCAACAGCGAACGTCCGGAGTTGTCAATGACATCTTTTGCCAGTTCAGCAGCCTTTGCAAGGTCGCTGGCATTGAGCGAACCCGAGACACCGGCTCTGGTAAGATAAACCTTTGCCAACAATGCTTCGGCAGAATAGTAATCAAGGCGTCCGGCGGTAGGATTCTTCACACCTTCCAAATCCTCCATAGCTTTCTCCAGCGTCATGATGATATATTCGTAGACGTCGGAACGCTTTACTTTCGGCAGACTGTTGTAGTTGCCAGAAGCCAGCAGACTGGAGTTATTATGGATGATGGGCACGTCGCCAAATGAGCGGACGAGGAAGAAATAGGCCATTGCCTTCCATGTGAGGCATTCGCCCAGACACTGGTTTTTGTTAGGAGCACTGGTAGCTTCCAGTGAATTATACAATGTGGTGGCATGTCCGATGACTGCCCACAGTGAATAGGACATGTTGACCAGGTCTTGGTCGGAACCATTCACAGAAAAGTTCAGATAAGGTGACGAACCCCAGTAATAGTTACCCGAGAGCACTTCACCAACCTTGATGAAACCACGCTGGAAGTCGTACCAGGGCGAGTTGTACAGGTAGTTGACACTGCTGAGGCACTGGTCGGTGGTCTGGTAGAAGTTGTCGGTATTGTAGCTGTCCTCGGTCGGCCTGTCGAGAAAATCGCCGCACGACGACATCAAGAACGCTGTGATGACGGCAACTGCTGTATATTTGATTTTTGTCAGTTTCATAATCTTATACATTATTTATATATTAGAATGTTACGTTAAGACCAAACGAATAGGTAGTAGGTGAGGGATAACGGGCGTTATCGAGATCCATTACGTTGGGGCTCTGTGTAGAGGCACCGATTTCAGGATCGTAGCCATCATACTTGGTGATGGTCAGCAGGTT
>JAEEGI010030257.1_pt1 | contig 10187 bp, 5 predicted proteins | sample 8958751 | NCBI WGS metagenome assembly JAEEGI01 (sample SAMN16246545, study PRJNA631951) | gut metagenome | biome: gut microbiome; feature: rumen; material: KS-attached | host: Bos | place: Iran: Karaj | collected 2018-10 | reverse complement strand
AATTATTTTTTTTATTGAAGAAGATCAATTATTAGGAACATTTAATGATGGTTTTCCTTTTTGAGAAATAGCATTAATTAAACATTGTAAAAGAAGTTCTTCTGTTAAAGCACTTGAATATACTTATTGTATTACTTTAACTAAAAATGATTATAATAAAATTATGAGAGAATTAAAAGAAAGAAGACTTGAAAAAGTTTAAATACTTTCAGAAAAAGTTATCCTTTTTTCTATAATTGGATTTCTAAAATTATGATTAAGTTATTTAATGGATTTTCTACTGTTAAATTATCAAGAGGTGAGTTTTTATGTAAACAAAATGAAAATTGTGAATATATTTATATCATTAATTCTGGTACTTATGAAATTTATTCTATGATAAGTTTTATTTGGGTTCAAGATTTTTATACTTATATTATTAATGCTAAAGATAATATCATTAAAAAAATGATTGATAATAAATTAAAAGAAAATGACTTAAGAAAATTATATGATACTTTATTATTAAATTCTAAAAAATCTCCTTGTTATTTTAATCCTTATCAAATTAAAAATTTCATTATTTCAAATAAAAAAGAAATTAACTTAAATGATTTAAAAAAAGAAGAAGAAACAATTTTAAATAATAATAATTTATTTAAAGTAAATGTAAGGAAAATAGATTATAAAGATATGATAGGATATGAAGATGCATTGGAATTTAAAAAAAGATTTTATTATGTCAAATGTATAAGTGATTATGGTGAAGTTCAAAAAATTTCAGTTTTTGATTTTATTAAAGTAATGAATTATACAGATAAAAAAGAAAAAGAAAAATTATTAGATATGATAGCAGATAAAAAAAATTTTTTTTATAAACAAATATATAATTCAACAAAAAGCGCAGAAAATAGAGTTGAAAATTATGTAAGTTATAAATATGATAAATTTTTATTTGAAAATGAACCAAAAAGTTTTAATGAAACAGATTATAATAGATTTAAAACATTTACAAATGGATTGAAAAAATTTTCTCAAACAAGAACAAATTCAACTGATTTTTATAATAAAAACAAACCTTTTTTAACATTACCAAAAAGTGAAAATTTTCCATATTTAGATATAAAGAAAAAGAATTCAACTATAAAAAGAGAAAGAGATTTAATAACAGAATATAAAAATCATAAAAAACATTATTCAACAATAAATAAAGGATCATCTCAAATAAATCAATATCATACATTATCAAAAAATTTTAATAATAATGAAAACCTAAATTCAGTTAATTCAAATATAAAATATAATGGAAATAAAACAAATATATCAGTAACAATTCCAGTAAATAAACCTTTAAATAGAAATGATTTATCAACTTTAATAACATATAAAAAAGATAAAAATATTAATAGTCCTATTCATTCAATTAAAATATTAAGAGATTTTTCTCCTAATTCAAATACATTTAATCAAGATATTTTATTTTTTAAGAAATTAAAATTAATGGGAAAAAATAATGGAAAAAAAAATAATAAAACTAATGTTATTAGTTATAGTATTAATACAGATTTTTCTGATGATAATTTATATAGGAAAAATAATGGTTCTGATAAATATTCTAGTTTCAGAGGGACTATGTATAGTAAAAAATTTTATCTTGATAGTAATTTTAAAACTATTTATGATGAACAAACTCAAGAAAATAAAAAAAGGAAAAATATTTTCTCGAATTTAAATATTATTTTAAATTCCAAAATTTAATTTTAATTCTTATTTCTTTTTTTTATTTATTTTTAAGTAAATTTTATTTGGTTTAATTAATCAAGCTTTATTTAGTGATTTTTTTATAATAATTATTGTTTAATATATTTTAATTTTTAGGATAAATAAAATCCTTTTTTGTAAATTAAAAAAATTATTATTTAATTAAAATTTATAAACTATTTTATACTTCAAATAATTATTTTTTTTTTATCAGAATAGAATTAAAAATAAATAAGTTATTTATTGATATAGGAAATTAAAACATTTTTGTTTTTTTAAGGTTTTTACCTTTTTAAAATTCAACTTAAGATATTTCAAACAATAAAAAAACTTTATCATTGTTTTAAATCTATTGTTTTTAAAATTTTTGAATTGTCAATTTTCTCTTTTATTAATTTTAAAAAACGATAAAATAGAAATAATTCATTAATAGAATTTTTATTTTTATCAATAATGAGATTTTTGTATTTTTCTGAATATATGATTTTAACTCTTATAATTCTTATAATTAGTTTTAAATTATGTATTAAAAAAAGTTAAATCTTAATATTTTAATAATTTGATTGAAGAAATAAAAAAATAAATTATATCATAATACAATTTAAACTATCAAATTATAATCATTCATTTACAACATTTGGACTTATTTGTTTTTTTAGAATGAATACTTTCATTCAGTCGAATATTCTCTGGTTTTGAATCTTTAACAACTTCAAAATCATTTTTGTCTTCCCTGGGTTTTGAATTATTAAAAACAACATAATCATTTTTTTCTTTATTTTTTTTTTCTAAAATACTTTCAACCAGATAAATAAAAGCTTGTTCAACATTATCACCAGTAAAAGCAGAACATTCTATAAATTTTAATTTTAATTGATCAGCTAATTTTTTACCATCTTCAGTACTAACATCTCTTTCATCTTCTAAATCACTTTTATTTCCAATTAAAACACCACAAAGAGTATTTATAGCTTTTGTTTTAACTTCATCAAACCAACTTTCAATAATTTTAAAACTATCTTCTTTGGTTATGTCATATACAAATAATATTCCATCAACTTGATTATAATAATGTTTTTGAATAGAACGAAATCTTTCTTGTCCCGCTGAGTCCCATATTTTTAAATTTACTGTTTTTTCTCCTATTTTCATTTGATGTGTTTTTGAATCTATTCCAATAGTGTTTATTAAATCTTTATCAAAATAATTTGATGTAAATCTATTTATTATTGATGTTTTTCCTACTTCAGAATTTCCTAATGTTATTATTTTTAATTCAATTCTTTCATCTTCATCCATTTTTTTTTCAAAGATTTTTGTATTTTTTTTCTAATGGATTTTATTAATCAATATATATAATTTATTTAAAATTAAAATATTAATATGGAAAATTATTTTAAATTGTTTTTATATTTTTTATAAATCATCTATTGAAGGAATTTGAGCTCTACAACAAGGACAAAAATTTTTTGATTCCAAACATTTTTCAAGGCAAATAGTATGATAAATATGATGACAAGGAGTAATCATTAAAGGTTTTTTATTTAAATTTTTTTTCCATCTTTCAATACTTTTAATAATTCTATCTCCAATTGAAATTTTTTTTTCTTCATTATCATCTTCAATAACATTACTATTAATAATACTATCAGAAACTAATTCTAATTTAATATCTGATTCTTTTGTAGGATCATCTCTAATTTTTACTAAACAAATAGCACAAATACTTTCTAAATCATTTTCACTAACATCATTTAAATTTCTATAATAATCATATTGTTTTCCTTTTAAAAATTTAGGAATGAAAAATTTAGGACCTAAAATTTTTTGAAGAGAAATTATAACAGATTCAATGAATAAAGTTATAATAATAAGAATTACTTTATTATAAGCTGGTTCAAATTGAAATATATTATCAGGATATGCTTTAATATAAATTGGAATTAACATTTTGAAAAAAGTAAATAAAAATATATATGAAAAAGGTTGAGGTGGTTTCGTACTTGTTTTAACACTAAAAATAATTTGAAAAATCCAAGTACAAAAAAACAATAAATAAGTAAGAAAATAATATTGAAAAATAATTCTAATACTAATTAAACTAATAAATAAAATAGCATAAAAAATAGAATAAAACTTGAATAACTTTTTTCTAAATAAAATAATATTATCATAAATTAAATCATTGTATCTGCTTTTCCAAGCAAGGAATAAAATTCTTAATTGAAAAACAGAAAAAAGAGAAAAATAAGTAAGAGAAGGCATTCCATATTCATAAGAAGAACTTTCATGAGTAATAGCTAAAAAGAAATTTGAAGCACAAATTAATGAACCCCACATAATTTGAATACTAATAGTAAATAAATCTAAATTTAAAGCATTTTGATTATTTTCAGATATTTTTGTTATAAATATTGTTGAATAATATATTTCTATTAAAGCCATTATTGTTAAAAAGATTGAATAATTTAATAATGATCCTCCATAATAACCTCCTCCATACATTACTCCATAAAATCTTGTTGAAAAATTTTCTTCTTTATTATATATTGAAACTATTATTTGAGAAAATAAGGAACTTCCATTTTCATAATTTTGATTATTTGAAAAAAATTGTTCTTTTGGAATAATTGTTATATTTATATTTGTATTATTTAAATGAATCATATCATAATCTTCGAAGTATTCACCAAAATAATATGAAAAATTTGTATTTAAAATAAAATGCATTCTTTTTTGATTTACTATTGAGTCATTTAATGTTTGAGTAAAATTGGTTGGGAGAAAAAAAGAGAAATTTCCTCTTAAAGAATAATCAAGATATCTTCCATTTTTTAAAAAGAAATATACATTTATTGTTGAATTTGGACTTTCTAATCCGTAAAGATAATTTCCTTTTCCTGTATTATTCTTAGAAAATTTTATTTGAGATGAACCATTAATATGTTTAAATAAATTATTCTTTACATATAAATAATTCCATTTTCCAAAATAATAATTTTTTGTAATATTTTGGAGGAAATGATATAAGAAAGGATATTCTATTATATTTTCTGATTTTTCTTCTTCATTTTCTTCTATTTTTCTAAATAAATCATTTTGATTAACATTATTTATATTTTTAGATAAATAAATTCCAAATGTGAAAAATAAACCTGTAATGAAAATGAATTTATATTTTTTTCCAATTAATTTCAACGATTCCTTAATAATTTTCATTTTCATATTTATACTATTTTTAATAAATAATATTAATTTAAATAAAAAATATAAAAGAGGTATTTAAACCCCTTTTTTTTAAAAAAAAATAAAATGAACAAGTTATTAAACCTTATAATAAAAAAATAAAACAAAGTGTTATAAAAATCAAATCTACAAATAAATAAAAAATAAAAAATTACAAAATAGAATGTCCACTATCTAAACATTGCCAAGGAGTAATTCCCATAATATTTTCAGCTTTTTCATCAGCACCTCTTTGAATTAACATATCAGCAATTTCAAAATTATGAAAAGTTAAAGCATAATGTAAAGGAGTATTATTATTTTTATTATTTATATTTGGAGTAGCTCCTGCATTTAATAAATAATTTACAATTTGAAAACAATTACTTTTAACTGCAATACTTAATAAAGAATCACCATCTGAATTTTTACTATTAGGACTTATTTTATATTTTTCAAATGTTTCTACGAAACAAGGATAATTTCTATCTTTTATATAAAATATTATTTCTTCACAATGAGATTTTAAAGAATTAAATATTTGCTGTTTTAATTCATTTGATTTTGATATTATATCCATTCTATTCATTGAATTCATATTTGGCTTATATAATATATTCTGTAATTCTTTATATGAATTTTGTAATCTTACTAAAGATGTTTTCTTTTGTGGACGAATTATTTTTAATCTTCTAAAAAAATCACTTTTTTTTAAAGCATTTTGTAAATATGCTTTATCTATATTTTTTAATTTATTTTCATCTTTTTGAAAAAGTTTATAATTACTTGGAATTGATATTCTTCTATTATTAATTCCTTTTAAATTAGGAGAATAATGAATTGGTATTTTTAATTTAACATTATCTAATTTAACTGATGAAGTATCTGGAATAATAAAATATTCATAATCTATTTGATGAAATTTTACTATAAAATAAAAATCTAATTCTGGTAATTTTTGAAGAGAAGGAAATAAATTAGATAAAAAAGAATTTATACTATTCTTTTTAATATTTGTTGATCTTTTTAATTGACATGTTTTTATTAAAAAATTCTTTATTATTGTTATTTTTGAATCTGTTGTTTCATCGAAATCATGATTTAAATATTTATCTGTTAATTGATTTAAAATATTTACTTCAAAATTTTTTATAAATAAATATTCCCCTGGAAAAAATTGATTTATATTTCTTGAATGATAACTTATTTTATTTTTATTTTTTTTTTTACTTTTTTGCATTTTGTATAAGACAAATTTTAATTTTTTAAAGAATTTTGTATAAAATAATTTGTTTTTTATTGATTTTAAAGAAGTTTTATTTTTTTGAAAATAATTTTTAATTTTTGATTGAAAATAATTTATTGTTTTTACCATGTTTTTAGATATTTCTTTCTTTCTTATTTCAATTATATTTTGCATTTTAATTGTACATTTTTCATTTATTTTAGTTAACTGTTCTTTCAAATTTTCTTCAAAAAAAAATAACATTGTTTCTCCTTTTAAATATTTTTCTTTTAATATTTTTTGATTGTTTATTAAAAAGTTTTCTGAATTATTTTTATTATATTTTTCAACAAGATAAAGTTCATCATCACTAAAAGATATTTTTATATCTTCATTCAATTCATTTTTTAATGGATTTTCATTTTTCATATCATAAGATTTTCTTTTATAATTTATTTTACTTTTTATTTTATTTTTATTTTCAGTGTCACTAATATTTTTTCCTTTTAATGAATTAAATTTTTTAATATCTGTTCTAGATTTTTTAATAATTAATTTTTTTTCTTTTTCAAATTTCTTAATTCTTTTCATAATATTTTCATTAATTGTTTCTTCATAATTTTCATTATAATTATCATAATAATAATTATAATCATAATTCACATTATCAGAATTATAATTTTTATTCAATTTATTAATATCATAATTATTATTAAAAGCATTATTATTATTATTAGTATTAATCTTATTATAATTATTATTATTATCACTATTATTTTCATAATCATTGTTATTTTTTTCTATATAAATACCCAAATTATTATTATTATTCTTAATTGTTTTAGATTTATTAATATTTTTTTCAACATTAGTTCCATTTTCAGGAATTTGTGATAATTGCTTTATATATCTATGACTTAACTTCAAATTATATTTCTTTATTTTATTATGAGATTTATGTCTATTAAAAATAGGAATAAAATCATTAAAAACATTATTACTACTAGTATAATCATGACTTCTAGTTTTATTATACAATTTCTGAGTATATGTTCTTCCAGAATTTAATTCCAAATCATCATTATCAAATTGATTTTTTTCAGGAGAATTAAATAAATGATTATTTTTTTTTAGTTTAATATTTAAATAATCTAAAGAATTTATTCTATGAGTATTACTTAAAGAATTTTGATTTAAAGAAGAATTAGAATTTAAAGAAGAAGAATTAAAAGTTTTAAAATTATCTTCATTCATACTTAAAACTTTAATAGGACCATGATCATAATTTCTAGAAGAATAATAACGTTTATCAATAGTTCTATAACTTTCAGTAGAAAAATAATTTTTTAAACCTGAATCTTTATTTAATTTAAAAGTATTATTAATACTAGTTTTTTTTCTAAGTATAAAATGATCAATTGTATTTTGAGGAGAATTAGATTTAAAATTTTTATTTTTATCTTGACTGTTTCTTGAAATATGACTTTTATATTTTTTAAACATTGATTTTGAATTATTATTATTTAAAGTTAAGTGATTTTTTATTGTATTTTCAGGAAATAATCTACTTGAAGAATTAAAAGTACTTGAATAAGAATTTTCTGAATTTATATTTTCATTTCCTATTAAATTTATATTTGATGTTGTATATGGTAATATTATTCTCTTTGTCTTTTCTTTTTCATCATTTAATTTATGTATAATATTTGATGATGACTTTAAAGGATATCTTTCTGTTTTTGATTTTCCATTTTTTAATGAATTACGTGTTTCTTTTGATATTTTAAATTGATTTATCTTTGAACTTTGAGTCTTGAATCTTTTATTTATATTTTTTAACACATTATAATTGTTAAGATGCTCCATACGAAGAGAATCTTCTCTATTAATTAAATTTAGTAACTTACAAACTAATATTTTTCCTCATTTCTTTTATTTATTACAAAAATTGAAGGAAAAAAAAAAAAATTAAATACATTAAAAAAATTATATTTCAAAAAAAAAAAAGAAAAAAAAATTTAATGAAAAACATTAACACAACAATCAGCTCCTCCTGAACAAAATCCTCCATCTTTTAAAGCACATAAACAATTAACAGAAGTAATATGATTTTTAAATTCATATAATATTTTAAAATCAAGATCCCAAACTTTAATTTTACAATCAGCACTTCCAGTAATAATTCTTCCATCTTTTAATTGAATGATACTTAAAACCGCATTATTATGAATTTTAAGATTTTTAGAATAATTTAAATTTTTTCCCCAAATAATAATATTCCCATTTTTATCTCCTGAAATTAATCTTCCATCTCTTAAAAAGCAAATAGATAAAACTTGATCATTATGATCTTTAAAAGAATTTAATAATCTAAAATGTTTATCATAAATTTTAATAGTTCCATCATCAGAACAAGAAATACTTCTACATTTATCAATAGGAATAATATTTCTAATCCAATTAGTATGTTCTTTTAAAAGATATTGTTGTTTAAAATGTTCATCATAAATAAATATTTCTCTAAAAGAACAAGAAGCTAATTTATTATCATATAATAAATTTAAAGATATAACTTGATTACTTTGTTCTTTTAATATATGTATAGATTTATTTAGTTTTAAATCCCATATTCTTACTGTTTTATCTGCTGAACCTGATGCAATTTTTCCTTCTTTTAAATTACATAAAGCTCTTACTCCATTTAAATGACCATTTAATATTAATGTGCAGTTACCTTCTTTATCAAATATTTTTATTGAATTATCTTCTGATGCTATTGCTATTTTCTCATCTTTTAATTCTATTATATCATTTATTTGATCTTTAAATTTATCCTTTATTATATAATCATGTTTTAATTCTTTCTTTGAAAAATATGCATATGTGACTTTTATTAAATTTGATATTTCTTCTTTTTCTAAATGTTTTTTCAATGAATCTAATTTAGATATTATTGAATCTAATTCTGAACGAAATGATATTTCAGAAAATTCACTATATTCTTTTGATAAATATTTTAATATTGATATATTTTTATTTCCACTTTTTGCACCTTTTATATCTTCATAATAATTTTGATATACTTTTTTTAATATTGCCATTATATTATTTTTTTTAAGTAATTTACTATTCATTTTCTTTTTATAATCATCTAAAATTTTATTTAAAACATTAATTGAACTTTCTATTATTTTAGTAGTTTTATCAACATTATCATTAAATTGCTTATCAAAATCTTTTTCCATTTTTTCTAAATAACTATTAAAACTTTCAAAATTTTTAAATTGCAATTTATTACTAATTTCATTTATTTTATCTGAAAAAAATTTATAAGGAATAACATCATGTGAATTATGTAATTTCATAGTTTCTTCTTCATTTAAGCAAATATTACATAAAGAAATTTTACAATTTTTACAATAAGAACAATATATTTTATTATGTTTAGAACATTTTAAATTCATTGAAATTGGTTTATTATTTGAATCAGTTACATTTGAAATTTCATGATCATTAAATAAATCATTATGAGAATTAAAGCATTTTTCACATAAATATTTATTACATTCTTTACAAAATTTTATACAATTTTGTTTATGATTTTTACATTCTATTTTCGATAATTCGGAATTTGATTTTAGAATTTCTCCTATTTTAAATATATTTAATTCTATATTTCCATTTTTACATTTACATTTTATTGTTAAAGAATCTCTATCTGGTAATTCTAATAAATGATGCTTTAATAATGTTCTTAATAAACACTTTTGACACATATAATGTTTACATGATAATGTTATTTGATTTTCATAATTTTGTTTACATCTGAAACATTCAGTTTTTGTTTCCATATTTTTTAAAAATTTATTTTTTAAGTTTCATTCTTTCTAATTATTTTTTTTTCACTTTTATTATTTATTTTTATATAATTTTTTATATTTTGCCTTATTTAAGTTAATTACTTTTTTTACTGGGGATTGGGGATTGGGGATTGGGG
>JAEEGI010030255.1_pt1 | contig 10187 bp, 10 predicted proteins | sample 8958751 | NCBI WGS metagenome assembly JAEEGI01 (sample SAMN16246545, study PRJNA631951) | gut metagenome | biome: gut microbiome; feature: rumen; material: KS-attached | host: Bos | place: Iran: Karaj | collected 2018-10 | reverse complement strand
GGCAGATAGCCGATGGTGGTGTCATTCGGAATAGACACATGACCCGATGTGGGTTTCTGCAACCCGCATAAGATCTTGAGCAGTGTGGATTTACCGGCACCATTCTTACCGACAAGGGCTATCCGGTCGCGGTCGTTGATCACAAAACTGGCATCATGAAAAAGGGGTTTTACCCCGAACTCCACCTTAAGAGCTTCAATAGAGATCATGTCGTATGCGTCGTGCCCCCAAGGGCATTGCTTCTTTTATTTTTTTGTATTTGGTACTAACTTGCAAATTTACGACAAAAAGGGCACATGACAAAATAAAAACTTTTATTAAATGTGAAAATGACATAAACACAAAAGTGGATATCATGCGTTGTTGTCGAATAAAACGTCTGTCTGTAATTGAAAAACAAATGCTCATTGCTTTCATTTCTGACATTTTATATCTAATTTTGCAGCAGACATCAATAAAAACATCCTACAATATGAAGAGATGCCTTTACCCAAAGGCTGACCTGTAAACACATGATTACCTATGAATATCTTTGCACATCTTATATCACAACAACTCCACCTCGCTGAACAAGGTGTGGAGAATACCCTTGCCCTACTTGACCTGGGGTGCACCATCCCCTTCATCGCCCGCTACCGCAAAGAGCGTACCGGCAATCTCAATGAAGTGCAGATCGCACAGATCAGTGAGTCATACGACAAATTGAAAGAAATAGGAAAGCGCAAGGAGACAATCCTCAAGACCATCAGTGAACAAGGAAAGTTGACGGATGAACTGAAGAAACGCATCGAGGACTGCTGGGATGCCACAACGCTGGAAGACCTCTACCTTCCCTTCAAGCCAAAGCGCCGCACCCGTGCGCAAGTAGCCCGCGAACAGGGGTTGGAGCCCCTTGCTACCCTTCTGCTGCTGCAGCGGGAGCCAAATCCTGAACGGGCCGCACAGCGGTTTGTGAAAGGTGACGTCACAGACGAGGAGATGGCCATCAAAGGGGCACAGGACATCATCGCTGAGATGGTGAGCGAAGATGAGCGGTCGCGCAACCTCTTGCGCTCCTATTACCGCAGATTCGCCATCATCACTTCAAAAGTAGTGAAAACGAAGGCCGACAGCGACGAAGCGGCTAAATACTCAGACTATTTTAACTTTTCGGAACCCCTTCGACACTGTTCATCACACCGCCTGCTGGCCATGCGGCGAGGAGAGCATGAGGGGATCCTCAGGGTGAGCATCACCACCGACGATGAGGGCTGCATCGAGAAACTGACCCGCACCTACATACGTGGCAGAGGGGCCTGCAGTGATCTGGTGGAAGAAGCTGTCGTGGATGGCTACAAACGTTTGCTCCGTCCATCCATCGAGACGGAGTTTGCGGCCATCAGCAAGGAGAAAGCCGACGAAGAGGCCATCAACGTGTTCACCGAGAACCTGCGCCAACTGCTGCTCGCCGCCCCGCTGGGACAGAAACGTGTCATGGGCATCGACCCGGGTTTCCGCACTGGCTGCAAGGTGGTATGTCTCGACGCACAGGGTAACCTGCTCCATCATGAGGCCATCTTCCCTCATCCACCCATCAACCACCGTATGCAGGCCAAGATCCATGTGGAACAGATGATCGACGACTACAAAATTGAGGCCATCGCCATCGGTAATGGCACCGCCAGCCGCGAGACCTCCGAATTTGTGAAAGGCCTCGACACGAAGCACCATGTCCAAACCTTTGTGGTGAGCGAGGATGGAGCGTCGGTCTACTCTGCCTCGAAGACGGCCCGAGAGGAGTTTCCTGATGAAGACGTGACGGTGCGTGGAGCCGTCAGCATCGGGCGACGGCTGATGGATCCGCTGGCCGAACTGGTGAAGATCGACCCGAAGAGCATCGGCGTGGGACAATATCAACACGATGTGGATCAGTCGAAGTTGAAGAAAAGCCTCGACATGACCGTGGAGAGCTGCGTCAACTCCGTGGGTGTCAACCTCAATACTGCCAGCCAGCACTTACTCACCTACGTCAGTGGCTTGGGACCCACTTTGGCCAAAAACATCGTGGACTACCGCCGCGAACATGGTGCGTTCACCAGTCGGGCGCAACTGAAGAAAGTACCGCGTCTCGGCCCTTCCGCCTACGAGCAATGTGCCGGTTTCCTCCGCATCCCTGGGGCCAAGAACCCGCTCGACAATAGCGCCGTCCATCCGGAGAGCTACGACATCGTGGCCAAGATGGCCAAAGACTGTGGCTGCAGCATCGATGAACTTATTGCCGACAAGCAGCGCCGCAGCCAGATTGACATCCGACACTATGTGACTGATAGTGTGGGCATTCCCACCCTTACCGATATCATGAACGAACTGGAGAAACCGGGCCGTGATCCTCGTGAACAGATAGAGGAATTTGAGTTCGACCCAAATGTCACCAGTGTGGACGACCTGACGGAAGGTATGGTGCTGCCTGGCATAGTGACCAACATCACCAATTTCGGCGCCTTTGTCGACATCGGCGTTCATCAGGATGGTCTGGTGCATATCTCACAACTGGCAAACCGCTATGTGAAAGACCCCAACGAGGTTGTGCACCTTCACCAGCATGTGCTCGTGAAAGTGAAAGAGGTGGATCACCGCCGCGGGCGCATCTCCCTCACAATGAAAAATCTATGAGCCAGGGAGCACGTGCTATCAAATAAAACCGCAAGCCCTCCAAAAGGAAAGCTTGCGGTTTTATCTTTTTCAAATCAGCGACTTGATATCCAAGTCGGATGATGAAATCTTACTTCACTTTCTCGACGATAGCCTTGAAAGCCTCAGGGTTGTTGACGGCAAGGTCAGCGAGCACCTTACGGTTGATCTCGATACCAGCCTTGGTGAGTGCACCCATGAGTTGTGAATAGCTCATACCGTTGATACGGGCAGCAGCATTGATACGCTGAATCCACAAAGCGCGGAAATTGCGCTTCTTGTTGCGGCGATCACGATAAGCATAGGTGAGACCTTTCTCCCAAGTATTCTTGGCTACGGTCCAGACATTCTTACGGGCACCAAAGTACCCTCTCGTAAGCTTGAGTATTCTCTTTCTTTTTGCTCTTGAAGCAACGTGGTTGACTGATCTTGGCATAGTTTTCTTCCTTTAAATGTTTGAAAATGAAATTAACGCAGACAGAGAAGGTCGCGAACCTGCTTGAGGTTGCTGCGGTCTACGATAGCCTGATGAACCAGATTACGTTTTTGCTTCTTAGTCTTCTTTGTCAGAATGTGGCTGTGGTAAGCGTGATGTCTCTTGATCTTACCTGTTCCGGTGAAACGGAATCTCTTCTTGGCACCGGAGTTTGTCTTTACTTTTGGCATTTTTTTATTGAAATTAGTTATTTATTATAGTGGCAACGCATATACCCGGCGTTACGCACTTTACTCATCGTCACCTCCAGTGAGTTTCTTGAGCGCTTCCTCACTGATCTTTGCGTTATCAAACAGGCCTCCACCTGCAGGCGGCATCTTGCTCTTCTCTGCCTCTGCCTGAATGGCTGCCTCCTTGGCCTCAGCCTCACGCTTCTCGCGGTCAACTTTCTGCTGGCTCTTCTTGGCCACACCAGCCTTCTTGGGCGCCATGATGATGGCCATCTTCTTTCCCTCAAGCTGTGGCAACTGCTCCACCTTGCCATAATCCTCCAGGTCGCGTGCGAAGCGAAGCAAAAGCACCTCACCTTGCTCCTTGAAAAGGATGGAACGCCCGCGGAAGAAGACGTAGGCCCTTACCTTGTTGCCCTCGGTAAGGAATTCCTTGGCATGCTTGAGCTTGAAGGCATAGTCGTTCTCACCGGTCTGTGGTCCGAACCTGATTTCCTTCACCTCCACCTTCACTTGTTTGGCCTTCATCTCCTTGGCTCTTTTCTTCTGCTGGTAGAGGAACTTGGAATAGTCGATGAAACGACAAACTGGCGGCTGGGCATTGGGAGAGATCTCCACGAGGTCAACCCCTTGCTGGCGAGCCATTTCAAGAGCTTGACGGGTAGGCATGACAGTAGAGCCATCGTCGCCAACGACGCGCACTTCTCTCACGCGAATTTGCTCATTCACACGATACTGATTGGTCTTTTTGTCGTTCTTCATTCAACTGTTTTTGATAAGCGGCTGCAAAGTTACAATAAATTAGATAATTAGCAAAATTATTTCTACTTTTTTTACCAACATTTCTTACTTGTCATTCATTGGATGCCATTCAACGGATGTCATTCATTTGCATGTCATCCAACTCATTCGTTGGTTTCTTCCACAGAACAAGCCAGCCTGAGTCCTAAAAACTTGTTTTTTGATTCTGGGGAGATATGGGCACGATAAGTCACCTCGCATGCATTCTTCTGGTTGTTGAAGCATCCTCCACGGATGACCCGCAAAGACCCTTCCAAAGGTCCCATGGGATTATCGGCCGGAGAATCGGCATAATATTTCTCATGGTAGAAATCACTGCACCATTCCCTCACATTCCCCGTCATGTCATAAAGACCATAACCGTTGGGACGCTTCTGGCCGACAGGATGCTTGACCCTGTTGCTGTTGGAGACATACCATCCACAGTCATCGATGTCAGCACTGCCGGCATAGGGCAGATCAGCATTGCCACCCCTTGCGGCAAACTCCCATTCGGCCTCTGTCGGCAACCGGAAAGGCAGACCGGTGAGTTCTTTCAACTTGGCGATAAACACTTGACAGTCATTCCAATCCACATTGTCGACCGGACATGACGTGGAAGTGTATTTTCCATTGGAATCGTCTGAAGGATCGGCTCCCATGATCACTTTCCACTCCTCTTCGGTCACCTCATATTTTCCGATAAAAAAGGGTTTCAGCGTCACCTGATGAGCGGGTTGGTTGTCCTCGCCTTCCTCTGCGTCATTGTCCAAGGGAACTCCCATCATGAACGTTCCGCCTTCGATTTTCACCATGTTTTTCCGCAGTTGGTCCACAGCCCACCGCGCTGTATGCACAACGGCGGGTTTGGGTGGTGTCACAGGCTTCGTCGGCGTGACAGGTTTTTGTGGCTTTTTCGGAGGGGTCACAGGTGGTGTGACGACCACTGGTGGTTTTTTGGGTTCCACTTTTTTTTCAGGTGGTTTGATGATGCTCACCTGGGCATACGACGATGCCCAACAAGCACAGACCATCACCATCACCAGGCAACGGAATGCCCACAGTGACAGGTCGTGCCGTTTTCTATTTATTCTCGATATGTGTCTCATCATTACATCTCCTTACCATTTTTATCATACCAGGTACCCTCTGTAGGACTTCCGCTCTCATCAAATTTTCCCACGAAGTATTCACCGGTGGAAGTGGTATATTTACCTTCAGAGAACCGGTTGGCCTTGAATGTACCTGTGAATGAATCACCATTCTTATACTGATAAACAGCGTTGTCACCTTCCATCACTCCGTGGACGAAATTGCCCTCATACGACTTGGCATCACCACTGGTGAAGGTGGCCTTTCCGATACCGTGAGGCAAGCCATCGGCATCGACAGGACCGGTATAGAGACATTCGCCCAGAAGTTGGTTGGTGGTCTTCATGTTCTCCACCGTAGCAGGTTCATCCTTCGCAACAGGCGCATCCGCCACCGCTGTCGTCTCAGCCGCAGTCGGGCCGTCTGTCATTGAGGGTGATTTCAAAAGCAAAAAGGCCAGCAATGCAACCGCCAACGCACATGCGGCTATGATCATGGTTTTCTTATTGAGCCAACTTGTCGGGGAAGAAACGGCCGCATTGTCAGCACCTTCCTGACGGTTGTCGACCACTTTTTCTGCACTTGGCGCGGGAGCCTCCTTTTTCTCGGGCTGCGGCTCCTGCTTTTTCTTTGAAGAGAAATCCAGTTTTTTCTTTGGTTGCGGATTTGTCATGACGACCGTGGCACCATCTTCCTCGTCCTCATCGATGGCACCAGGCAGTTTTTCTGGTTTCTTGATATTCTTGGCCATCCATTTCCTCACCTCGTCGACCGATTGGAAACGGTCGTTACGGATAGGTTTCATCAATTTGATGACCAGTTGTTTGAGGTTGGGAAAGATATCGTCTGTAAACTGCAATGCCGCCTCGCCATTCGTCATGATTTCGAAAGGCTGCGGCGGTTTTTTAGCCGTGAGGAGGTTGTATATGGTGGCACCCAAGGCATAGAGGTCTGTCCACGGACCCAATTTCTCGGTCTTCTGCTCCATCTGTTCGGGTGGGGCGTATCCTGGTGTGAGCGGCGGGGCGGTCTCCGTGATCTCACCGTCGGCCCGTATCTGTTTGCTTGCCCCAAAATCAATCAGCATGGCCGTCCCGTTGGCGTCGAGCATCACGTTGGCGGGTTTGAGATCCAAATGGAAGATTCCATTCTGGTGGACGACTTCGAGCGCATCGAGAATCTGGACGACATAGCCGTAGACATCCTTTTGCGGCAGACGTTTTGGTCCGTTGCCCCCGTTTTTTATCTTCTCAGCCAGCGACTGACCATTGATGTATCTCATCACGTAATAGGCGGTACCATTTTCCTCGAACAGGTCGCTGACCCTGACGATGTGCTCACTCTGCGGAAGCCGGTAGATGAGGTTGGCCTCTTTCCAGAATTTTTTCTTCTGTTCCTCAAAGAGATTGGCATTCTCGGGGTTGCTCACACTCACGAGTTGTGTCGTGCTGTCGCGCTGTGTGACACCCTTCATGTAGAACTCCTTGATGGCCACATCCACACCGAAGTTCACGTTTTTTGCCACATAGGTGTTGCCGAATCCTCCAGAAGCCAGGTATCTCTCAATCCGGTATTTCCCCATCTGTAGTGTCGTGCCCACAGGAAGCATTGACAGGTTGCTGATATTTCCGTTGTTGCTCATTTCTTCTAAAGATCGTTTTCAAAAAGATCAATTTTATAAGTAGTACAACAAGGTGGCGACCAAGGCTGCCATGATGATGGCAGAGACGATGGCCAAGCCCCACGACCCCTTCTTCTGAGTCACGTTGGTATTCCCTTGTTGCTGTGCAGGTTTTCCGCTGCTTTTTTCTGGGATAACGAAGGCCGTATGCTCATCATCCTCTTCTTCCACCTTTTGGTGGTCCACCTGTCCTTCCTCGTTGGAGGGTATCAAGGTGACCATACCCTCATCATCCTCGTCATCCCATCTCATCAGCAGGGCATTATAGGGAGAGGTATCCTCATCGCCAACATACGACTCATCGCCTCGCTCAGATTCCACATGACTGACCTTCAGCAGGATAGCAGAGTGATTATCTCGGTTGTTGGCAGATGCCACTGTGAGCAGTTGTTGCTTTTCCTCATCTGAGACCTCGCGGGCAATCACATCGACCAGTTCATCATCCCCCATGTGTTCCATCATCCCGTCAGAACACTGATAGAAATAGTCGCCAGGCCTGATGTCAGTGATATGCACGATATCAGCCCTCACGCGATGCTCTTTGCCTGGCATCACAGCCCTGGTGATGACATTTTTCTGTTTTGAGGTGCTCATCTCCGAGAAAGAGATCTCACCTGCCTGATACAGTTCGACCACCAGAGAATGGTCTTTTGACTTATAGAGCATTCTCCGCTCAGAGGGTCGGATATGATAGATGCGGCTGTCTCCTACATGGGCAGCGAGGCACCCTCCTTTATGGAAACAGAGGAAGGTGAAGGTCGTACCCATTTTTTTCATGCCGCCGTTGCCGTCATCTTTCTGGTCAAGGCATTGGCAGGCATATTCGAAAGCCTGCTCAAAGAGACCGTCGGTCAACAGGCAGTCTTCGGGCAAGTGAGTATTGAGATAACGTGCCACCTCCTCGGCGATGATGCTGCTGGCCACCTCACCTTTCTCATGGCCACCCATACCGTCGCAAAGGATGAAGATGCGCCCGCCCTCCTTGGGGTCGGGGGCATAGATGTAATCCTCTTGATTGGACCGCTGGCCCACCTCGAAGATGAGTTGGGGTTGACACAATCTGATTTTCATGCCGGTGAGGATTTTTTCAGGAAGATGAGTTTCGACATGCCCATTTCCACCTCTGCCCTGTCGCCGAGCACCAATTCCTCACCCTGTCGTAACAGCACGCCGTTGACCTTGATCGGGTTCTTGTTCTGGTAGTTGGCGATGACAGCCTTATGGCTTCCGTCAGCCAGACGGATGACATTCACCAATGCATGCGCTCTGCTGACCGTATGGTCGGCAGTAGGAATGGGCACGGTTGCCGTACCCGATTTGGAGGCCCTCCCTACGATGTTCTGTCCAATATTCAAGCGAAATTCCTCGCCCTGATAGACAAAAGCGGGCAGCTGTTCTACGACAGGTTTGGAAGGTGCGAGCATCGTCGACTGCTCATCTGGCGCCTGCTGGGCTTTCGGATCCTTTTGGACATAAAGCGTCTCTGATCCGGAAGGTTCAGGTGCTGCTTGCACCTGGTGGAAGATCACCTGCAAGGTGGCCTTACAGGATGGGCACCGTATCAGTTTGACGGGTTCATTATGGGAGTTCTTCACCTCCAGCTTTGCCCCACAGGCTTTGCATACCACGCGTTTTATTTCCATATCTGTTGTTGTTTTCTACGAATCGTATTATTGTGCGTCAAGGATAGGACCTTCTACAACGGCATTGGGATCAAAAAGACTATTCTCCAAGGGTTGGACATCAAGCGGCATGAAACCATCATCTCCGAAGCCCTCGGTAAAAGTATCCACCATGTCATCTTCCGCCATGGGGAAGGCCATGGGCTCAGCAAAGGGATTTCCTGTATCGAGGTCGACCACATCACCGTCGTTCATCACATCATCATCATCGACGACAAGCACGTCGGCATCATCCGCCACCTGTACGATATGGGCACCGGCGTCTGGCATGGAAGCGAAAGCAGACACTTCCTGACTGTTGTCATCGCTGACACCCACCAGCACCACATCATCGTTGTCGGAGACATTGATCAACTCATTGTTGACAAACACGAAGTCGTGTCCGTCTTGGTCGGTGACATGGATAAATCCATCATCTTCCAAGGTAACTGCATCTGCCTGTGCCGTCTGCACCACATCATCCTGCATTTCGGTCATCTGCACCACATCGTCCTGCATGTCAGCCATCTGCACCACATCGTCCTGCATGTCAGCCATCTGGATTTGCTCTACCTCAGGCAGTTGTTCATCAGACACCTCTATCACCATCGCATCCGAATCCCCATCATCTGTGGCGAAGGGTTTGACATCAATCTCTTCGACTGGAATGTCTGTCGACACGCTTTTGGTAAACAGTTCTCTTTCAGTCTCTGTCTTGGCCATCCACTCATCTTGCGGACAGGTGGCATACACCCCACCCCTCCATGAGAAGGCTCCTTCGTTGCCCACGGTTTCCCGTGCTTCCTCAAGCGCCTGCTCAAAGGTTTGGCTGTCGCTGACATCGGTCAATCCTGCAAATGAATCTGCATGATTATCGGCATGATCTGCCACCGACTCACCCTCTGTTGTCTGTTTTTTGACAACGTGAGCAATGCCGGCACCCAATAAGATACCAACCGTCTGACCCAGTGCGATGAATTTCCATCCCACCCTTTTCTTGGTCTTAGGTTGTCCGTCCATTTCGGCGGCCATGTCCTTCATGGCTGCTTCATCATGACGTAACAGTTCATTATCTTGTCTCATGTGTTTGGGGTTATTAATCATGTTATTGATGATAGCGTGTTGCAGACCGATGGAGAGATTGTTTCAGAAGAGCCTTGGGAATCAGGAGATTCGGCAAAACTCCGGAATCCCAGGCTATCTATGATAAATACGGGCGTATCAGGGAAGTCGTCAGAAGGCGACACCGACACCGAAGGAGAAGACGTTTCTTCCCATGAAGTCCTCCAACTCCTTCTTGATAGAGAAGCGATATTGATAGGTGGCCCTGACAGCGAAGTACGAATACTTGATGGTCAGACCGATGACCGGTGAGACAGCAAAGCCGAAGTTGGACTTGGTAAGATAATCGTCGTCAGTGGCTTTGGATGGGTCAAGATAATTCAACTTATAGTTGGCCAACTCATCAGCCTTATAGTCCTTGCCAGGATAGACATCCTTCTTAAACTGTCCGTAATACATCTTAGCCGTGACACCGGGTCCGAAGAAGAGCCACACGGGCTTGACGATTTTCACCGTCCAACCGAAAGCGAGGTTGGCCTCCGGTTTGTCGCCGAATTTGCAGTTGTTGCGCATGG
>JAEEGI010030251.1_pt1 | contig 10188 bp, 9 predicted proteins | sample 8958751 | NCBI WGS metagenome assembly JAEEGI01 (sample SAMN16246545, study PRJNA631951) | gut metagenome | biome: gut microbiome; feature: rumen; material: KS-attached | host: Bos | place: Iran: Karaj | collected 2018-10 | reverse complement strand
AGCGGCCGTTCGGCAGCTACAGGGAAGTCCTCGAAGCCATGGGCAGGACCAAGGACATAGAAGAACTCTATTGATATCTTTTGAACGATAACGGAGCTCCTCGAAAGAGGAGCTCCCAGACTGAAGACAAAGTCGCCTATCGAAAGGTAGGCGGCTTTTTTGTGCCCGATGGTAAGTTTGACCAAAAACAACACAGGTTAAATCCTTGCTGGTATAATATAGGTAAGAAAAGCAACAGCTAGAACGATCCCAGAGGGAAGCAAAATGATCACAAAGAATATCAATGAAAAAGGCAAGCAGGTACAGTTCGTGTCAATAGATCAATTGGTACCGGAAGACCATCTGTTGAGGAAGATAGACAGCACCATAGATTTCAGTTTCATATATGATCTGGTAAAAGACAGATACAGCGAAGAGACAGGCAGACCGAGCATAGATCCGGTGACATTGATAAAGATACCGATGCTGCAGTATCTGTATGGGATCAGGAGCATGAGACAGACGGTCAAGGAGATCGAGGTGAATGTAGCCTACAGATGGTTTTTGGGACTGGATTTCTTTGATGACGTGCCCCACTTCACCACATTCGGAAAGAACTACAAGAGAAGGTTCGAGGGAACAGATCTGTTTGAGCAGATATTCAGTAATATACTTAAACAGTGCATGGATAAGGGATATGTGGATACAAAGACAGTATTCGTAGATTCCACACATGTAAAGGCACGGGCCAACAGGAACAAGTACGTAAAGGTAGAGGTGGCCAGAAAAGCAGCCAGGAGCTATGAGAAGCAGCTGAGAGAAGAGATAGATTCAGACAGAGAGATACACGGTAAGAAGCCGTTGAAGGACAAAGATGACGGTAACGATGAAGGGTCCGGAACAAGCTCATCCTCAGGAGGTAGCAAAGAGACAAGGCAGAGCACCACAGACCCCGAGAGCGGATGGTTCAGAAAGGGAGAGCATAAGGAAGTATTCGCATATTCGATACAGACAGCCTGTGACAGTCACGGATGGGTACTGGGGTATGAAGTAAATGCAGGGAATGACAATGACAGGAAGACATTTCCATCCTTTTATGAAAAGATAAAGCCCCTGGGAATAGAGACACTGGTCGCAGACCGGGGATACAAGAGTCCTGCACTGGCAAAGATGATGATAGATGACGGAGTGGTGCCTGTACTGCCGTACACAAGGCCAATGAGCAAAGACGGATTCTTCTTTTCAGCAGACTATGTATATGATGAATACTACGACTGTTATCTGTGTCCTGAAGATCAGATATTGAGATATGCCACTACTAACAGAGAGGGCTACAGAGTATACAAGAGCGACCCCAACATATGCAAAGACTGTCCTAATCTGTCAAGATGCACATTGAGCCGCAATCATCAGAAGCAGGTGGAAAGACATGTCTGGCAGGACTACATCGAGACTTGTGAGGACGTACGACACGATCTGTATTACAGAGAGATATACAAGTTAAGAAAAGAAACTATCGAGAGGGTATTTGGAACAGCCAAGGAGATGCATGGCATGAGATACACCCACTTGGTAGGAAGAGAAATGATGGCCATGAAAGTTGGCCTGACTTACGCATGCATGAACATGAAAAAACTGGCAAATATGCTTACCAAACCGAAGAAAAAGGATGGGAAAGGTACGGATATATTGTCTTTGCTTTCGTCATTTTGGTCTTTTTTATCTGATTTGGTCGGCCGGCAAAGTCTAAGAGCGAAATGCGTATGAAAAATCTCCCGCTTTAGGAACAAGGGTGTTCCAAAACGGGAGATTGTCTTCAGTCTGGTGCCATGGCTTAGCCATGGCACTTTTTTGTCATTCATCTTTTTTCAGGGTTATCTTCACGAGCTCCGGCCTGTTGAACAGTCTGAAAGGAAATGAAGAGTTTCCGATGCCTCTGCTGATTATCCCGACAGTGCGTCCTTCCTTTTTCAGACCTGCAGTGTATTTTGGAAACAGTCCCTGGTTCGGAACGTAGACCCCTATATCCGTAAATGGTATGGAGAATTGTCCGCCGTGAGCATGTCCGGTAAGAGCAAGATCTATATATGCCTGCGAGTATTCCGGCATGAATTCCGGCCTGTGGGCAAGAAGAAGGCTGAAGCCATGAACTGAAGAGGAAAGCCTGTTCAGTTCCCGTATATAGTATTTTCCGAGCTTGTCAGTCTTTCCCTTTTGCCTTTCGCTTTTCGGGAGCCCGTAGAAGCGCGGGTCGAGGAGACCGATCAGGGTTATGTGCCGTGTCTTATGCACCAGAAGCTGAGTCCTGTTTTCAAGAACGGTTATCCCGTAGCTTTCCAGTGAATCTCTTATGGAAGGGTACTCGGGTATCCTCGCCTCATGGTTGCCCGGAATATAGTAGGTGGGCGATATCTTTGACAGCTTCTCAGCCAGTCTGAGCCCGACCGGGATGTTCGTATGTCTACTGTCGACAAGGTCGCCCGTTATGGCAATCATATCGGGCTTTGCAAGACTCGTAGCCGAAACGATCTTTTTCTCCATAAGCGACGCATTATGGTAATCTGACACCTGCATTATGGAAAATCCGTCAAACGATTCGGGCAGATTGGAAAAGCTGACGGTGTATTCCGTGACCCTGAGGCCGTTGTCCTGCCAGAAGAGAAAGGCGGCAACAGCAAGCAATAAGACAAGAAGGACGGCCGGATGGACAGACATTAAAAGATCGATCATTATCAGTAGCCCTCCTTTGCTTTTATACATTAAGTATATCACAAGCCTGGCCGGGGTGTACATAAACCTGTCCCTGTTGCAAGAATGCAGAGGGTAAAGTATACTTTAGCCATAAGGAGACAATGACGATGAAGTGCTATAAACTACCTATTGAAAACAACAAGGGCTGCAGCATATACCACGGGATCCTCTTCAGCAGGTCGAAAGATGTGCTTTCCAGAGTCAACGGAGAACTGTTTTCCCTGGGAATAATCGATGAGATGTGGGATGCTCTTGAAGAAAAGGACATAGATACATCACTGACGCCGGAAGATGCGGAAGGCAGCATCAGGAAAGTTGCCAGATGGTTCGGACTGTACGGTGCGATGTCGGATAATTATGCGGCCATGCCGGATTATCACGAGGCCATAACAAGCCTGGTCGTCGACATGGAAGAGAAGAGCCGCATTATCGTGAATAAGCTCAGTGACGGCAAGGTCAGGATGTGACAGTCAAAAAAGAAATACCGCAGGCGCCAAAAGCGACCTGCGGTTTTTTTGTCTGTATCAGAGCTCCAGGAGAGAACTGAAGACCTTTTCCGAATCGAGTTCATTTCCGTCCACGAACCTGTGGGAGATGTTCCTGTCATCACCGATGTAGCAGAAACGCTCGACACACTCTATGATCGGCAACCTGTAGCCCCGGTCCTGCATGCCGCTTAATACAAGGGCGTTGAATCTATATCCGGGCTCTATCCTGCCTATCTTGCCGAAAGCGGATCCTCCGTTAACGGTGGCCATATAGAACGCGTTGGCAAACAACAGCCTGTCATAACTCTCCTCATAGAACTCTTTCATCTTGGAAAGCTGTACGGCACGGCCTATCTGCCTGTATATCCCCATGAAGTGACCGCCTCCCACGTCCGTTCCGATGGATACGTTCAGACCTGCCTTTATAAGGTCGGTGGCAGGCATGATGCCGGCAGTGATGTTTGTCGTGGCATCAGGGCAGTGTACCGAGATGCAGTTATAATCCTTGAGTATCCTGTATTCCGTCTCTGTAGGGAAGATCACATGGGCAAAAATGTTGATGCCACTCTCGAGAAGACCGCACTCTTCATAGATCTTTCCGTCGCTTCCGTACTGCGGGAAGAGTTCCCGCGCCCATGCCGCCTCTGCCTTGGACTCGACAAGATGCGTATGCAGACCGACGTGATATTTTCTACCCAGATCGCCCAGACCCTTAAGCAGCTTCTCGGAGCATGTAGGAGCAAACCTCGGTATGAGGATAGGCTTTACTCTCCGCCCGGAATCGAAGGGATGCTCTGCCAGAAACTTTTCGGTTTCAAAGAGGGAAGCCTCGGTGGTTTCGACATAATAGTCCGGAGAGTTCATGTCCATGTTGATCTTTCCCGAATAAGCGTATATGCCGCTTTTCTTCAGCATGTCGAACAGCAGGTCATCGGATCCTCTGTGGATGGTCGAGAAAAGGTTGACCTGAGTGGTCCCATTTTTGATGAGATCTCTTATTACCTGCGCATAAATGACCTTGGCGTATTCTCTGTCGGAGAATTTTGCCTCCTGAGGGAATGTGTAGTTGTTGAGCCAGTCAAAGAGGAGACAGTCCATGCCTACTCCTCTTTCGGCATACTGAGGGGCGTGGATGTGCAGATCAGAGAAGGAAGGGATAATGATGTCTGTTCCGTAGTCAGTGACAGGCACATGCCTGAAAGATTCCGGAATATCGGCCGGGTCTTCGTAAATGCCTTCGATTATCCCGTCCTCAACGGCAACAAACCGCCTCTCATAGACCTTAAGCTTGTCAAAGCTTTCGGAAGTCACTACACTTCCCGCAAATATCTTCTTCTCCATAATTCCTCCGGTATGTTGTGATCTAAAAACAAAAAAGGCCCGCAGATTTCCTTAAGAGATCTTACAGAGCCTTCAACGGCTTGACTTTGGGCCCTTCTTCAAGAAGGACCACGGCTATGGCACTGTCACCCTCATGGGAGAGGGAGACGGTAGCATTGTAACCGCCCTTGAGCATGATGTCGGCGGCTCTTCCGCTGAATTCGAAATACGGCATTCCGGCTTCGTTTCTCAGTACGGAAACCTCGTTGAGGGAGAAACCTCTCACACCGGTCCCGAGAGCTTTTCCGAGGGCCTCCTTGGCGGCAAAATTCGCTGCCAGGCTTCTGTAGGCCGGCTTTTGTTCCGAAAAGAACATTTCAAGTTCCCTCTCGGAAAAGACATGCGTTGCAAATGAGCCTTTTTCAAGGCTCTTTCTGATCCTGGAGATAGTCGTCATGTCGATTCCGATGGAATACATCATCTGTCCTCCCTGTGCGGTATGTAAATATATATACCATATTTGTCTTGGTATTGCAAAAAAAAGAACATGGTGTTAAAATAAACAGGTAAATCCAATGAACAAGGAAAGTAGCCTCGAGTTTGGACTGGAAAAGAGAGCGCCGGACGGTGAAATGGCGCAGTCTGACCGATGTGAAGTTCCCTTGGGAGGAGCCAGGTGAAATCACAGTAGCTGCGGCCGGCCCACACCGTTACCGTGACAATGAGTGTTTGCTTATTTGGCAAAAATTAGGGTGGTACCACGGAGTTATGCCTTCGTCCCTTTTGGGGCGAGGGCTTTGTTTTTTCTCATGTGAAGTCCTTTCGCCCGAAAAACCACATTTTTTCATAAGGAGAAAAAGAAAAATGAGAGAGCAATTGGAAGAGATCAGAAAAGAAGCTCTTGCTGCGATCGAAGCTGCAGATACGCTTCCTGAACTCGATGCAATCAGAGTTCGTTTCTCAGGCAAGAAAGGAAAGGTCACATCGATACTCAAACAGATGGGCAAGCTTTCTGCAGAGGAGCGTCCGGTGATGGGAGCTCTGGCAAATGAGGTCAGGGCGGACATCGATGAGGCTCTGGAAAAGAAGATAAGAGCCGTCAACGAAGAGCTCCTTGAAAAGCAGCTTGAGAAGGAAGTCATCGACATAACGCTTCCGGGAACGGAATTTGCTATGGGCAAGAGACATCCTCTTGACCTGGTGCTCGACGAGTTCAAGGAGATATTCCTCGGAATGGGCTTCGACGTGATGGAAGGACCTGAAGTAGAGTATGATGACTATAACTTCACGAAGCTGAACATGCCAAAGAGCCATCCGGCAAGAGATACTCAGGCGACCTTCTATATCACCGACAACGTGCTGCTCAGGACCCAGACGACTCCGATGGAAGCGAGAGCTCTTGAAACACTGGAGCCTCCTTTCAGGATCATCGCACCTGGACGGGTCTACCGCAGTGACGAGATAGACGCGACCCATTCGCCGATATTCCATCAGATTGAAGGACTCATCGTTCAGGAGGGCATCACGTTCGGTGACCTTAAGGGAACTCTTGAGGTCTTCGTCAAGAAGATGTTCGGTCCTGAGACCCAGACAAGGTTCCGTCCGCACCACTTTGCATATACAGAGCCTTCTGCTGAAATGGATATGACCTGCTTCAAGTGTAAGGGCAAGGGCTGCCCTGTTTGCAAGGGAGAAGGCTGGATAGAGATCCTCGGCTGCGGCGTCACGAACCCCATATTCCTGGAGAACTGCGGAGTGGATTCCAAGAAGTACCAGGCTTTTGCATTCGGTTTCGGCCTTGAAAGACTGACACTCATGAAGTACAACATCGATGACTTGCGCTTGCTCTATGAGAATGACATGCGCTTCCTGTCACAGTTCTAAAAGGAGAAGCAACATGAAGATTTCATTAGACTGGATAAAAGAATACGCGCCGATCGACTGCACGATACAGGAGTTCAGCGACAAGATGACCATGATCGGACAGAAGGTCGAAGTGTTCGACAGAGAAGCCGACCACATGAAGAACATCGTCATAGGCAGGATCGACGGCATAACGAAGCATCCCGATTCCGACCATCTCCTGGTCTGCATGGTAAATGTCGGCAAGGAAGTGCTTCAGATAGTCACGGGAGCTCAGAATCTCAAGGAGGGCGACCTGGTCCCTGTGGCTCTGGACGGTTCAGTCCTGCCGAGCGGCAAGGAGATCCACAAGAGCGATTTCAGAGGCGTTGAGTCCAACGGCATGCTCTGCTCGCTTTCCGAACTCGGACTCACGACACATGACTTCCCGAACGCGATCGAGAACGGCATCATGGTGCTGGATGAGGAGTGGCCTCTCGGAACAGATGCCGCCAGGGCACTGTACATGGATGACTACTCCGTGGAATTCGAAATCACTCCTAACCGTCCTGACTGCCTGTCCATGACAGGACTAGCCAGAGAGGCGGCTGCCGCCTTCAAGGTTCCGTATACAGAGCCTGCTGCAGAGCAGATAAGGGGAGAGGGAAACATCCATGATCTTCTCAAGGTCGACATAGCAGCACCTGATTACTGCGTGCGCTACTGCGGAGGAATGATAAAGAATGTAAGAGTCAAGGAAAGCCCGAAGTGGTTGAGGGAAAGACTCAGAATGTGCGGCATCAGACCGATAAACAACATAGTCGACATCACCAACTACGTGATGGTGCTTTACGGACAGCCGATGCATGCCTTTGACTATCAGTATGTAAACGGCGGTCACATAATAGTAAGAAGAGCCAATGAAGGTGAGAGCATCATGACTCTTGACGGAGTCACAAGAGAGTTGACTCCTGAGGTCGGCCTTATCGCAGACGAGAAAGGCCCGATAGGAATAGCAGGCATCATGGGCGGCGAGTACTCAGGCGTATATGAGCACACCAACATGGTAGTTTTCGAGTCAGCCATGTTCGACGGCCCTTCAGTAAGAAATGCATCCAATATCCTCAAGCTCAGAACGGAAGCGTCAACGAAATACGAGAAGGGACTCAACCCTGATGTATGCCAGAAGGCTCTGTTCATGGCACTCAAGCTGGTCAAGGAGCTGGATGCAGGTGACATAATAGACGGATACATCAATGTATATCCTAATCCTAGACTCCCCAGACAGTTCAAGTTCGACTGGCAGAGAGTCAACAGGATACTGGGAACGAATCTCTCCAGGCAGGAGATGGTCGACATGCTCGACAGATTCGATATAAAGGTCAGCGATGACGATATCGTCACCGCTCCTACCGACAGATATGACATCGCCCAGTTCGAGGTCACACAGGATAATGACATAGCTGAAGAGATCGCAAGGGCGTACGGCTACGACAAGATCCCGTCAACGATGATGGGAGGCAAAGCTCAGGCAAGGCCGACACCGGAGCAGACCTTTGTGAAGAGAGTCATCAATGCTCTCCTCGGCTATGGCTTCTATGAGATAGAGACGTTCACCTTCTACTCACCGAAGAATTTCGACCTGCTGAACATTCCTCGGGACTCATGGCTCAGAAAGCCCGTCGTCATATCCAACCCTCTCGGTGAGGACACCTCTATCATGAGGACGACAGCGGTCGCGTCCATGATGCAGGTCGTTGCCAGAAACTATAACGCGCGAGTCGACAATGTCTCACTGTTCGAATACGCTACGGAGTACTGGCCGAAGGAAGATCCGAATGTGCTGCCTGACGAGCCGAAGAAGTTCATCATGAGCTGCTACGGAAAGGGAAAGGATTTCTTCTATCTGAAGGGCGCCATCGAAAAACTCATCTGGAGCCTTGACATAGAAGACATCAGGTTCGAGAGGAATTCCGAGGGTGGAACATATCATCCGGGACGCTGCGCCGACATATATGTGGACGGAGAGAAGATCGGTGTCATCGGAGAGATCCATCCGATAGTTCTTGACAACTACGGTATCAAGACAAAGGTCTGTGTCGCAGACATCAATTCCGACATCCTCTTCAAGCATCTCAAGGGAGTGCACGAGTATGTATCGCTGGCGAGATTCCCTGCTCTGACTCGAGACATAGCCGTCGTTTGTGACGAGGCTGTCACCAACGGGCAGATAATCGACATAATCAAGGCAAGCTGCGGCGACAAGCTGGAGAGCGTCAAGCTGTTTGACGTCTACAGGGGAGAGCATATCGAGCCGGGCAAGAAGAGCATGGCCTACGCTCTCGTGTTGAGGGACAAGACGGCAACTCTCACCGACGATATCGCAGAAAGCCTTATGAAAGCCATACTGGACAATCTGGCATCCATAAATGTTTTCCTGAGGTCTTGATTATTTACTTGAATTTAACATACTTTTGCTATACAATCTATATATATAAATCAAGCAGGAGGATGTGGGATGAGCGAAACAACGATTTTTTCCATCTACAGTGAAAAAGACGAAGAGATCCGACAGACCTTGAGAGAAGTGTATGACGCCCTCCAGGAAAAGGGCTATAATCCAATAAATCAGATAGTTGGATACATTCTGTCAGAAGATCCAACCTACATCACTACTCATCAGGGAGCCAGAAACAAGATCAGAAAGCTGGACAGAGATGATATTCTTCAGAGCCTTCTGAAGAACTATCTGGCATAATTTAAGGTTGTGTTACCACTGTGCAGGTCGCTTGCGGCGGCCTGCACGGTGGACTTGTCTTATCTTTCGGGAAATGGAGGTAACGAATGGATACACCTTTGACCTACAAGGGCCTTCCGCTCGTGCGCGGAGAAGATGAATTCTATTATGGCAATCCGACCGACAGGGTAATAGCTTACATGAAAGTCCTCAGCACCAAGAAGATCGGTGATGAGACCGTGGCTGACAGGATCCATGTGTCTTTGATATCAACGGACACTTCACTGGATCTCATGCAGAGGATGATCCCGGGAAAGTCCGGAGTCAGAAACGGATTGTACAATGCGCTGGATGTTGCAAGCGTCTGGCTGCAGAGCGAATTGAGCAAATGACAGAAGAGCAGGATGCATGCGTCCTGCTCTTTGCTTCTTTTCATGGGCTTTCCAGATTGAAAGAGCCAGTCCCGGGTGGTATAATCAGCACATGCAAAGAACAAAGGAGAGACAGAAAATGTTGACAGTTGAAAGAGCAAAGGAACTGAACAAGGATATGGTAACTGAGGAGTCTTTGATACTTCACTCGAAGAACGTCAGTTATGCCATGGGCGGAATGGCAAAATACTTCGGAGAGGACCCGGAGCACTGGGAAGCAGTGGGCTATCTCCACGACTATGATTATGAGAAGTATCCTGAAGAGCATCTTGACCACACCGCAGAGCCGCTGAGAGAAGCAGGCGTGGACGAAGAGGACATACGCGCGATCCTTTCCCACGGCTACACCCTCAGGAACGATGTTGAGCCGAAGACAAATATGGAGAAGAGCCTGTTCACCGTAGACGAGCTTACGGGAATAATCCAGGCAGCCGCCAGGATGAGGCCGAACGGGATCACCGACATGGAGGTCTCGAGCTTCATGAAGAAATTCAAGGACAAGAAGTTTGCCGCAAAGTGCAACAGAGAACTGATCAAGCAGGGATGTGAAATGCTGGGAATGGAAGTCAGGGACGTTGCGGCGATAGTCATTGAAGCCATGAAGGAGCATGCCGAAGAGCTTGGTATCGGAGCAAGAGAA
>JAEEGI010030249.1_pt1 | contig 10190 bp, 6 predicted proteins | sample 8958751 | NCBI WGS metagenome assembly JAEEGI01 (sample SAMN16246545, study PRJNA631951) | gut metagenome | biome: gut microbiome; feature: rumen; material: KS-attached | host: Bos | place: Iran: Karaj | collected 2018-10 | reverse complement strand
AGGGATATAGATTCATCAGGGATGAGCTGTTCAGGCAGTATGGAGTGGTATACAATGACAAAACTATCTATAAATACATGAAAATACTGGGTTTATCCTCTCCAATAAGGAAAAAACGATATCAGTGCTGCACTAAGGAGGACCCCAATGAAAAAGCGAGAATAGTATGTTCCAACCATCTCGCCCGTAACTTTACAGCTTCACGACCCCTGGAAAAGTTAGTGACAGATGTAAGCTACATTTACAGTCAAGAAGGTCGCATGTATCTTAGCGTGATCAAAGACCTCTTTGACAATTCTATTATAGCTTATCAGGTTTCGAAGTTTAATGATTTAAGGCTGGTAATGGATAATGTGGTACAGGTGATAGATGATAATTGGAATCCTACTGTGGCATGCACTCTGCATTCCGATCAAGGGTTCCAATACACCAATATCGTCTACATTAAATATCTGGAAGTACGCGGTGTTACGGTATCTCATTCCCGCAAAGCTAACTGTTATGACAATGCGTGCTGTGAAAATTTCTTTGGACATCTTAAGTCGGAATGTCTTGAATTAGGTGATCATCCTAAGACAAATGATGATCTTATCAGGACAGTGGCTGATTATATTGACTTCTACAATAAACGCCGTCCGCAGCGCAAATTAAAAGGTATGACTCCTGAACAGTTCAGGTTGTCATACCTTTCATCCCGGTCTTTTTTATGAGTGTCCCATTTTTGTGGGGCAGTTCACATGCGGGCCTTTAATCATTTATTAATTTGTATATGCTGACTTTCTCTTTCTGCTTATGACGTAACAGAAACAGCAGGTGCTTGTTAATGACAGAGCCATCCACAGGTAGAGATTGCTGTCATCACCTGTCTGCGGAGACAGTGGATTCTGTTCCTTTTCATATACTGCCGTGAATGTATGTGAACCTTCAACAATGTACTTGTCACCAGGATGGTATTCTGAACCCTGCCAGTACAGGAACTTGTAGCCTTCCTTAACAGGTCCGTCAGGTATTGTAAGTTCAGTACCGATCTTGACTCTGAATTCCTGAACGCCTGTTACCTCACCGACGTATCCGTCGCCATAATCAAACGTAAGTATGCAGCCATCCTCCGGCTTTGGATAGATCTCAACCTCAACATGTGTCGGATCATTCTTGCAGACTCTTCTTCTCTCACCAGGTTCGTCGCCTTTAGGCTCCTTGGTGATCTCCCAGTCTGACCAGTCATGCTCCAGTGTATCAATGTATTCGATCCAGATGTGATTTTCATCATCCTTGCAGGTATGCAGCTTTTCACCGAATTCACCGCAGGTAGGTTCCTTGATGATCACACCTTCATCCCATACATGCTCATGCTGGTTATATACCTCATCATTCATTTCTTCGAGGTCATCCAGCGGATCATACTCATCGGCATTATTGCCGAAGTCGACCGGAATCTTTATCAGAACATTATAATTGTTTTCCAGCTTGACGCACTTGTAATAATAACTTATGTGATCTGCTTCACTGTAATGATCCTCAGGGCCATCATATAATTCAGTATTATAATGGCTGCCGTTCAGTCCGGCACACAGTATTGCAACTTCATCAGTACTCCAGTACCAGTGACTTTCACCATATACTGCCATGCCGTTAACCAGTCTGTTTGATTCGAGCTTGCCGGTCTTCATTTCAAAGGTAGTTCCTTCCAGCTTCTTGGCCATGGCAATGTATTTCTTGTCTGCACTGCTTGGCAGATTGCTGAAAGTAACCTTGTCTGCCTTGGCAAAGTAATCTCCGAAAATGTTAACAGGCTTTAATGTGCCGATATAGTCCAAGCCCAGTTCGGCAACCTGCTTGGTGCTTGTAAGGATCAGATCAAGGTTTTCCTGTCTGCCGCTGCCCAGATTATCATTAAGATAATCAAACTGCGTATTTCCGCCTGATGCCTGCAGGACATAGTTAAGCAGGATCATGTCTGTGTCTCCCAGCATTGATCCGACAGACGGCTTATAATCTGAAGGCCAGCTGCCATCAAAACTCAGTGTCATTGCGCTGATGTCACACTTTTCATCATAGGCATTATTGCCGGTGGTATGAACTACGGCTGAGCCTTCTGAATTGATCGTTCCCTTTCCCAGATATAATGCAGTCTCAGTAATGAAACAGAAGTTAGGAACACCGGTCAGTCCGTTTTCAACAGCCTCATCCAGCTTGTCAATGGCATCGGCCATTGATAACAGGGCAGCTCTCTTTTCAACAGCCGGAACGGAATCAGACATGTTGAGAACGTTGCTGACAAACAGGCCATAAACTCCTGTCTTGACGATCATCTCGTTACAGAAGATCCTGTATTCGTCTTCAATCTGATATTCAAAGGCATGAGTAAGATACATTGCCTTAACTCTGGCATCAAAGCCCTCCTCTGCCTTTAATAAGTGGTTACAGTAATTCTCAAATGCCTGTCTTACCTGTAAGGCAAAGCTGCTGTCCTTATTGACTTCCACAGCCGCAATGCGGTATACCAGCGTATCAACTGCATCATCGGTAAGATTATTGGCGAATTCCTCAGTAAAACCGTCCATTCCCTCTGAAGTCAGTTCCGGAATGTTCTGGCTTTCAATGTAGTCAAACAGATCATGCTCGAAGCAGAATCTGAAGGCATCAGAAATGTGCTTCTTGATGTCCTTTCTGTAATTGTCAACATTGAACTTCAGGCTGTCCGGCAGGAAGTGATGATTCAGTACAACGTACTTGGCATCTTCCGGCAGATCATCCGGCTTGTTATTGTACAGGTTAGGTACCAGCTTGTATTCACCGTCGCTGTCCTTGAGATACAGCAGAAATATCTTATCCGTGTTTACCGTAGTACTGTATCTGGAATCTGAGTCTTCACACCAGGCTTTTACACCGTCAGTAAGTTTACCCTGGTAAATTGTCATCAGGTTATCAAGCTTGTTTTCCATGTAGTTGAGTTCAAAGTCTCTCCAGGCATTCTGCATGGCAATGGCTTTGGTGGTTCTGGTATTGAAGTCAATGGATGCCTGAATCTTGCTCATCTGATTTGTGATCTCATTGAGCTTGTTATCCATTTCATTGAGCTTGCGGTTCATGTTACCGAGCTGTTCCTTGATGTCGGCAAACTTCTGTGCCGTTGGATCCTTCATGACACCCAGCAGTCTCAGGAACGTTACCGTCGCATTGATGCCGCCTATGACAGGTGTTACTGAAGTGAATGCTCCCTTGGCAGTATTGAAGACACTGCAGATGGTTTCCCATTTTACCTTGCTGTCTGCAGCAGCTTCATCATCAAAGACGTCTTCAAACAGCAGGTATGCCGCGTTGCTGGCTTTTTCCATCGATTCAGATAGTATCGACCTGTCACCGTCATCAAATTCAAGCATTGCATGGACCGGAGCTGCATTACTAAAAACGTTCAGAAACAGCAGCTGAACGGTCACGATTACCGTTATTATTTTTTTAAGCATAATATTATCCCCCAGATGGTTACCCATTTAAGTATATACTTATGATTTTATTCAATAAATACCTCTTGTGAAAAACTCCGGTAGTTTCCGGAATTTTCATGTTAATTACGAATTGTCTGTTTTATCTGTATAATTTTCTGGATTTCTCTTCTTCTGCGTTTCAGCCCAGACATCCAGGTACTCAGGCATGTTTCTGTTCTTCACGATCATCACCGCTGCCAGAACGATCAGCAGCAGACAGGCACCGACACTGCCCTCAACACCAAAGCTGACGTTGTAGAATAATCCATTGCGGGCTGAGGCTGCTTCCAGCGTGAATATGGAGTATTCAGAAACAATGCCGCTGTTAGGCAGACCGAAGATGATATTCTGAGTAAAGTTCCACGCAGCGTGGAATGACATCGCTCCCCAGAGGTTGCCATGATAATAGACCATCAGTGAAAAGATCAGTCCGATCATAAAGATCTGTACGCCGGCAATAACCGTAAAGCCGGGATTGCCGACATGAAGAAGGGCAAAGACAATGGAATTGGCCAGAATCGCAACAACTGGCGAAATGTATCTGCGGCGAAGCTTCTGATACAGGTAGTAGCGGTCGAGCAGTTCCTCTGCTCCTGACTGAATGAAGATAACTACCGCAAAAGCCAGTAAGACCACAAAATCAAATCCATAGTATGACAGCTTGATGTCACCAAACAGCAACGACATCAGAACACAGAAGGCGTTAGTGCCAAAGCCCAGTAAGATGCCCATCAGAAATCCTGAGAAACTGTTGCCATTACGGCTGGGAACAAAGGCCCTGAACATTGGCCAGTTTCCCCTGAACACGGCTGTTACCAGCAATGTTACTAACCATATTCCGAAGAACAGTGCATAATCACTCATGAAGCTTGACATGCTTTCGCTGTATGACAGTGAATCAAACAGACTTCTGACACCAGGTATCCTCATAACGACCACGCTGATCAGAGATCCGATAAACATTACCACAAGCGACAGTAAAACTGCCAGAGGCAGAAAATCGGTAATCTTCCTCGATGGTCTGACTATTTTCTCATATAGTTCCCTGAATTTTTCCATGTGCATCACTTCGTTTTCTATGTCTGTATTATATCATCTATTCCAGCGTATATTCTTCAATAACAATCCGCACGTGTAACGTGCGGTTTTTTGGCTACCCTGTAAGGGCCTATACCGCACGGCGACCCTCAAGGGTCTTGTGATGTCCGACAACCGTGCTCTGCACTATGGCTTACCCCTTAAAGGGGTCCACATACTCCTTCTTGCTCAGATTGTCTGACATCATATCTTCCTTTTCCTGATTCCTGATGTACTCTTCCACTACTTGTGTGTTTAATCCCACTGTTGATACATAATACCCTTTGGCCCAGAAGTTTCTGTTCCCATACTTGTATTTCAGATTCGCATGTTTCTCAAATATCATCAGTGATGATTTCCCTTTCAGGTATCCCATGAAGCTTGATACCGCCAGTTTTGGTGGTATCTTTACCAGCATATGGATATGATCCTTCATCGCGTGTGCTTCTATTATCTCTACATTCTTATATTCGCACAACTGCCTCAATATCAATCCTATGTCGCTTCTTAGCTTCCCGTATACCTCTTTCCTTCGGTACTTCGGTATGAACACTATGTGATACTTACAATTCCATCTTGTGTGTGATAAACTACTATCGTCATTTGCCTTCGTTGCCAATGATATCGCCTCCTTTGTATCTTGAGTTTGGTTGTCGGACCTTTCTCATTATACTTTGGAGGTCTTTTCTTTAACATCGCAGGAAGCTATTTCTAATCTCATACGCTTAGCGTATGGTTTTTAGTTAGGAGTTTTCACTCCTAACTAATAAAAAAACACCCGCAAGGGGTGTCTTCTGAATAATTAATCAAGATACTTGTTCAGATCAGCCAGGATCTTCTGCTCTGCTTCATGAGCAGCAGCTTCATCCTTGGCACTTACTGAGATGTAGAATTTCAGTTTCGGTTCGGTACCGCTTGGTCTTACGACTACTGAGCAGTTGCCTTCCAGGATGAACTTCAGAACGTCTGCACTTGGCAGTCCATTGATGCCAGGCAGGTAGTCCTGCAATTCAATGACCTTCTTGCCGCCGAATTCCTCAGCGCCCTTTCTGAACTTGACCATGATGTCCTGCATCTTCTTGAATCCGCTTGAACCTTCGAATTCATTTGAATATGTTACGTTCATGCAGAAGCCGAACTTGTCGAAGATCTCATTGAGCTTATCCAGTAAGCTGATTCCTCTGGTCTTGTAGAATGCGAACATTTCACAGATCAGGAAGCTGGCAACTACTGCGTCCTTGTCTCTGGCATGTGTGCCAGCCAGGTAGCCGTAGCTTTCTTCGAATCCGAAGATGTAGTTTTCCTTCTTGCCCTGCTGTTCAAGTTTCAGGATCTGTTCACCGATGAACTTGAATCCTGTCAGAACGTTGATCGTTCTTACGCCGTAGCTTTCAGCAATTCTGTCTGCCAGGTCCATTGATACAAGTGACTTTACCAGTACAGGTTCCGGTGGCATCTTGCCTAAGGCTGTTCTTCTCTCACAGATGTAGTTCAGTAACAGTAAGCCAGCCTGGTTGCCGGTAATCAGCTGATATTCGCCTTCATTGTTCTTGACGGCCATGCCGACTCTGTCAGCGTCCGGGTCAGTTGCCAGTAACAGGTCAGCATTGTATCTTGCGGCATATTCCATGCCCAATGCCATGGCTGCCTTGATTTCCGGGTTTGGATACGGGCAGGTTGGGAAGTTTCCATCCGGGAACTCCTGTTCCTTGACAACGGTAATATTGGTATAGCCTGTTTCCTTCAGGATCCTGGTAACAGGAATCAGACCTGTGCCGTTTAACGGTGAGTAAACGATGGCAACGTTCTTGTCGATCTCGGCATCGCCTACCAGTGACTGGGTCTTTACTGCTTCTAAGAAGTTGGTGAGCATGCTGTCATCAATGTATTCAATGATGCCGCTCTTTAATCCTTCTTCAAAGTCAAGCTTCTTAACATCCTTGAAGGTGTCGGTCTTTTCAATTTCTGCCAGTACGGCATTGGCGTATTCAGTTGTGCACTGACAGCCGTCAGGTCCATATACCTTATAGCCATTGTACTTGCTTGGGTTGTGGCTGGCTGTAACCATGACACCAGCACAGCAGTGCAGTTCTCTGGTTGCGTATGAGCATAATGGAACCGGTTCAAGTTCCTTGTAGATGTAAACCTTGATGCCGTTGGCTGCCAGGACACCAGCAGTTACCTTGGAGAATACATCACTCTTGATACGTGAATCGTAGGCGATGGCTGCCTTTCTTTCTTCTTCAGGGAAGTTCTTGACGATGTAGTTTGCCAGACCCTGTGAAGCCTTGCCTACAGTGTAGATATTCATGCGGTTGGTGCCGGCAGCGATGACGCCTCTCAGACCTGCTGTTCCGAATTCCAGGTCACGGTAGAATGCATCTTCCTTCTCGGCATCGGTCATGGCTAAAAGCTGCTGACGGATCTCTTCATCCTTAACGTTTTCCAGCCAGTAATTATAGTATTCCTGATATCTTTCCATGTTAACTCCTCACTTTACTATATTTTAACATAAGATTAATTATCCTGCATTGTGACTATGCTTAATTTATGCATAAGAAAAGGAAGAGTATTACCCTTCCCTCTGTTTTCTACTAGCCAATAACCTTCTGTGCTTTCAGTGTTTCAACGATTGTGTTCAGTGCGTTTTCTTCATCGTCGCCATCACAGGCTAATGTGATTTCTGACTGAGTAGGAATGCCAAGAGACATAACGCCCATGATAGACTTCATATCTACTGTGCGGCCCTTGAATGATACTGTAACCTTGCACTTGCACTTGCTGGCTGCGTTAACAGCAACAGTTGCTGGACGAGCATGTAATCCTACTGGATCAATTACTACAACCTGAATATCCTTCATTTCTTCGACCTCCAATACTTTTTCTGAGAATATTTTACAGTATATTGGTAGCGTTTTCAATATATATAATTTAAGTGATTTTACACATAATTGCCGCCGCATGACCATTACTGTTTTTCTTATGTGCTATAATTATTCTGTTGGTGGTGCATATGGAAAAGAAATCAGGTTCAAAGGTCATTATTATCGTGCTGCTGGTACTTCTGGTACTCGGCGCAGCCGGAGGCGGTGCTTACTACTTTTATCAGAAGCAGGCCCCTTTCCGCAAGCTGGGAGAATTAGGCTATAATGAACAGCAGATCACGGTAATCAAGAATAAGGATCTCACTGCTAAGGTAATAGAAACCGGAGATTCAGAGCTGTTCAGATATGCTCTGGATCAGACGATAAACAACGCTGACAGGTATGAATACTTCCTGATCAGCGATAAGGATCTGCCGAAGATGAGCATCAAGGATCTATACAGTGTAACCAGCAAAATGATCGAACTTGGCTATACCGCTGAAGACGCAGCCATTCTGACCAACAAGCTTGACCTTGATACCATCACCACTCTGTTAAGAGGAGAACAGCCAAAAGATCTGGAACTGTTTGCCGATGCGATCGACCATGGGTTCAGCATCACTGACAGCCTGTTACTGGCATCTGGAAACAGAGAACTGGCAGAGAAGATATTCAATGGCGATATAGCCTATGAAAGGATCAGCCCCCTGATGGAAAAGCAGTATACAAGCGACGAGATACTTACCCTGCTGAACAATCTTTCCGAAGATGACTACACGTTCGTAATGGGAATGAAGTACATCCCGGAACTGCCGGAACTGTCAGGAAAGGAAAACTTCGACATGAACATGCTGCCGAGATATCTGATGTCACTCCGCAGCAATCGCGCTTCCATGGATGACGTAGTCAACTGGGTAAATAACGACAATGACTACATCCCGGCTGATGAGATCGACTATTCAGCCATGTATCATGATGAGGAGATACTGGCTGACTATACAAGCTATACCTACTGCGTCAACAAGCAGTATGCACTTCCAAGCAATTACGAACCATCAGATCTGGAATATCTGCCAAGCGGGTACTATGTCCTGTATCACCCGATGCGCCATGTGGCAGCCAATGCCTTCGTCAACATGTCAGACGGATCAGTGGTAGCCGGCTATGAAAGAATACTCGCCCAGAGCAATTACCGTTCATATGACCACCAGAAATCACTGTATGACGAATACGTTGCTCAGGACGGCGTAGCCCTGGCTGATACCTATTCAGCCAGACCGGGACACTCCGAACACCAGACCGGATTGGTTACCGACATTGGAACTGCGTCCATGGATATGTTATACTTTGAGAGCTACAGCGGATATGACTGGGTATGTGAGAATGCCCACTTATACGGATTCATACAGAGATATCCGGAAGGAAAGGAATACATAACGGGATACGAATACGAGTCATGGCACTTCAGATACGTAGGTGTCGAAACAGCCACCGTCATTTATGAAAGAGGCTGGACTCTTGATGAGTATGCCCTGTTATTCAACTAGGAAACATGAAGACATTTATTAAGTACTTGCTATCAGCATTGATCGTAATGGCTGCGATATTCGCATCGCTGTATTTTCTGCTGGTTCCGGGACAGCTCAAGTCCTTTGCCTATACTGACGAGCAGATTGCTCTGATCAGAAAGAACGGCATGGTCTACGACTTCATAAGAGCCGGCAGATCATCACTGATGAGTGCAGCGCTGGAAAAGGATCCGGAAAACATCAGAAAGATGGATCAGTATCTGATTTCAGACAAGGATCTGCCTGCCAATGCGGACTTCACCGCCATCTACAATGTCGTTGCCCCGCTTTACGATAAGGGCTATGAAAAGGAAGATGTCCTGAAGCTGGTCAACAGTGTTGAGCTCATGGATCTGATGTTACTGGCGGAAAACCCGCTGCCCGTTAACAAGGACGTGATGTTCACGGCTCTGGATAAGAAATACAACGTCATTCAGGCCTATCAGCTGGCTAACCTTGACAAGGAACTCTCAACACTCATCATTAATGACGGCGCTGACTACGCAACGACCGTCAAGCTGAATAATAAGGGCTACAGCGTAGACGACATAAAGGCAATGAGCAAGCTGTCAAGTTCCGAGCTCAGACTCGTCACTCTGATGAAATACATGGAATTCCTTCCTGAAATGGTCAGAACTCAGGGCTTCAACATGAAGTTACTGCCGAGATATGTCATCAACATGAATGAAAACGGCTGTCTGCCTGAAGATTCCGTAATGTACGTCAACGATGATCTTGACTACGTTGCTCTTGAGGATCTGGATCTGTACGGCATGTACAGTGATGACTTCAGAACCGTTAACCCCTCAAGTTACACGGCTCTGGTAAACAAGAATCATTATCTTAACAGTGACTATGCCCCAACGGATCTCACCGAATTCTCCCAGGAGGAAATGAGAACTGACGTGGCTACCGCATTGGGAAGCCTGTTCACCGCCCTGGACAATCAGGGATATGACGACATCATCGTAGACATCGCCTACATCAGTTATGAAGAGCAGGATGAACTGTTCAACAGATATCTGGAAATGTTCGACGATGACGAAGAGGCTGCTCTGCTGAAAACTCCTTATGCAGGCTACAGTGAACACCAGACAGGTCTGGCTGTGGATTTCTATTATAAAGGAAAGAACTTCTCAGAATATAACGGCTACCAGTGGCTATTGGATAATGCCCACACCTTCGGATTCATA
>JAEEGI010030248.1_pt1 | contig 10190 bp, 10 predicted proteins | sample 8958751 | NCBI WGS metagenome assembly JAEEGI01 (sample SAMN16246545, study PRJNA631951) | gut metagenome | biome: gut microbiome; feature: rumen; material: KS-attached | host: Bos | place: Iran: Karaj | collected 2018-10 | reverse complement strand
GTCGGCTGGGGCGGGGACGGGGAATGACTCCCTCAGGCGCTTCGCGCCAGCTCCCTCGAAGAGGGAGCCAATTTAATACCGTCGCCGGAGGCGACACCTGAACTCCTAACTCCTAACTCCTCACTCCTCACTCCTAACTCCTGACTCCTCACTCCTCTATTGCCTTTTCTCCCAAAACAGGTATAATGCAAGAAAAGAAAATGCCATCACAAGGAGGCGCGGGCATGGAAGAAAAAAAGCTCACCGGCAAGCTCTACGACATCCAGGGCTTTTCCGTCCACGACGGGCCGGGCATCCGCACCACGGTCTTTCTCAAGGGCTGCCCCCTGCGCTGCCCCTGGTGCCACAGCCCGGAATCCCAGGAGTTCCCCACGGAGCTGAACTGGATGGAGATCCGCTGCGTCGGGGTGGAGAAATGCTCCCGCTGTCTCTTCGCCTGCCCGGAAAAGGCCATCCGGCCCGGGGAGAAGAAGATCTCCCTCAAGGACGAGAGCGAGTACACGGTGGTGAAGATCGACCGGACGAAGTGCGTCTCCTGCTTCCGCTGCGCCGACGCCTGCCCCCACAACGCCCTCTACCGCTGCGGCACGGACTACACCGTGGAGGAGGTCCTGGACCGGGTGAAGCGGGATATGCCCTTCTTCAAGCGCTCCGGCGGCGGGGTCACCATCTCCGGGGGCGAATGCCTCTGGCAGCCGGACTTCACCCTGGCGCTGCTGAAGGGCTGCAAGGAGCTGGGGATTCACACGGCGGTGGACACCACCGGCTACTGCAAGTGGGAGATCGTCGAAAAGGTCCTCCCCTATACGGACCTCTTCCTCTACGATCTCAAGCAGATGGACCCGGACAAGCACAAGCGGGTCATCGGCGTGGACAACGCCCCCATCCTGGAGAACGTGCGCAGGATCGCCCGGGCCGGAGGCAGGCTGCAGATCCGCATCCCCACCATCCCCATGTTCAACGACTCGGAGGCCAGCTACCGGGCCTTCGGAGAACTGATCCTGGAGCTGGGGGAGGCGGTGGAGACGGTGCAGCTCCTCCCCTACCACAACCTTGGCGCGGTGAAGTGGGAGCGGCTGGGCAGGCCCGGCCCCGCCCTGGAGGCCATCCCGCCCACCGAGGCGCGGATGAAGGAGCTGAAGCAGCTCCTGGAGGAGATGGGCGTGAAAAACGTCGTCATCCATTAAAAGGGCATGAAAGATCAGGGAGAAGGCCGGGCGGCCTTCTCCCTCTTTTTGTCTTCTTTTTCACTTCAATAAGCCCAGGCGGCGGCAGGTCTTGTCCACCTCGAAGAGCACCCGCTCCCGGTCGATGGTCAGCGCTTCCCGCTTCCGGAGGAGGAAGCGGCCGTCCACCATCACGTCCTCCACCTCGTCTCCCCGGGCGCAGTACACCAGGGCGGAGAGCAGGTCGTTGTGGGGGCGAAGCCAGGGCTTGTCGATATCCAGCACCGTGAGGTCCGCCTTTTTCCCCGGCGCGATCTCCCCGCAGCCGGAAAGCCCCAGGGCCCTGGCCCCGTTCACCGTGGCCATTTTCAGGGCCTGGGCGGCGGGGACGGCGGTGGTGTCCCCCGTGAGGCCCTTGTGGAGCAGGGCGACGAAGCCCAGCTCCCGGAAGAGGTTCAGGGCGTTGTTGCTGGCGGCCCCGTCGGTGCCCAGGGCCACGTTCACCCCGGCAGAGAGCAGCTTCGGCACCGGGGCGGCGCCGTTGCCCAGCTTCAGGTTGCTCACCGGGTTGGTGGCCACGCTGACGCCCCGCTCCGCCAGAAGCTGAATGTCGCCGTCGGTGAGGTGGATGCAGTGGGCGGCGACGGTCCTCGGCCCCAGGATGCCGCAGCGGTCCATATATTCCACGGGGGTGCAGCCGTACCGCTCCCGGATGGTCGTCTGCTCGAAGAGGCTCTCGGCGATATGGGTGTGGAGGCCCAGGCCGTGCTCCCGCGCCAGGGCGGCCACCTCCTTCAGGTAGGCCTCCGAGCAGGAGTAGGGGGCGTGGGGGCCCAGAGCGAAGGTGACGCGGGAACACCGCCCTTTCCAGGCCTCGTACTCGGTGAAGAACTCCCGCAGCCGCCGCTCGCCCCCCTCCGGCCCCGTGAGGCCCCGGGTGAGCACCGTGCGGAAGCCGGACTCCTGGGCTGCCCGGGAGGCGGTCTCCGTGAAAATGAACATATCGATGGAGGCGGTGGTCCCGTTCAGGATCATCTCCAGGTCCCCCAGGAGGGTGGCCCAGTAGCAGTCCTCGGGGGTCATCTGCGCCTCCAGGGGGTCGATGCGGCCGTTCAGCCACTCGGCAAAGGGCAGATCGTCCCCGCAGCCCCGGAACATGGTCATATAGGTATGGGTGTGGGCGTTCACCAGGCCGGGGAGCAGGAGCCGGTCCTTCCCCTCCACCACCGTTTCGGCCCTGAAGCCCTCGGGGACCTCCCCCACGGCGGCGATGGCGTCCCCCTCCACGCACACGTCGGTCTCCCGGATGCTCATGTCCGGCAGGAGGGCCCGGATGCCCCGGAACAGGACCCCCATTACTTCAGGGCCTCCCGCAGGGCCTCGACCCGATCCGTATCCTCCCAGCGTACGTGAAGGTCCGTCCTGCCCATGTGGCCGTAGGCGGCCAGCTTCTTATAGATGGGCTTCTGCAGGTCCAGGGCCCGGATGATGGCGGTGGGCCGCAGGTCGAAGACCTTGCGGACGGCCGCCTCCAGCTTCTCGTCCGCCACGGTCCCGGTGCCGAAGGTGTCCACCAGGATGCTCACCGGCTGGGCCACGCCGATGGCGTAGGCCAGCTCGATCTGGCACTTCTCCGCCAGGCCCGCGGCCACCACGTTCTTGGCGATCCAGCGGGCGGCGTAGGCGGCGCTCCGGTCCACCTTGGTGGGGTCCTTGCCGGAGAAGGCGCCGCCGCCGTGGGGGGCGTAGCCGCCGTAGGTGTCCACGATGATCTTCCGGCCGGTGAGGCCGCTGTCCCCGTGGGGGCCGCCGATGACGAAGCGGCCGGTGGGGTTGACGTAATATTTCGTGTCGCCGTCCAGCAGCTCCGCCGGGATGGTGGGCCGGATGACCAGCTCGATCATATCCTTCCGGATGGTCTCCAGGGAGACGTCGGGGCTGTGCTGGGTGGAGAGGACGACGGTGTCCACCCGCGCGGGCTTCCCGTCCACGTATTCCACGGTGACCTGGGTCTTCCCGTCGGGCCGGAGGTAGTCCACCAGGCCCTCCTTCCGCACCTGGGCCAGCTTCATGGCCAGCCGGTGACTGAGGGCGATGGGCAGGGGCATCAGCTCCGGGGTCTCCGTGCAGGCGAAGCCGAACATCATGCCCTGATCCCCGGCCCCGTTCTGCAGCTCGTCCGTGCCCGCGGCCTTGGCCTCCAGGGACTTGTCCACCCCCAGGGCGATGTCCGCGGACTGCTCGTGGATGCTGGTGAGCACGGCGCAGGTCTCCGCGTCGAAGCCGAAGGCGCTGTCGGTGTAGCCCACCTCCCGCACCACCCGGCGGGCGATGGAGGGGATGTCCACATAGCAGCTGGTGGTGATCTCTCCCATGATGTAGATGACACCGGTGGTGGTGGTGCACTCGCAGGCCACGCGGCCGGTGGGGTCCTGCGCGATGATCGCGTCCAGAACGGCGTCGGAGATCTGGTCGCACAGCTTGTCGGGATGCCCCTCGGTGACGGATTCGGAAGTAAACAGTCTCTTGCTCATATCAATTCTCCTTTACTCGTATCAGACCTTCCAGCCGCTGAGGTATTCCTCCTGGCCGGGGGTCAGGGTGTCGATCTTCAGGCCCATGGCCGCCAGCTTCACCGCCGCGATCCGGTCGTCGATCTCCGCCGGGACCTTGTAGAGCTTCGTTTCCAGCCAGGGGTGGCGGACGATCCACTCCGCCGTCAGCGCCTGGACGGCGAAGGACATGTCCATGATCTCCGCCGGGTGGCCGTTCCCGCAGGCCAGGTTCACCAGCCGCCCCTCCCCCAGGAGGTTGAGGGTGCGCCCGTCGGCCAGGACGTAGCCCTCGATGTTCTCCCGCCGGGCGTAATGGCGCACGGCCATGGCCCGGAGGCCCGCCGCGTCCACCTCCACGTCGAAGTGGCCGGCGTTGGCCAGGAGAACGTTGTCCTTCATCACGGCGAAATGGCGGGGGGTGATCACGTCCCGGCAGCCGGTGACGGTGACGAACACGTCCCCCAGGGGGGCCGCCTCGTCCATGGGCATGACCCGGAAGCCGTTCATGGTGGCGTCCAGCGCCTTGAAGGGGTCCACCTCCGTGACGATCACGTCGGCCCCCATGCCCCTGGCCCGCAGGGCCACGCCCTGGCCGCACCAGCCGTACCCCGCCACGACCACGGTCTTCCCCGCCACGACGAGGTTCGTGGTGTGCATGATCCCGTCCCAGACGCTCTGGCCGGTGCCGTATTTGTTGTCGTAGTAATGCTTGCTCTTGGCGTCGTTCACCGCCACCATGGGGCAGGGCAGGGCCCCCGCCTTCTCCCGGGCCTTCAGCCGCAGGATGCCGGTGGTGGTCTCCTCGCAGCCGCCCAGCAGCTCGGAGGCGCAGTCGGCGCAGTCCCCCGCCAGGAGGTCCACCAGGTCCCCCCCGTCGTCGATGATGACGTGGGGGCGGCATTTCAGCGTCTCCTTCAGCAGGGCGGTGTAGCCCTCCGCGTCCACGCCGTGGACGCCGAAGGTCTCGATGCCCAGGCTGGCCGCCCCGGCGGCCACGTCGTCCTGGGTGGAGAGGGGGTTGGAGCCGGTGAGGAATACCTCCGCCCCGCCCTTTTGGAGAACGAAGGCCAGATTGGCGGTCTTGGCCTCCAGGTGGACGGAGACGGCGATCCGCTTGCCCTTGAAGGGCTGCTCGGCCTGGAAGCGCGCCTCGATGCCGCCCAGGGCGGGCATGAAGGAGCGGACCCAGTCGATCTTCCGCCGCCCGCTCTCCGCCAGGGACATATCCTTTACGATGCTCATACTGTCCTCCGATCAAAAAACGCTCCGTCTTCCGACGGAGCGCACGATTGCTTTTTCCCTACCTTATCTCTCGCTGTCCGTCGGAATTGGCACCTTTCCCGGCCGGTGACCGGGGAGGTTGTCGTGGCTTCACAGGGCCGATCCCTCCGCCACTCTTGATAAGGCTATTCATTTTTCCGAAGTGATTATAGCACAGGTCCGGGATTTGTCAACCGGCTTTTTTCCCTTTCGCTGCCCTTGACAAATCCGGGGATCGGGATATAATTTGAAAACGATAATCATTTTCAAATTGTGAGGCGCGATATGAGTTATCAGACAAAACAGGGCAAGGCCCTTCTGGAATACTTCCGCAGCCAGGGTTCCCGGCACGTCTCCGTTCAGGAGATCGCCGCCGGGCTGCCGGAGAAGATCGGCGTCGCCACCATTTACCGGCAGCTGGACAAGCTGGCCGGGCAGGGGCTGGTGCAGAAATACGTCAACGACGGCGGCCCCGCCTGCTATCAGTATATCGGGGACGACGCCAGGAGCTGCATGCAGCACTTCCATCTGAAATGCTCCTCCTGCGGGGCCCTGATCCACCTGGAATGTGAGGAGATGTGGCGGCTTTCGGAGCACATCCTCAAGGAGCATGGCTTCCGGACGGATCCCACCCGCAGCGCCCTCTACGGCACCTGCGCCGAATGTCTGAAAAAGGAGGCGCAGGGCAAATGAGACGGCTGACGGCATTTTGCCTGCTATTATGCCTCCTGACCCTTCTGCCCGCCTGCGCCGGGAAGGCCCCGGAAAGCGGGAAGCTGAAGGCGGTGGCCTCCGCCTTTCCGGAATACGATCTGCTCCGGGCCGTGGGGGGCGAATGGGTGGAGGCGACGCTGCTGCTGAAGCCGGGCATGGAGGCCCACAGCTTCGAGCCCACGCCCCAGGACATCCTGGCGATCCGCGCTGCCTCCCTCTTCGTCTACGGCGGCGGGGAGAGCGACGTGTGGGCCGAGCGGCTGCTGGAGTCCGGGGACCTGGGGGAGATCCGGGTCCTGGCCTTCATGGATCACGCCCTGCTGCGGCAGGAGGAGACCCAGGAATATATGACCGTGGAGGAAGCGGAGGAGGAGGGGAACGAATATGACGAACACGTGTGGACCAGCCCCCGGAACGCGATCCTGCTGACGGAAGCCCTGCGGGACACCCTGACGGAGCTGGACCCGGACCACGCCGAAGCTTACCGAACTAACGCGGCGGACCATATCTCGAAGCTGGAAGCCCTGGACGGGCAGCTGCGGGAGCTGGCGGCGACGGCCAAGCGGGACCTGCTGGTGGTGGGCGACCGCTTCCCCTTCCTCTATCTGGTGCGGGAATACTCCCTGAGCTATGCCGCCGCCTTCCCCGGCTGCTCCGGGGAGACGGACGCAAACCCCGCCACCGTGGCCCACCTGATCGACACGGTGAAGGGGGAGGGCATTCCCGTGGTCTTCAAATGCGACCTCTCCGCCGGGAAGCTGGCGGACACCATCGCCGAGGCCACGGGGGCGAAGGTGCTGACCCTGTATTCCGCCCACACCCTGTCCAAGCTGGACTTCGAGGCCGGGGAGACTTACCTGAGCCTCATGGAGCGGAACCTGGAAGCTCTGAAGGAGGCGCTGAACTGACATGGCACTGATCTCCTGCCGGGACCTCTGCCTGGCCTACGAGGGCAAAACGGCCGTGAAGGACCTGAGCTTCGACGTGCCCGCCGGGGACTACCTCTGCATCGTGGGCGAGAACGGCAGCGGCAAAAGCACCCTGATCAAAGCGCTGCTGGGGCTGAAAAAGCCCCGCTCCGGCAGCATCGTATACGGGGACGGGCTGCGCAACCGGGAAATCGGCTATCTTCCTCAGCAGACCCCCGCCCAGAAGGGTTTTCCCGCCTCCGTCCGGGAGGTGGTGCTGTCCGGCTGCCGGGCGGCCCCCTTCTACGCCCCCTCGGAAAAGCGGCGGGCGGAGGAGAACATGGAAAAGCTGGGGCTCACGGAGCTGCGGAATGCCTGCTATCGGGAGCTTTCCGGCGGCCAGCAGCAGCGGGTGCTGCTGGCCCGGGCCCTCTGCGCCACGCGGAAGCTGCTGCTGCTGGACGAGCCGGTGACGGGGCTGGACCCCGCCGTGAGCGCCGAGCTGTACCGCATCATCCAGGATCTGAACGACGAGGGCGTCACCGTCATCATGGTCTCCCACGACGTGGACTGCGCCATCGAGCGGGCAAAAACGATCCTGCACCTCCGGACTATTCCCCTGTTCTGGGGGAAGGCGGAGGATTACCGCCTGAGCGAGATCGGCCGCAGCTTCATGGCGGGCAGGCCGGAGGAAGGAGGGGCGGAGGCATGAGCATCCTGCGGGAAATGCTGTCCTACACCTTCCTTGCCAGGGCCCTCCTGGTGGGGGTGCTGGTCTCTCTCTGCTCGGCCCTGCTGGGGGTGCCCCTGGTGCTGAAGCGATACAGCATGATCGGGGACGGGCTGAGCCACGTGGGCTTCGGCGCTCTGGCCATCGCCGCCGCTCTGAATGCCGCGCCCCTGGCCGTCGCCATCCCCGTGGTGGTGGCCGCCGCCTTCCTTCTGCTGCGGCTCAGTTCCTCCGGGCGCATCAAGGGGGACGCCGCCATCGCCATCATCTCCACCGGCGCCCTGGCGGTGGGGGTCATCGTCATTTCTCTCTCCACTGGCATGAACACGGAGACGGGGAACTACCTCTTCGGCAGCATCCTGGCCATGTCGGAGGCGGACGTGCGTCTGAGCCTGGGCATCGCGGCGGCGGTGCTGATCCTTTTTATCGTGTTCTATAATCCCATCTTCGCCGTCACCTTCGACGAGACCTTCGCCCGGGCCACCGGGAAGCGGGCCGGGGCCTACAATGCCCTGCTGGCTCTGCTCACCGCCCTCACCATCGTGGTGGGGATGCGGATGATGGGGGCGCTGCTGATCTCCGGGCTGGTTATTTTTCCGGCCCTGAGCGCAATGCGCTTGTGCCGCCAGTTTCGGCATGTTATAATCTGTGCATCGGTGATTTCCGTTCTCTGCTTCACGGCGGGCACCGTCGCCTCCTACGCTCTGGCGATCCCCACGGGGGCCAGCGTGGTATGCATCAATATTCTCGTCCTGCTGTGTTGTTATGCAGTCGGCAGATTGAAGGAGAAACGATAGATGGGCGCAACGATCCTGGAGGTCCGGGACCTCCGTTACACTTGTAAGGACCGGGTCCTCTTCGACGGACTGGACCTCTCACTGGAGGGGGGACGCATCTACGCCCTGCTGGGGAAACCCGGCAGCGGCAAGACCGCCCTGGCGCGGATCCTGGCGGGGCTGTGGCCTCTGCAGGAGGGCGACGCCCGGATCTGCAGCGTCAGCGTCGCCGACCCCGCCGCTCGGCGGGAGACCGGGATGCTGGTGGGCGAGCCCGCCCTCTGGGACGATCTGAGCGTGGCCGGCAACCTGGAAATGCAGGGAAGACTGCTGGGCAGGCCCGACCGGAAGCGCATGGGCAAGCTGATGAAAGCGCTGGAGATTCTGCCCCGGAACACGGGGCGCCGCCGGATCGGCTCCTGCCCCCAGAGTATCAAGCACCGCGCCGCCGTGGCCATGGCCCTGCTGGGGCAGCCGAAGCTGCTGATCCTGGACGAGCTGTTCGCCGGGCTGGACAGCGACGACGCCCACCTCATGGACGCGCTGCTGAAAGCGGAAACGGAGGAGCGGCAGATGGCGGTGCTGATGACGGGGAGCCACCTTCCCCCCATGTGGCAGACCGCAACGGACTATCTGCTGTTGGAAAAGGGAAAAGTCCGGGCACAATACACCAGGGACGAGCTGGCCGCCCGCCTGCCCGAGGAGGCCGACGGAAACGCCCTCGTACATCTGCAGGAGGAACTGGAAAAGGAGGCGGAAGCATGACCAAGCTGCTCAGAAGCCATTTTTACCGTCTTTTCCACAGCGGTATGCTGCTGGTGATGCTGCTGGTGATCCTGGTGATCGACCTGTACGTCAGCTCCCGCTGCCCGGTGACCACCACGAACATGTACGAGCTGCCCCGCCTCTGCACCATGAGCGCATTCACCACTTACGCCGAGAGCTCCACCATGAGCGTCAGCACCGCCATCTCCTTCTTCAAAAAGCGGGGCCAGCTGGAATCCAGCGACGCCACGGACCTGATCGGCGTATTCCAGGACGTACACCCCTACCAGTTCCGCTGGGTGCTTTCCAGCCGCCAGGGCCTGCTGCTGATCCCCCTGGTCTTCACCGTTTTCTTCCTGGCCCTGGACTATGAGCGGCGGGACTTCAACAACGCCCTGTATATCGGGCGCTCCCGAACGCAGATCTTTTTTGCGAAGCTCATTCTGGTTTTCGCGGTGGGCTTCTTCATCTCCCTCATCGGGATCTGCGCCCTGACGGGGATCTTCGCCGGCACCGTCTACACCCGGCTCCCGGCGGGCTACGTCTGGTCCAGGCTGGCGCTCCACGCCCTCAGCGACCTGGCCCTCATGGCTCCGCCCCTCATGGTGATCTGCCTCCTGCGCAAGGTGGTCCTTTCCGTAGCCTTCACCGTCGTCTACGATCTGATCCTCCGCTTCACCAACATTCTCCCCATGACCAGGCAGGATCTGGACATCTGGGCCCAGGGCGGAAACCTGACTCCCACGCTGCTGTGGAGCCTGGGCCTGATTCTGGTCTGCGCCGCCGTCAGTTACGTCTTTTTCCGGAAAGTCAGGCTCCCCTGAGAAAGGAAGTGCCAATGAAAACTCTTGTCGCCGACAAAAACGCCCTGCGTCTGAACCTCAACGAGATCCGCTCCCGCTGCGGGAACGCCGACATCGTGGCGGACCTCAGCGCCGACGGACAGGGATTGGGCCTCCTGCGCATGGCGAAATTCCTCCAGGAGGAGGGGATCGAGCAGTTCGCCGTGACGGAAACCCGGGACGCTCTGAGCCTCCGGCGGGGCGGCTTCCAGCAGTGCCACATCCTCATGCTCCGCAGCATCACCGACGTGCGGGAGCTGCAGGATCTGATCGACAACGGCATCACCTTTACCGTGGGCTCCAACGAGGCGGGCATCGCCCTCAACGGCCTGGCCGGGGAGCTGCACACCGTGGCGGAAGCGAGGATCCGGGTGGACACCGGCCTGGGCCAATACGGCTTCCTGCCCACGGAAACGGACAAGATGCTGAACCTTTACCGGCACATGCCGGGCATCGCCATCACCGGCATGTATA
>JAEEGI010030238.1_pt1 | contig 10191 bp, 8 predicted proteins | sample 8958751 | NCBI WGS metagenome assembly JAEEGI01 (sample SAMN16246545, study PRJNA631951) | gut metagenome | biome: gut microbiome; feature: rumen; material: KS-attached | host: Bos | place: Iran: Karaj | collected 2018-10 | reverse complement strand
GACCTGCCCGTTGAGGGCTTTTTGATTTTCGAGACGGTGTTCTGTGCCACCTCTGCCACCATCGTCAGCGGTGCTATGGCCGAGCGCACGAAGTTCTCCATGTACCTTATTTATAGTGCCGTCATCTCGCTGATCATCTATCCCGTTGAGGGTCACTGGACCTGGGGTGGTGGCTGGCTCTGCAACGATGCTGCCGACGGCTTTATGATGTCGACGTTCGGTGACGTGTTCCACGACTTTGCCGGCTCTGCCATCGTGCATAGCGTGGGCGGCGTGCTGGCTCTGATCGGTGCGCTGGCACTGGGTCCCCGTATCGGCAAGTACTCTAAGGACGGCAAGAGCCGCGCTATTCCCGGCCACAACCTGACGATGGCCGCTCTGGGTGTGTTCATCCTCTGGCTCGGATGGTTTGGCTTCAACCCCGGTTCTCAGCTCGCTGCTTCTGGTGAAGTGAACCGCATCGCCATCTCTCACGTGTTCCTGACCACCAACCTCGCTGCTGCTGCCGGTGGTGTGGCCACGATGTTCCTCACCTACTTCAAGTACGGCAAGCCCTCGCTCTCTCTGACGCTCAACGGTGTGCTGGCTGGTCTCGTGGGTATCACCGCTGGCTGTGACCTCGTATCGCCTTTCGGTGCTGTGATTATCGGTCTTGTCTGTGGTTTCGTGCTGGTCTATGCTATCGAGTTCATCGACCACGTGCTGCACATCGACGACCCCGTGGGTGCCAGCTCTGTACACGGTGTCTGCGGTATCCTCGGAACCCTGATGACCGGTCTGCTGTCAACGTCGAACGGTGCGTTCTATGGCCACGGCTGGGGTTTCTTCGGTGCTGAGTGCTTCGGCATCCTGGTCATCGACCTCTGGGCAGCCGTCTGTGGTTTCGCCCTGTTCTACGGCATCAAGTATGCTCACGGCCTGCGTGTCGGCAAGCGTATTGAGGAAGAAGGTCTCGACATCTACGAACACGGCGAGGCTTGTTACAATTAAAATTGAAAAATTGAAGAATTGAAAAGCTAAAGAATTGAAGTTATGAAAAAGATTGTTTTATTCGCATTGGGTATGGCCATGAGTATGACCACCTTTGCACAGGACGAAGTAGAGACAACGGTTAGTGGAGACGTTGTGAGTAGTTACATCTGGCGTGGCTTGGATCTGGGAAGTACCGCCATACAGCCGACACTCGGCGTGGGTTACAAGGGCCTGTCGCTGACAGCCTGGGGAAGCTACGGCATTGCCAACCCCGAAGACACGAAGGAGTTTGACCTGACGCTCGGGTATAGCCTCGGAGGGTTCAACATCGGCGTCACCGATTACTGGTTCAGCACGGGTCTCGATCCGCAGAACCGTTACTTCAAATACGACGCTCACGGGACAAACCACATCTTCGAGGCGTTCCTGGGCTACGACTTCGGGCTGGCCTCGTTCCAGTGGTTTACGAACTTCGCCGGTAACGACGGTGTGAACAAGGACGGCGACCGTGCCTACAGCAGTTACATGGAAGTAGCTGTCCCGTTCCAATTAGCTACAGTCGACTGGACTGCCACGGCCGGTGCCGTTCCTTTCGCCACGACATCGTACGGCACGACGGGCTTTGCCGTGACCAACCTCACGCTGAAGGCCACGAAGGCCAGCAAGGTCACCGACTCGTTCTCCATCCCTGTCTTCGCACAGGTCACTGGAAACCCCTGTTCACAAAAAGCCTATCTGGTCTTCGGCTTCACTCTACAGCCGTAACCTTACCTAAACTTCCTACTCCCCTTCCGCCTTTCGCGACGGAAGGGTTTTTTGTGTGTGAAAGCCACACAGCGAGAGAAGAAAAGAGCGAAAGTGACGTATTGTAACCATCTGACGGCAATTCTCATCAAAAAGAAAGCAATTTGACAGCAATAACCTCTTGAAACATTACATTTTGTTATTTTCATTAGATTTCTACAAACAAATTGCTATAATATTGTTTGTTTTCCTTGCAAAACGTCGTACCTTTGCACCGTGAACAAAAAAATTGAAAACAGTCAATAAGTAAATCGTAAATCATTTCAAGATGGAAGCATTAAGATTTCAGGTTGTCGGTGAGGCATTCAAGAAGAAGCCGCTCGACGTAAAAACACCCAGTGAGAGACCCGCTAAGTATTTCGGAAGCAAGGTCTTTAACCGTGAGAAGATGTACAAGTACCTGCCCAAGGACGTGTACGAGAAGATGATCGACGTCATGGACAACGGCGCCCGTCTGGACCGTGCTGTTGCCGATGCCGTTGCCGCTGGCATGAAACAGTGGGCCACGGAGAACGGTGTGACGCACTATACGCACTGGTTCCAGCCCCTGACCGAGGGCACCGCCGAGAAGCACGACTCGTTCATCGAGCACGACGGCAAGGGCGGCATGGTTGAGGAGTTCAGCGGCAAGCTGCTCGTTCAGCAGGAGCCCGACGCCTCGTCGTTCCCCTCCGGTGGCATCCGCTCTACCTTCGAGGCCCGTGGCTACTCCGCCTGGGATCCCACGTCGCCCGTCTTCATCATCGACGACACGCTCTGTATTCCCACCGTATTTATATCGTATAGCGGCGAAGCACTCGACTACAAGGCTCCCCTGCTCCGCGCCCTCCACGCCGTGAACGTGGCTGCCGTGGACGTCTGCCACTATTTCGATCCCGCCGTAAAGAAGGTCACTTCGAACCTCGGCTGGGAGCAGGAGTACTTCCTCGTTGACGAGGGACTCTATGCCGCCCGTCCCGACCTGCTGTTGACAGGCCGTACCCTGATGGGTCACGATTCCGCTAAGAACCAGCAGATGGACGACCACTACTTCGGCGCCATCCCCGAGCGTGTGCAGGCCTTCATGAAGGACCTGGAGTTCGAGGCCCTGGCTCTCGGCATCCCCTGTAAGACACGCCATAACGAGGTGGCTCCCAACCAGTTCGAGCTCGCCCCGATCTTCGAGGAGACGAACCTCGCTGTCGACCACAACATGTTGCTCATGTCGGTCATGAAGCGCGTGGCTCGCAAGCACGGTTTCCGCGTGCTGTTGCACGAAAAACCCTTCGCTGGCATCAACGGCTCGGGTAAGCACAACAACTGGTCGCTCTCTACCGACACCGGCGTGCTGCTCCATGCCCCCGGCAAGACACCAGAAGCCAACCTGCGTTTCGCCACGTTCATCGTCGAGACGCTGATGGGTGTCTATAAGCACAACGGCCTGCTGAAGGCCTCGATCATGAGCGCCACCAACGCCCACCGTCTGGGTGCCAACGAGGCGCCTCCCGCCATCGTCTCGTCGTTCCTCGGCAAGCAGGTATCTGAACTGCTCGACCACATCGAGAAGGCCGACGTGAAGGATATCCTCGCCATTGCCGGCAAGCAGGGCATGAAGATGGACATCCCCGAGATTCCCGAGCTGTTCATCGACAACACCGACCGTAACCGTACCTCTCCCTTCGCCTTCACCGGCAACCGTTTCGAGTTCCGCGCCGTGGGCAGCGAGGCCAACTGTGCCAGCGCCATGATCGCCCTGAACAGCGCCGTCGCCGAGGCCCTCGTCTCGTTCAAGAAGCGCGTCGACGCCCTCATCCCCGACTACGAGAAGAAGCTCGCCGGCACCGGTCACTCGGCCACGTTCCACGCCATCATCGACGTGCTGCGCGAAGACATCAAGACCTGCAAGCCCATCCGCTTCGACGGTAACGGCTACTCTGACGAGTGGGTCATCGAGGCCGAGAAGCGCGGACTCGACGTCGAGAAGTCGTGCCCGAAGATCTTCGAGCGTTACCTCGACGAGGAGAGCATTGCAATGTTCGAGAGCCTGGGCGTGATGACGAAGAAGGAGCTCGAGGCCCGCAACGAGGTGAAATGGGAGACCTACACGAAGAAAATCCAGATTGAGGCCCGCGTGCTGGGCGACCTGTCGATGAACCACATCATCCCCGTGGCCACCCGTTACCAAAGCGCCCTGCTGAAGAACGTCGACAGCGTCTCCACCGTCTTCCCCATCGACAAGGCCGAGAAGCTCAACGCCCGCAACCTGAAGATTATCGAGGAGATAGCCGAGCGCACCTCTGCCATCGAGAAGGGTGTCGAGGAGCTGGTCAACGCCCGCAAGCTGGCCAACAAGATCAACGACGAGCACCAGAAGGCCATCGCCTACCACGACAAGGTGGAGCCCTATCTCGACAAGATCCGCTACGAGATCGACAAGCTCGAGCTCATCGTCGACGACTCTCTCTGGCCGCTGCCGAAGTACCGTGAGCTGTTGTTCATAAGATAAACATTTTTTGTTCTTTCTCTGGCTAGTAAACTTACTGCCGAGTAGTTTGAAGTTTCTTAGCTAAGCCCAAGGCAAAGCTTATTATCCATGGGGGACCCGACGCTGCGACAGCATCGGGTCCCCTTTTTTCTGCCGATTTTCTTGCAACTTTGAATAATAATGCCTATATTTGCAGGCGCTAAAGGGAATCAAGAATAATTGGCAATGGGATAACTAATGCTTCTGCTATATTTCATCCTTTCCGTATTTCCTGCAAATTCAGAATCTTAGGAAATAAAAAAACGCTGAACTGATTTGCTAACCCGATTACGGTGCTACTCTTTCATTTCAGCGGGAGGAATCTGTTTCCTTTCGGCTGCAAAGATAGGGAATATTTTCTTATCTTCCACATATTTTCGCTGGTTTTCGACCATTTTCCTGTTGATTTTCTTGCAACTTTGAAAAATAATGCCTATATTTGCACCGTCGCAAGCTAGTCCACTCGTGGGCGGCGGGCGGTCTTATGTATGAGAAAGACGTTTTCGGACGTCTGTCGTTGTGAATCACGAATCTCGCAAATCCGTAAAACCACAACTGACAGATGACAACCAAGACGTCTGCGTAGAGCGTATCTATATACCTTAACATTATATAGTTCGTTCTGGCGTGGGCTAACTGCGTTGTCTATCCTGTGTGGTTTGGGCGATGCGAGAGCCTGTGATTCCAGGATGGGCAGAAGAACAGACACCTACGCCTTTTTTGTATCATAAGCTGAACCTTTGACAATCTATTAACTGCCGACTCTAGGGGTGTTTGGGAGGCGCAATTCGATTGGGTATGATTTTTAGCGCTTGCGAAAAGACAATCTGCGAAGTCATGAGTGATTTTTGCAGTGATTTGAGAAAAAAGGTATGGACAATACTTATTACAATCATAATTAGTTTATTTGTTTTATTGCCCTTTTCCTTATGTGAATGCGGAACCCCTAAGAACCTTGGTATGTTGATAGGCAAATTATCTGATGCAAATCTTGCAATGTTTGGAATTGACATTGCAGTTATCGCAATTCTCTTTGCATTATTTCAAGAAAAAAAGTTGGATAACATAGCTAAAGATGCATTTCGAGAGCAAAACATTTCTTTTGTTGGTAATGCCATCCTTCAACTATTTGCTTTTTTGTTATCAATAGTAATTTTGACGTTTAAGTTCCCAATGATGATAATTTGGATGACTCTGTTCTTCCAAATATGGGCATTAATACTTGTATTCGATATAATAATCGAGCTATATTGTTTGCACTCTGCAATAACCCCAAAATAATATTACTATGAAACGACTATTAATTTTCACAACATTATTATTCTGCTCACTACTGTCTTTTGCTCAGTTCTCGGGCACGGTGAGTGATTCGCAGGGAGTCCAGTACACTGCGAATGATTATTGGTCGACCTGCTATGTCAGCGGGCATGAGGATAGCTATAGCAACACAATCGTGATTCCAGAAGTTTATGAAGGACGTAGTGTGACATCGATAGGCAACCATGCTTTCGAAGGTTGCAGCGGCCTGACGTCGGTGACGATACCTTCGAACGTGACGTCGATAGGCAATTCTGCTTTCTCTGGTTGCAGCGGCCTGACGTCGGTGACGATACCTTCGAGTGTGACGTCGATTGGCGGTTACGCTTTTTGGCATTGCAGCAGTCTGACGTCGGTGACGATTCCCGAGGGTGTGACGTCGATTGGCAATTATACTTTCGCCTCATGTAGCGGCTTAACATCGGTGACAATACCTTCGAGCGTGACGTCCATTGGCAATTTTGCTTTCAACGGCTGTAGCGGCTTGACATCGGTGACGATACCTTCGAGTGTGACGTCGATTGGCGAATATGCTTTCGCTTCTTGCAGCGGCTTGACGTCGGTAACGATTCCTAAGGGTGTGACGTCAATTGGCGAAAGGGCTTTCCTTGACTGTAGTAGCTTGACATCTGTGACGATTTCTGAGGGTGTGACGTCAACTGGCAAAAGGACTTTCGAGAGATGTAGTAGCTTGACGTCGGTGACGATTCCATCGAGTGTGACGTCCATTGGCAATTCTGCTTTCTCTGGTTGCAGCGGCTTGACTTCGTTGACGATTTCCGAGGGTGTGACGTCGATTGGGGAAAGTGCATTCGATGGCTTGAAGGGCCTGACATCGTTGACGATACCCTCGAGTGTGACGTCGATTGGCAAAAGTGCATTCGCTGGCTGGAAGGGCTTGACGTCGTTGGTGATACCTTCGAGCGTGACATTGATAGGAGAAGGGGCATTCCAGGGATGTAGCGGTTTGATGTCCATAATTGTCGAGGAAGGGAATACTGTATATGACTCCCGCAATAATTGTAATGCGATAATTAGGACTTCTGATAATTCGTTAATTCAAGGATGCAATAATACTGTCATTCCTTCGAATGTAGCGTCCATTGGCAATTATGTTTTCTCTGGCTGTAGCGGCTTGATGTCGGTGACGATACCAGATGGTGTGCCATCCATTGGCGAATCTGCTTTCTCTGGCTGCAGCGGCTTGACGTCGGTGACGATTCCTTCGAGTGTGACGTCGATTGGCTCTGATGCTTTCAGTGATTGTAGCGGCTTGACATCGGTGACGATACCAAAAGGTGTGACATCGATTGGCGATCGTGCTTTCTCTAGCTGCAGTAGCTTGACCTCGGTAACAATTCCTGAGGGTGTGACGTCGATTGGAGATTTTGCTTTCATTGAATGTAGCGGCTTGACGTCGTTGACGATTCCCTCGAGTGTGACGTCGATTGGCATGTGTGCTTTCTTTTATTGCTGCAGTATAACATCATTAACGATTCCATCGAGTGTGACTTCGATTGATCGTGAAGCTTTCTCTGGCTGCATCGACTTGACGTCGGTGATTGCTGGATGGGTGACACCGTTAGACATTAATAGCAATGTCTTCAGATCTTCAAACTATAATAATGCTACACTCTACGTTCCAAAGGGTACGAAGGCTGCGTACGAGGCAGCAGCGGTATGGCAGGACTTCGGTGATGTTAAGGAGAAACTTGACAAGACTGACGGTGCCGTAAGTGATTCGCAAGGCATACAATATACCGCCAATGATGATGAGTCGACCTGTTATGTGAGTGGTCATGATGATACATACAGTTCGGATATTATTATCCCGAGGACTTTCAAAGGACGCCATGTGACATCGATAGGAGCAGGTGCTTTCTCTGGTTGTAGTGACATGACGTCGTTGACTGTGAGATGGGGAACACCAATAGCAGTTGATGGCAGCGTGTTTGATGGCTCTAATTGTCATAATGCTGTCCTTCGTGTCCCCATAGGTAGTAAGGCGGCCTACGATGTTACTGAAGGCTGGTCGGACTTTGGGGAAATTGTGGAGGTATTCACTGAGGGCCGGACAAGTGATTCGCAGGGCGTCATTTACCAAGCGTACTACGAAGACAAACCAACCTGCCGCGTTGTCGGCCATGAGGATACATATAGCTCAACTATTATTATACCTGAATTCTACGGAGGAAGTCGTGTGACGTCGATTGACCATATTAACCTTGGCGCTTTCCACAACTGCATCGGCTTGACGTCGGTGACGATTCCAGAGGGCGTGACGTCGATTGGCGAGGGTGCTTTCTCTGGTTGCAGCAGCTTGACGTCGGTGACAATTCCTGAGGGTGTGACGTCGATTGGCGATGGTGCTTTCTCTAGTTGCAGCAGCTTGACGTCCATTATCGTTGAGGAAGGGAATACGGTATATGATTCCCGTGGCAATTGTAATGCCATTATTAGAACTTCTGATAATATATTGATTACGGGTTGTAAGAATACTGTTATTCCTTCGAGTGTGACGTCGATTGGCCATAATGCTTTCTATGGTTGTAGCGGCTTAACGTCGCTGACGATTCCTTCGAGTGTGACGTCGATTGGCGATGCAGCTTTTAGGGATTGTAGAGGCTTGACGTCGGTAACGATTCCTTCGAGTGTGACGTCGATTGGCATATGGGCTTTCATTAGTTGTAGAGGCTTGACGTCGGTAACGATTCCTACAAGCGTGACTTCGATTGATCGTGAAGCTTTCCTAGGTTGCATCGACTTGACGTCGGTGATTGTCGGATGGGAGACACCATTAGACATTAATAGCAATGTCTTCAAATCTTCAAACTATAACAATGCAACGCTCTTTGTGCCTAAAGGTACGAAGGCGGCGTACGAGGCAGCAGCGGTGTGGCAGGACTTCGGGGCAATCTTTGAGGGTGACCTGCCGCAGGAGAATGTTGAGCTGACGGATGCTTCGGCCATCGACAACGTCATCTACATGGAGCCCATCGAGGCAACGAAGGGACGGGAGACGACAGTGTCGCTGAGGATGAAGAACACGGCGGGTATCCGCGGGTTCCAGTTCGATATGCAGCTACCGCTGGGCGTGACGGTGAAGAAAGACGGCAACGACCGCTTCGTCAGTTCGCTGAACGACAAGCGCCTGCCCTCTGGCAGCGCCCACACGCTGACGGTGAGCGAGCAGCAGGACGGTACTATCCGCTTCCTCTGCGGCTCGCAGTACGACGAGACGTTCACGGGCAGCGACGGCGAGATACTCACCGTGCGGCTGTGCCTTGACGAGCATATGCTCGACGGACAGTACCCCATCGTGCTGAAGGACGTGAAGCTGACGGAGACGAACATCAACAACTACTACGAGACGGCGACGGTGCAGACGGCGATGACGGTCATCGCGTATACGCCGGGCGACATCAGCGGTGACGGCGAGATAGACGTGAGCGACTACATCGGTGTGGCCAACTACATCATGGGCGACACGCCGACGGGCTTCGTGGCGGCCGCTGCCGACGTGAACAAGGACCAGAAGGTGGACGTGAGCGACTACATCGGCATCGCAAACATGATTCTGTATAACAACATCTACGGCCAGACGGTCAGCGCCTCGCGCAGCATGGAGCGTCGCCGTGTGAACACCGATGTGAGCACGCTGGACAACGTCATCTACATCACTCCGTTCGAGGCGGCCTCTAACGGCGAGACACAGGTGTCCATCAGGATGAAGAACACCGTGGGCATCCGCGGCTTCCAGTTCGACCTGTACCTGCCCGATGGCATGACGGCCGTGAAGGACGGAAACAACCGCTTCGTCAGCACGCTCAGCAGCGGGCGCAAGCCTGCCGGCGACCAGCACACGCTGACGCTGAGCGAGCAGCCCGACGGTGCCATCCGCTTCCTCTGCGGCTCGCAGTACGACGAGACGTTCACGGGTACTGACGGCGAGATAGCCACGCTAACCATCAGCATCGACGCCGCCGTCGAGGCTGAGGACTATCCCATCTACCTGCGCAACATGAAGCTGACGGAGACGGACATCAACAACTTCTATACGACGAACGAGATTGAGACGTCGGTGACGGTGACGGGACCTGCGGACGGCCGCGTCATACTGCGTGAGACGGCGACGTCGCTGCCTGTCGTCGACGAGACGGAGGAGGTCGACGTCGTGGTTTACCGCACGCTGAAGGCTGGCGAGTGGTCGACCATCTGCCTGCCGTTCGACATGGACGAGGACCAGCTGAAGGAGTTCTTCGGCGACGAGGTGCAGCTGGCGAAGTTCGACAAATACACAGCAACGAAGACTGGCTCGGACGTGACGGGCATCACCATCAGTTTCACAGCTGTCGACCTGGCTGACGACGGCTTCGAGGCAAACGTCCCCTATATCATCAAGCCGTCGAAGACCGAGGACATCACGTCGTTCGAACTCACCACGATGGTCGCCGCCGACGACGTCAAGGACGGCTCCAACAAGAAGGGCTGGTTCTATGGCACCTACGAGGCTGAGACGGTCGTCCCGGAGAACAGCCTGTTCCTCAACGGCAACAAGTTCTACTACTCGACGGGCAAGACGAAGATGAAGGCCT
>JAEEGI010030236.1_pt1 | contig 10193 bp, 5 predicted proteins | sample 8958751 | NCBI WGS metagenome assembly JAEEGI01 (sample SAMN16246545, study PRJNA631951) | gut metagenome | biome: gut microbiome; feature: rumen; material: KS-attached | host: Bos | place: Iran: Karaj | collected 2018-10 | reverse complement strand
AGTTGTGTGAATCGGTGCCGATGAGTGTCAAATCTGTCAGTGTTGCTATCTTTCCTAATCCAGGTAGCCAGTCGGCATATGTAGCAGTTGCTACAGCAGTGACGTCATCTTCTCCGACCTTACCGGAGAGAACCATACCAGAGTAGTTCAATTCTGGACCGTTTGATCTGTCGTATGCTTTTTCATGTGCCAGAATGCCGGATACAACGATCTCCCTGGGAGAAATGATGTATGTCGTGGTGCTGGCAGTGGGTAACTGATAGTTGGAGTTGTTCAGTCCTGTGGCTGTTGCTATGTGACTTCCAGCCTGAGTGTCTGATCCAACATAAATAGGATCGCAAGTTTCGAGTCCGATTACACCATCGATAGTAAGCGTGGGTCCCTGTGCTTCTCCATTATATATGAGAGTGTTTGTACTGGCCCAGATTAGTGTTACGGTCTTAGGAGTGATCGTCGCGGTGGTCGATGTTTGGTTGCCGGAGCTGGCTAAGTAGTAATTGCCGATATCAGTACCACCTAATGTGATATTGGTGATATTTACCGGTATATCGATGCCTGCATCGATATCAGTGAAGGCGCCGTTGACTGTTATCTCAAGTGAGTCTCCGATGAATATTCCGCCGTATACGACGTTTTCAAGATCGAACGTCGCATCGGTTGTCTGATCGTATTCTTTGTCATTTGCAGCTATGCCTGAGATAACGATAGGGGCTTTGCTGATGGTGAATGTGGTAACAGATTCATCGGTCGGCATATAGTTAGGATTTGTGATGCTGCTAGCGGTAGCAGTGTAGGGACCGCCGACATTTTTCTGCTGTCCTGTGATTACCACGGAACCTGTGTCTCCGCTGATGAAACCGATGACATTTACGCTGGGAGCCTGGGAGGTTCCATTATATACAAGGTCAGTATCTCCCCATTCAACTGATACGGGACGTTGGGTGATTGAGGCTGCTGAAGAATGCTGACTGTCAGCAAAAACGACAGTGTAGTTGCCGCCCTTAAGACCGCCGACATTGATATCACTGATGTTGACTGCAATGTTGGTGCCGACCGTGTACTGTGCGAAAGTACCGGTTGCTGCTACGGTAACGAGGTCGGCAGGGTCTTTGCCGGTCAGAATTGCGCTGTAGTAATCGAAATCGGCATCTACCTCATGGTCGTAGACCTTATCTAATGCTTGAATACCAGAAACAGTTATCGATTTAGGGGTGATGCTGTAAGTTGTAGTTACAGATACTGGGAGTTCGTAGTTTGGATTGCTGACAGCAGTGGCAGTGGCGGAGTATGTACCGACATCTCGGCCAATGCTCTCGACAGTAATGGTACAAGTATCTGCTCCGATTAGTCCGGTCGCATTTGCAGTAGGGGCTTGGACTGATCGGTTATACACTAATGATGTATTCGTCCAGTTGATCCCAATAGTTTTAGGATCAATCGTGACTTCGATGAACTGCGGAGCTACATCTGCATAGTCCGAATCACCGACTACTCTGTAGTAGACTCTGTATGAGCCGGCATTTGTGGCAGAAGGAATTGATGTCGAGTAACCTGAGCCTGACTCAAGACTGTATTCAAGAGTGCCGCCGTTTGTCGTTCCGGCACCGACCAGCGACTGTGCATTTCCATTGTAGATAAGCGTCTGTGTCGAAGGTGCTGTCACGGTTGGAATGGTTTTTGTCGTCACGTGCAGGTCACCGTTGACGTATGTGATGTCATAATTTGACGTCACATCAGTTGATCCGCCATCCTCGATCGTTGCCCCTGAAATATTGATTGTTCCATCGTTATTCGTGTTGGAAACGCTTAAGGTAATTGCTGTGAGTGAATGGCCGTCGACTAAACCTTCTGTGAAAGCCATGGATACAGAAGTATCGATGGGGTCATGTTTCCTGACGGTCTGGTTGATTGCAGTTATCGTTGCAGGCCTGACTATGATAGTAGCGGTTGCTGTCTTCTGATTCGATGCATTTACAAGAGTATAGTTTCCGCTCTGGCTGCCTGAAATCGCAATATTGGAGATGTCGATAGTCTTATCAGTGCCGACTGCGCTTGATCTGAATGAACCGATGGCGGTTACATCGACATGTTCGGAACCGATAAGTCCCTGAACAATCATCGAGCTGAAATCCAGAACCACATCTGTTGTGCCGTCGTAAACTTTGTCTAAAGCAACAATGTCGGTTACGTAGATCTGTTTAGGTGTGATAGTAAACGATTTCGTGTTGGCTGCGGGCAGTTTGTAATTGGGGTTGCTGAGGGAGACGGCTGTTGCGGTATAGTTGCCGACATTGATCTGAGCACCTTCTACCGTTGCGTTGACTACATCGGAGCCAACCTTTCCATTGACTGTGACTGTAGGGATTCGAGGTGTAGAACTATACTGTAATGACGTGTTACTCCATTTCAGCGTGACCTCTTTCTGTTCGATCACAAAGTCTGTAGTCGTAGAAGCACCTGCGTATTCTTCAGTTTCATCTACGATTGCCTTTAGTGTATAAGTTCCTGCATTTGTGGGAACTATTCGTGAATAATCATTATCGGGAGCGCCCTGAAGCTTGTAGAGGTAAGTGACAGTGCCTGCTCCGGGATTACCGCTGGTTACGGAAGGTGAGTTGGCTGAGCTTCCGTACGTCCAACCTGTTATAGTGGCAACCGGGTCGATACCCGTCTTCCAACGGGCAGTCAGTGTGATGTCATGAAGGAGCGGAGTGTCGAAATGGAAAGGTTCGCCGTTATAATCCCATCCGCTGAAAGCAAAACCTTCTTTGACAGGATCATCGGGAGCTGTGAAGGAATTACCGTAAATGACTGTCTGTGTAGAAAGGAATGTTTCTCCATCCATGAATGTGACCGTCAGCGACGAACCATTATTGACCGGAATGTCGAATTTAGTTTCGATAAAGTTTGCACTTGCACCCATGGTGATTCTGATAGATGCCGAACCAGATGTGCTGCCGGCGGTGAATATACCTGCGCTGGTGATGGAACCGATGGCGACTCTGGAAACAGAGAATGAGATGTTGGTTGTTTCAGATGGTACATCCGTGATCCTGTCATAAATGTTGACCACTTCTCCAACTAAGACGTTCAGAGCGGAAGTATCTACAACGGCAGTATTTCTGGCTTTGTTAATTGTTACCTGGATCGGTGCGGGCGGATAGTAGAAGACAGAGATATCATCGTTGTTGTAGGCCCTGTAATATACCTGATATGATCCGGCGTTTGTTGCGGTCGGAATAGACGTCGTCCAGTTTCCTGTTGTTCCAAGACGATATTCGATAGTACAGTCAGCTGCCGTCGATCCGGGGTTGACAAGTTCCTGAGCGTTTCCGGTGTACCTTAAAGACTTGGCTGTAGGTGCCTGTTCGATATATGAACTGAGATCTGGATATACATGCAGTCCCTCTGGATAGCGATAGACATGACCTCGTTCATCTATCCTGTACTGTCGGTAGCCCTGACTGCCTCCATCATCCCAAATCAGGCGCATCCAGATGGTCTGGTTAGGTGTCCTTGGTGTAAAGCTGGCGACTACATTTGAATCGAATGTCTCGAAGAATGTGCCGGGAAGATTCTGAACGTTCTTACCTATTATCACATTATTTACATTGGGGAAATATCCTTCTACAGAAGATACTTCTGTAAAGCTCTTAGCGTTCCATTCAAGTGTCGTCAAAGACGAACAGTTTTCGAATGCATTATCACCGATACCAGTTATTCCTTCCGGTATCGTTATCGACTGGAGTTTTGATTGGTTTTTGAAGTCTTCCTGTCGTATCCATGACAGCTTATTACATCCTGTCAAATCTATAGATATCAGTTTTGCATTGTTTGTCGAATTTACTTTGAACGTATATTTTCCTAGATTTGTGAGATTGATACATCCAGAAAGGTCTGCTGTAACTATACTCGAGTTTTCAAAGGCACTATCGCCAATAGTACTCAATTTGGTAAGGTTGCTCAGGTTCAGGTGAGTTGTAGCAGTGTTTCCGAAAAATGCTTTAGTACCTATGGTCGCGAGATTAGTACATTCACTTAGATCGATATCCATCATGGATGCTCCATTGAAGGCATTGTTTTCAATGGTACGCAGACTGATACAATCTCCTAAGTTGATAACTGTTAGTTTTGAACAGTTATTGAACGTGTTTTGTCCAATTGTCTGAAGTCCTGTACAGCCCTCAAAATCGACCTGTACAAGATTGTTACATCCTTGAAACGCACCTACGACAGTTTTATCGCCAGCAACACCTTTGATCTCCGTCAGATTGTAACATCCGCTCAGGTCAACTTGAACCAATTCTTTACAATCCCAGAATGCGCCTGCGGAAATCGATTCTAATGAATCTTTGTTGTTAAAAATGACTCGTTCGATGTTTAAAATTGTTGCCGGATTAGCATCTCTTTTGTTCTGGAATATTCGGGCGCCTATTTTGGTTACGCCCGGTTCAAATATCACTGTCCTGAGAAGGGAGTTATATGCTCTCCAAGGTGTGTAGATAATACCTTTGCTTCCTCGGATGGTAAAACCTTCTCTGCCGTTATCCTTGTTGTTCGTCGGTACCGATGGATTGAATTCATCGCCACGTAAGTCAGTGTGGTTGGTCGTGTCTGTATTGATCTTTCCATTGCCGCCAATAGACAGTGTGCCGTCATTGAGAGTCAGACTCCAATGCATAATAACTTGATCGAAGTTACGCCATGTGCCTCCGACAGTCGAATACATGTCGATATCGTGTTCGACACCATCAATCATTACGGCTATATATCCGGATGTGGTGAATTCACCATTCGATGTGACAGTCCATCCGGATCCGTTGTCAACGACTGTTACTGATGCAACACTCGATATAGGTGTGCCTGTTATTGTTCCGCTGATACCCAGGGACGATAATAATTCGTCAAGGGTCGTTGATGATCCGACATCCAGATTGAACTCTTTGTTTCCATTTCTAAATGTTGTCCTGGAGAAAGACGTGGATACTCTTGTGAAAACACGCAGAGAGTCATTATTATTCAGTCTTAGCGACTGTTCGACGGCAAAACCAGCGTTTGCGGTCACATACCAAGTTCCGGAAATCTTTTCTACGGAGAAGAGCGAACTGTCGCTGGATTGGACCTTGCCATCTGTCACTTTGCTCATGGGGATATGAAGAGCTTCGAGGATTTCGTCAAGAGTAGTTGTTGAACCGACATGAAGGACATATTCATAGTCCCTGCTGTATTGATCATTGTCGCGGTCCCAGGGCCTGAATATGATCTCATCAGGGTTGTAATTGAGAGGCTCAGCCGATACTTTTACAGCACTGTAATAGTTTGTTGCTACGGGTGCGCAAACGAGGAGCACCATGGCAGCGATAAGGAGTGTCAGTAGTTTCTTTTTCATAGCAATGTCCTTCTTTGGATACTTTATTAACAACATACGCACAAACGAATCCCCATATTTACGCGCGTGCGTATAATACATTAATTATTCCAACTATAGTCTAGCAGTGGTCGGCGCATAAACTCAAACTCCAAATGTTTGATTTTATTATTTGCTCGAATAATAACTAAATTTAAATATATTTCTATTTTCTAATACACTTTTCGATAAAAAAATCACTTTATCATGGTAAAGAATGGCGTTATGTCTGGTGATTAATTTGCTATTTTTCGATTATTAATCAGGGTAAAACAATGACAATAGTACTGTATTGTCAAAAATTTTATTTATCGTATATCAGTAATGGACTGATAGTTCTTTACAAGTTGATTATGTTTTGTGCATAGTTAAGACAGAGTAAAGAGGTAATTAGAATGCATTACACATATAGGACACATGGTGTTTGTTCAACGCGAATAGAGTTTGATATTGAAGGCGACGTTATTTCAAATGTCGTGTTTACAAATGGGTGTGACGGCAATCTGAAGGCGATCGCCAAGCTGGTGAATGGCCAGACGGTTGATGAGATCGAAACGAAACTCAAAGGTAATACTTGTGGCTATAATTCCACATCATGTGCTGATCAGTTGGCTAAGGCCGTCCGTGAGGCGTACAACAGCGGCTGTCAATAGCTTCTCTCTTTCATTTTATTAAATATATCTAACAAACTATAATTACATTAGTTATGTACTCATAGCTAGGAGAACTTATGAAGACTCAACTTGAATCAGCACGAGAGGGGATCGTTACCAAAGAACTCCGTATCGTTGCAGACGCCGAGAATATCCCAGTCGATGTCTTAATCAAAAAGGTTGCAGATGGCAGCGTCGTCATACCTGCAAATATCAACCATAAGAACCTTGTTCCGTGCGGTATTGGGCAGGGACTACGTACCAAGATTAATGCTAATATTGGCACTTCATCTGATTATGGTGACGTGGATACCGAACTCGCCAAGCTGAAGACTGTCATCGAATACAAGGCTGATGCGGTCATGGATCTTTCAACCGGCGGTGATATCGATGCAATCCGTAAGAAGATAATCGAGGCTTGTCCGATAGTGATCGGCAGTGTTCCCATTTATCAGGCAGCCGTCCAGAAGATGGCCAACTATGAAGCTGTCGTAGATATGACGGAAGATGACCTCTTTTATGCTATCGAAGCCCACTGCAAAGACGGAATGGATTTTATTACAGTGCATTGTGGCCTTACTCAGAGAGCGATAGCACTGCTCAAACAGCAGAAGCGTGTGACAGATATCGTATCCAGAGGAGGAGCGTTCCTGACTGGATGGATGCTGCACAACCAGAAGGAAAATCCTCTGTATGAGCATTATGACAGACTTCTTGAGATTGCACATCGCTATGATGTTACTTTAAGTCTGGGCGATGGTCTAAGGCCCGGATGTACAGCAGACGCCACTGATCGTGCTCAGATCGAAGAACTTGTCACTCTCGGCGAGCTGGTCCATCGTGCCAGAGAAGCGGGAGTCCAGACCATGGTGGAAGGCCCCGGACATGTTCCTTTGAATCAGATCGCTGCCAATATGCAGCTTCAGAAGACCATTTGCGAGAATGCACCTTTCTATGTGTTGGGTCCTCTCGTTACAGACATCGCTGCCGGATATGACCATATCACCGGCGCCATCGGAGGAGCTATCGCAGCTACTCAGGGAGCTTCCTTCCTCTGTTATGTCACACCTGCCGAGCATTTGGGATTGCCAGATATCGAAGACGTGAAGAATGGTATCATCGCATCCCGTATCGCTGCTCATGCTGCAGATATAGCAAATGGTATCCCAGGTGCGGCTGAGCAGGATCTCAGGATGTCCGTTGCCAGGAAGAACCTGGATTGGGAAGGGCAGAAAAAAGAGTGCATCGATCCGATCAGATTTGATGCCGTCCGTAAGAACAAAGGCACCGATACAGAAGCATGTTCTATGTGTGGAAAATATTGTGCCATGAAGATCGTTGAGAAAGAATTAGGCCTGACTCATCACGGCCGTTGTTAAAGGAGTTTTCACAAATAGTATGGATATCATTGTTAAAGATGTAAAAAGGGCTAAGATCGCGGCTGACGCCGTCATTATCTTTGGTACCGAAAAGAAACCGGTCTTATTCGATCTTAGTTTCGATGAAGCAGTTAAGCTCTCTGCTGATAAGGTCGTTGCTAAGAAGATATTTGCCGGCAAGAAAGATCAGCATAAGATCATTGATTGCTATGGTGCCGAGAGCTGCAATATGCTGGCTCTGTGCGGACTGGGCACTCCGGACAATTATTCAGCACTCAGAAAGAACGCTGGCCATCTGGTCCGTTGTCTTAGATCCAAGGGCGCAGAAAAGATTGCAGTCGTACTTCCTGACATGAAGAATGCTGCGCTTTTTGCTCAGACGTTGGCGGAAGGTCTTATCCTGGGCGCTTATACATTTACTAAGTACCAGACTGTTGATGTCTCCAAAAAGGAGATCAAGACTGTTTCTTTCTTTGCAAAACATGCAGAGATTGCTGAAATCAAAGATGCCATTACTAAGGCTGAAGTAATTACCAGATCGGTAATGATTGCCCGAGACATGGTCAATGAACCAGGCAACGAATTTGTTCCTGCTGATATGGTCGCTGTTGCTAAAGACATGGCTAAGGAGAGCAAGAAGCTTTCATGCAAGGTTTATGACGTTGCTGCAATGGAGAAAATGGGCATGGGAGGTATCCTTGCAGTAGGCAAGGGCAGTATCAATGAGCCCAAACTCATTGTCTTGTCCTATAAAGGCAGGACTGAGGATAAAGTCGATCTTGCGCTCGTCGGCAAGGGTGTAACTTTCGATACCGGCGGCATCTCACTCAAGAGCGACAATCATATGGATGAAATGAAGGGCGATATGGCTGGTGCAGCTTCCGTCCTTGCTGCAGTACAGGCTGTTGCCGCGCTGGGTCTCAAAGTAAACGTCACTGCTGTGGTCGGTGCCGTTGAAAATATGCCTGGAGGCAAAGCCTATAAGCCTGGTGATATCATCAAGTCCTACAACGGCAAGACCATCGAGGTCATCTCTGCTGATGCTGAAGGACGAGTTACGCTGGCTGATACTGTTTCATTTGCATATCGTGGCATCAAGGCCGACAGGATCATCGATGTTGCTACTCTGACCGGTGCTTGTGTGGTTGCTTTGGGACACGTTTGTTCGGCTTCGTATACCAATAATCAGAAATTCATGGATCTCTACAAGAAAGCATCCGATGCTGTCGATGAGAAGACTTGGCAGATGCCTATGTTTGAGGAGTACCGTGAACTCAACAAGAGCAAAGTTGCCGATGTCATGAATATCGGCGGCGGACGAGATGCAGGCTCTATCACAGCAGCTTATTTCATTTATGAGTTCACCGATAAGAATCCGTGGATCCATCTGGATATCGCTGGCGTCGAAATGGTCAATAAGACAGAAGGTTTCAACGTGTACGGTGGTACTGGTACCCCTGTACGTACATTCGTTGCCCTTTCTGAATTACTGGCTAATGAATTGAATAAAGGATAATTAAACGTAAAGGGAGATAAAGGGGTGATTATCTCAAACAATACGGTTGATTCATTGCTTAAGACGCACTTCTTTGCGTCTTTGGACGATGACAGTGTCAAGAAGCTTCTTGCTTGTTTTCGTGAGCAGAACTATTCCAAGGGAGATGTCGTTCTGCGTGAAGGCGAGAAGAATCAGGATCTGTTCTTCGTGATTATAGGTATCGCTAAGAGTTATAAAGTCTCTCCGGACGGGAAAGAACAGATTCTGTCTCTTTTCCGCTCGGGTGATGCCTTTAACATGACTATGATCATCGATTCGAATCCACAGGTGTATACCGTTGAGGCGATGAGTCCGCTTACTCTGGCTTATATCTCCAGAAGCGACTTGTACGAGCTCATGAACCAAAACGGGAAGATCTACGAGGCGATCTTGAGATTGTTTGCCGATCAGATCAGATACCTGGTGACTCTCGTTGAGGACCTGTCATTCAGGAGTGTCATGGGAAGGGTTGCCAAGATTCTCATGATGTACATGTCAGATCTCTATACTCCTCATATGCGTATCACACAAAGGGATATCGCGGCTATGGCTGGCACAGCCAGAGAAGTCGTGAGCCGTGCCCTGCGTGCTTTGGAAGACGATGGCTATATCGTGATCGATCACAGCAGGATAAACATTACTGACCCAGAGGCGTTACAGGAACTGATCGATTACAGTGCATGACGAAAGTTACATTTTTATTAAAGGTCAGTTCATATAATTAAAAGCAAGTGAGTGAAATACCAATGAATATTCCTGAAATAGATAAAGATAAGTGTATCGGATGCGAAGCTTGTGTCGATGCGTGTTTAAGAGACGGTCTTGAGGTCGTCGATAATGTCGCCACTTTTGTTGGCGAGGATTGCACATGGTGCGGCAATTGTGAGGCAGCGTGTCCTACGGGCGCAATCACATGTCCATATGATGTGATCTATGATACGTCCGATGAATGCGGTTGTGGTCACGATCACGACCATGATCATGATCATGAATAACGTCTGACTTGCTTTACTTTTCCGTATCTTTTCCGTTTTTTTTAGCTTTGTGCCTGAAAAAGGTGTTGCTTTTTGTTTTGCCGCATGATATCATACCCAACTTGTGTGTCATTACACAGGAGGTATTAACTAGATATGGCAAATTGGAACAACAACTCTTGCCCCAAATGCGGCGGCAACTTGTTTATAGACGTTGACGAGACCGGTTTCTTCGATCATTGT
>JAEEGI010030235.1_pt1 | contig 10193 bp, 6 predicted proteins | sample 8958751 | NCBI WGS metagenome assembly JAEEGI01 (sample SAMN16246545, study PRJNA631951) | gut metagenome | biome: gut microbiome; feature: rumen; material: KS-attached | host: Bos | place: Iran: Karaj | collected 2018-10 | reverse complement strand
CTCCGCGGTCGACGGCCCGGCGGCGCGGGACGCCGCGGCGCCTCCTGCGCCGGTCCCGGCCTCGAGGGCCGCTATCCTTGACAGCAGGGCCTCCGGCGAGGACGAGAGCCGCGCGGAGCAGAGCCGTATGAATGTCATCTCGGCGACCGTCCTGCGGGACACTCCGGGCCGCTGCATGGACGTGTAGGCGTCGTCGAGCAGCTTCGCGTGGTATACGAGGGTCTCGGCGGGGAACAGCCCCGCGTCGTGAGAGAGCGCCGCCGCCTCAGAGTCCGTGAGATCGAGGTATCTTACCGCGCCGGTCTGACCGGCTGTGCGGAAGACGAGCATGTCGCGGTAATAGCTGATCAGCTCCTGCCAGAAGACGCCTATGTCGGACGCCGAGGCCTCGGTCGAGGCTATCAGATCGAACAGGCCGGGGTAGTCGGACGCCGCGATCATCCTTACGCATTCCGACATCGGGCCCCTTCCCCTGAAGCCGACGGTGCGCGAGACGCTCTCCGCGGTGACCTCCCGGCCGCCGGCGGAGCACAGTTCGAACAGGCTGATGGCGTCCCGCATGCCGCCCTGGGCCAGCCTTGCTATGATGAGAGCCGCGTCGGGATCCAGGGCTATGTTTTCCTGTCCGGCTATGTATTTGAGCCGGTCGACGAGCACCGATGTGGCGATCCTTCTGAAATCGAAGCGCTGGCACCTCGATATGATAGTGGCCGGCAGCTTCTGCATCTCCGTGGTGGCAAGGATGAAGATGACGTGTCCGGGTGGCTCCTCGAGCGTCTTCAGCAGGGCGTTGAAGGCGGAGGGCGTGAGCATGTGCACCTCGTCGATGATATACACGCGGTACTTCAGCATGCCCGGCGTGTATACGACCTCGTCGAGTATGGTGCGGATATCGTCGACCTTGTTGTTGGAGGCGGCGTCCATCTCGAGCACGTCTGTGGCGCTGCCGTCCAGAACGGCCCGGCAGGCGTCGCAGCGTCCGCATGGGTTGCCGCCCTCGGGATGTTCGCAGTTGACGGCCCGGGCCAGGATCTTGGCGCAGGTCGTCTTTCCGGTGCCCCTGGAGCCGCAGAAGAGGTAGGCGTGCGATATCCTGCCCTCGGCTATCTCGTATCTGAGTATGTCGGTGACGTGCTCCTGCCCGCAGACCTCGTCGAACGTCTGCGGCCTCCATTTGCGGTACAGGGCCTGATGCATGCTGCCTCCTTTCCGGCGCGCGCCGGCGGCTCGCTGAGAAGAAAAAATAAAGAGATCGGCTGCGAAATAAGACCATACACCCCAAAGTCGAGCTTTGCCGCCGCGCGTTAGTCTGGTCAATACTCCGGACAGGCGCCCTCGCGGCACACCGGACTCTCTGCTTAATGCTGCTTGGTTCCCCACCTGACATGGTTCACAGCATCCGATTGCGCAAGACCCGTCCTTCAACGTACGTCACAGGTCGCGGACCGCGTCGGCTCCGCCCTCTGAAGAGGAATGAACCCCCGCTGTAGCGGATTTCGGGTACAGGGCACCGCTGGCTCCCCGGCTGGTATGGCCTTATTTCACAGCCGAAAGCGTGAAACAAGTTATCACGGCTATATTATAACAGATTATCCCGGATAATGCAAGAGGAATTTGGGGACCGCCCGAAAATGCGCGTCTCAGAAGCCCATGGCCGCCAGTTCCCCGCAAAGGGCGGTGTAGAAAGCATAGACCTTCTCTCTTTTCTCGCGGCCGGTCATGAAGTCGACTATCTCGGTGTGCGATACCGACCCGCTGAGGCAGTCGCCGCGGTACACGCCGAACAGGGCCGAGTCGCGCGGCACGAGGCCGTCGGTCTCGGCGCCCTTCTCGAAGAAGCGGGAGAAGGCATAGGGGATGCTCATCACGAAATCGTTCTTGCGGGCGCCCTTCTTCACCGTCGAGGAGAAGCTCTGACAGTAGACCCCCGGGACCGGGGACGCGGCCTCCTCGCCGCCCGCGGTGCGGCGCAGCTGCCTGCAGACCGTGAAGCTGTCGGGGCGGCTGTCGCCGGCGATGCGGAAACCGAGGTCGATGAAGAACGCCGGCACCCGCAGGAGCCAGGCAGGAAAGCGCAGGATGAGCGACGCTATGGGCGAGCCCCTGTGCGGGGTGCAAAGCGTGGTGAGCGAGGCCACCGCGTCCGCCATCCCCAGCCGCTCTATCATGTATCTCGAGTCAAGGCCGCCCTTGGAGTGGGCGATGATGTTCACCTTGCCGCAGCCCTTCTCGGCCAGAATGCCGGAGACGATCTCCTTTAGCCGGGCGGCGTTGTTCTCGACCGTGCCGAAGCCGTCGATGTCGGCGACCGACACGTCGCAGCCCAGCCGCCGCAGCTCCCGGTCGATGCGCCCGAAGGGGCGCAGGAAGAACGTCTTCCTCATGCCGGCACCGTGGACCAGCACCACCGGAAAGCGGGTCTTTGCCGAAACGGCAGCCTTTTCTTCCTGCATCTTTCCCTCCGCCCGGCCGCGACCGCCGGGTACGTTCTTCGGTTCAGCGCTTTGTTTTGTATCTGCGGCCGGTGGCCTCGAGATACAGCACCATGGACTGGGTCCAGTCGGTCTGTATTATGTCGTAGCCGCGGTCGGCAAGCCAGCCCCAGCCGTGATCGGGGCCGACCGTGAAGGAGGTGTCGTCCGAGTGCCCGGCCGCCAGCTGCTCCCTGTAATTGTATATGATGGCGTTGGCCCAGACCAGCCGCCCCTCGGAGTGCAGCTTCCCGACGTACTCCGCGGTGCCGACACCGGTCGTCTCGTCGGCGAAGACCACCTCCGCTCCGACGTAGTTGATCCTGCGGCGCATGAGCTCCTCGTGGACGCCGCCCGGGTCGGATTTGAGCACGGGCAGATAGCAGATGTCCGGGGCGTACTCCTCCATGAGGTCGAAGATCTCGGGCTTGGGGCCTGATTTCACCACTATCTGGGAGGTCATGCCGTGGGCCCTTATAGCGTCGGAGATCGCCCTGGGGTTCTCCCAGAACTTGTCGACGTTGATGTAGCACCTGTCCTTGAACCTCTCCAGGACCTCGTCGAAGGTGCAGAGGCCGAACTGGGTGAAATCGCGGTCGTAGTTGACGTAGCGCAGTTTGCGGATCTGCTCGTCCGTGAGCTGCCAGATGAACTGCTCACCCTCGGGCCCGCTGTAGTTGAGGTGCCGCTGCTCCATCCTGGGGTGGAGGATCCACAGCGTCCCTTCGGCCGAGCGTGAGACGTCGACCTCTATCAGATCGGCGCCGTGCGAGAGGGCGATCTCGTACGCGGTGATCGTGTTGCAGGGTATGTTTCCGCCGCACTCGCCGCGGTGCGCGGCGACGATTATGCGCTCCGCGGCGTCTCTTTTAAGATCGTCGAAAGCCATGTCAGCCTCAGTTCTTTATCTGCTGCTTCGTGAAGGATACGAAGGTCAGCGTGATCCACGCGGCCGCTATTACTGCCGCCCAGCACAGTCCGATGGCCGGACTGAAGTCCCTGACGACGGAATACGGGAAGGCCTCGGCCATAAGAGATGACACGAAGTCGCCGCTGGCCAGGTAGTCGGACGTGGCGTCGGTGCGGAAGAGGGTGAGCTCCCCGTAAGGGAAGGGGGTCCATGTGATCCACTTGCCGAATGCCGAGTGGAGGGCGATGCAGGCGTACTGGACCGAGGAGCCGAGCTGCATGACCAGGATCGGCAGGGCGATGGACAGCGCAGCGCGGCGTATGAGGGAGGCCAGCAGGATGGCAAAGATCACGTGCAGCGAGGCCACCAGCATGTCCTCGAGCATTATGACGAAGGTGCGGAGCAGGGAGTTGACGGCGACGGCCCGGCCTCCGATCCACAGCAGGTCGCTGACGAACATGTCTCGGCCGACCAGCAGCAGGTTCAGCAGGAAGAGCACCGCGTACGCTCCGGCGGCCATGATCAGCCATACGGTGCCGATGGCCAGGAACTTGGAGAGCAGGATCTTGTATCTCTTGCGGGGCCTGATGAGCAGCAGGCGGATGGTCCCGGACGAGTATTCCGAGGCCAGCGACGTGCCGGCTATGACTATCATAAGGATGGTGCTCCAGGAGATCGCGCTCGTGATCTGGGTCTGCCAGCTCTTCTTTCCGGACATCTCGAGCGATGAGGGCAGTGGATTGTTATTCTCGAGGCTGTATCTGGCAAGGCCTATGGCCTGGCGGGCGTCGCTGCGCTCGCGCTCGACGTACTCGAGGTACTCCTCGTAGGTCATGGGCTCGTCCGTCATATAGGACTCGGAGAACGGATTTGCCTCGTATGTCTCGCGGTCGAGCGCCCCCGTCTCGCCAAGCCGGGTCGATGCCCTTGTGATTATGCCGAACACGGTGTTGTACTCCCAGCCGCGGTAGGGCGACGAGCGCTCCTTAAGCAGTCTGATGCCCCAGAGCGAGTTCTCCGCGCCCTCGAGCTCAAGCGCCAGGCTCTCGGCCTCGGAGCGGAGCAGATCCTTTTTGTTCTGGGCAATCGAGGGGTCGTCTTCGGCGGCCTTGTACAGGTTCTCGGCATCGGCGGCGCTCTGTCTGACGGCCTCGGCGTAGGCCTCGGCGTCGGAGAGCTTGTCGTTGTAGTACGACCTGATGTCGAAGGAGAGTATGCGGTTCTCGACAGAGCTCACGTAAGAGGTGATCCTCTCGCTGATCTGGGAGAGCAGCTCCTCCGTGAGCTGGGGGTGCTCATGGGCGGAGTAGACCGGCTCGGTGGAGGCGCCTGCCTCGCCGGATTCGCCGGATTCGAGGAGGTCCATCTCGGAGGCGACATTGAGCATGTAGGACGCGATGTTCCAGTTGTCGCGCTCGAGGAAGTCCTCGACGCTCTTGAATGTCCCGTTGGCGAACAGGGACACGGCCGCCCGCGCCGTGTAGGCCGAAAGGAGGAGGTCAGAGAACAGCTGGTACTCGGCCGACGAGTCGGAGATGCCGTGATCTTCGAAGAAGCGGTACTGCTGTACCCGGGCGGTATAGAAGATCCAGCCGCTCATCTCGCCGTTCTGACGGCAGTCCTCGGCGCTTTCCGGGAGATAGGTTGCGTCGTTGTAGTAGTCGGGGAACAGGTCGACGATGTTGTTGAGCGCGACTGAGAGCAGGGGGAGGGCGGCGACCAGGACGGCAAAAATGATGACCATGACCTTGAAGCTGGTCTGCCGGACGATCTTGATAAGTTCGTTCTTTACGAGCAGGTTCATTTTTCGTTCTCCTCCTTTCCGAAGTCGGCGGACGGGGTGCCGGCGGACGCTCCTTCCGGTACGTCAACGCCCGGCGCGGGAGTCTGCGCTCCGGCGGGTCCCTCAGTCGCCGCCCCCGGCACGTAAACGCCCGCGGAGGGCGAGGAAGGCTTCGGCGCGTAGCCGGGAGTGCCGCCTCCTCCGGCCGGAGTGTATTCGGAGGTGAGCGAGAGGAACACGTCCTCGATGGAGTGCTTGAGCGATGTCACCGAGTAGATACGGAAGCCGGCGGCGCACAGGGCGGCGACGGTCTCGGGTATCTTCTCGCGCTCGGTCTGGCCCTTCAGCAGGCCCGGGCCCTCGTAGCGGAAGGTCTCGGCGAGCTCCGCGGGCACCGGTCTTCCGGACTCCACCTCGATCGAGACCGTGGTGAGGCCGCCTTCGCCGGCGTTCCTCACCTGGTCGATGGTCATGGTGTCCAGCAGCACTCCGCGGTCGATGATCCCCACACGGTCGCACATAAGGTCGAGCTCGGCCAGCTGGTGGCTGGAGATGAACACCGCCACGGACTCGGTGTGGGCGAGCTCGCGGAGGATGTCGCGCAGCTCCTTGATCCCGGCGGGGTCGAGGCCGTTCGTAGGCTCGTCGAGCACCAGGAGCTTCGGGCGGTTCAGCAGGGCCTGGGCGATGCCGAGCCTCTGCTTCATGCCGAGCGAATACTTGGATATCTTGTCGTTGATGCGTGCCTCGAGGCGCACGAGCCGCACGAGCTCGGAGATCCTCTCCCTGTCGGGCTTGCCGTACATGCGGGCGTAGAGCTCGAGGTTCTCGCGCCCGGTGAGATACTTGTACATCTCGGGGTTCTCTATGATGCCGCCGATGTTCTCCATGGCGGCCTCGAAATCCGTCGAGACGTCGTGCCCGCATATGCTGATGCTGCCCTCGTCGATCCTGAGCAGGCCCAGCATGAGCTTGATGGTCGTGGTCTTTCCGGACCCGTTGGGGCCGAGGAAGCCGAATATCTCGCCCGGTCTTACGTCCAGGGTTATGCCGGACAGGATCCTGTTCTTTCCCAGCGTCTTGCTTAGGTTGCGGATCGATAGAACTGGAGCGGTCTGACTGTTCATATTGTCTTACCTTGCCTTTCCGCCGGCGCCCCCCGGGCCCGGCTGTGTGTCATGTGAACGAGCTGAGTGCGCTGTATCGCGCGGAGTCTTTCCCGTGCTCCGGAGCGTCATCCGTTCCCGAGTCCGAGAAGCGGGATCACGCGGAATATGTCGCCCGCGCCCATCACGACGACCGCGGTGCGCTCGCCGGCCGTCTGCCTGAGGCTCTCGGCGGTCGATTCGAAGCTGCCGCAGTACACGGCCCGGTCGCCGACGGCGCGCGCCAGCTTTTCCGAACTGACGCCGAAGGTCTCGCGTTCGCGCGCCGCGTAGATGTCGCAGAGGTAGACCTCGTCCGCGAGTCTCAGAGCCGCGGCGAAGTCGTCGAACAGGCCGGCTGTGCGGCTGTAAGTGTGAGGCTGGAAGGCGCAGACGACCCTGTCGTATCCCATGTCCCGGACGCCGGTCAGCGTGGCCGAGATCTCGGTGGGATGGTGGGCGTAGTCCTCGTAGACGTCGGCCCCGTTCAGCTTTCCGCGGAACTGCATGCGCCGGGCGACGCCCGTGAAGGCGGACAGGCTGACCGCGGCCTCGTCCGCCGGTATGCCGGCACAGTACGCGCAGATGAAGGCCGCCAGGGCGTTGGAGACGTTGTGCCTGCCGGGGACGTCGAGGTCGATCCTGGCAAGGGCATTGCCGTCCTTGAGGACCGTGAAAGAGGGCAGTCCGCGGGAGATGTCGATATCGGCCGACTGCCACTCGGCCTCCCTGTGCCCTGCCGTGCTGAAACGCACGAGGTTCCCGGGACAGTTCCCGACGGCAAGCCTTACGTTCTCGTCGTCCCAGTTGGCTATGACCGTGCCTCCGGGGCCGGGGATCGAGGCGAAATTCGCGAACGAGCGCCTGATCTGCGCCATCGAGCCGAAGTAGTCGACATGGTCCATCTCCACGTTCAGCACGACGGCGACGGTGGGGTTGAAGTCGAGGAAGGAGTCCATGTACTCGCAGGCCTCGAATATCATGTAGCGGCCGCGGCCGATCACGTAACCGGCTCCGTAGGCAGGCATCACGGCGCCGCAGAGCACGGTGGGATCGGTCCCGCAGTCGGAGAACACCTGGCCGCACATGGACGTGGTGGTGCTCTTTCCGTGCATGCCGCTGATGCCGATGCGGACCGGCCAGTAGTTCATGACGAAGCCGAGGTAGTCCGCCCTGGACACGCACGGCCTGCCGCTGAGCCTGGCGGCGGTGTATTCGGGGTTGTCGGGAGATATGGCGATGGTATATACCACGGCGTCGTAGCCGTCTATGTGGGAGGCCTCGTGCGAGTGGAAGATCTCTATCCCCTTTTCCTCGAGGCGCCGGGTGAGCTCGGTGTCCGCGCGGTCGGAGCCGCCCGTGCGGATGCCCCGCATGGCCGTGATCTCGGCCAGCGACGACATGCTGATCCCGCCGATCCCTATGAAAAAGACGCTGCGGCAGCCGGAGAGCATCCGCGAGAGTTCGGCGCTTCCGTAGCGAGTATTCGGAGTTGACATGAGCGCGCCTTTCCGCCCTCCAGGGCAAGTTGGAATTTGCGTTAAACGGCCGTTAGGCCCGGTTAACCGCGAAAAAAAGTGAAAACTTCACATAAAACCTTAGTTTTTGGGCCGGTTTCGGGCCTGTTGTTCACAGGGCCGTCACAATGAAAAGGTATAATGATACAGGATATTGGGATATTTATCCGCGCAAGCAATCACTTTTATTCGGAGCGAGGATCGAAGCTATGCAGATCACGGACATTAAAATCAGAAAACTGTTCAGCGAAGGTCCCATGAAAGCGGTCGTTTCTGTGACATTCGACGGCCAGCTGGCCGTCCACGACATCAAAGTAATCAACGCCGGAGGAAAACTGTTCATAGTAATGCCCACCAAGAAGAACCCGGACGGTTCTTTCAGGGACGTTACGCATCCGATCACCGCCGAGTTCCGCCGGTTTCTCGGAGACGCCGTGCTCGACGCCTACAGGGAGGCGCTCGAGCAGGCCGAGGCAGAGGCCGGGTCCGCGGACGTCGCGGGAGAGGCGCGTTTCAGCGCCAGATAAGTTTTCGCCGCGGCAGGCGCGTTCGACCTGCCGCGGCCCGTTTTTCGGCCGGGAGGCCGTTTTTTTGTTCGGAGGCTCCGTTCGGGCCTCTGTTTTTTATCAGTTGAATCTGCCCTGTATGCGGCAGTCGCCGGCCATCTCGAGCTCGCTCAGCTGCTGCTTTGTCAGCAGCACGTTGCGGGGCTTGGTGCCGTTTGCCGCGGATACGAAGCCGAGGGCCTCCATGCGGTCGATGATCTTTGCCGCCCGGCCGAAGCCGATGGAGAGCTTGCGTTGCAGAGACGAGGTCGCGACGGTGCCGCTCTCGACTGCGACGCGCAGGGCCTGCTGGAAGAGCGGGTCGGCGTCCTGGACGAATTCCGCGGGCTCGCCGTCGTCGCTCCCCTTGCCGCGGTTCTCCTGGGCGGAGAGGCGGTCGGTCTCGCGGTCGATGTCGGAGATGAACTCGTCGTCGTACCTGACGGGGGACGAGTTCTCCTTTATGAAGTCGGTGACTGCGCGGACCTCCTCGTCGCTGACGTAGCAGCCCTGGATGCGCGAGGGCTTGGGCGAGCCTATCGGGGCGAAGAGCATGTCGCCCTTGCCGATGAGCTTTTCCGCTCCCGCGATGTCGATTATGATCCTGGATTCGACGTTCGAGACGACGGAGAAGGCTATCCTGGACGGGACGTTGGCCTTGATGAGGCCCGTGATGACGTTGACCGAGGGGCGCTGTGTGCCTATGATGAGGTGGATGCCGGCCGCTCTGGCCTTCTGGGCCAGGCGGATGATGCTTGTCTCGATCTCGGCGGGCGACGACATCATGAGGTCGGCCAGCTCGTCGATGACTATGACTATGCGGGGCAGCGGCACGAAGCCGGGATCGGACGAGGCCATGAGCCTGTTGTAGCCGTCGAGGTCCCTGGCGCTGCAGTCCTCGAAGAGCTGGTAGCGGTGCTCCATCTCGTTCACGGCCGCGTTGAGCGTTCCGGCGGCGCGCTTCATGTCGGTCACCACCGGCACCTTCATATGCGGGAGGTTGTTGTACATGCCCATCTCGATCTTCTTCGGGTCGATCATGATGAACTGGACCTCGTCCGGGCGGGCCTTGTAGAGCAGCGATATGATGATCGTGTTTATGCAGACGGATTTGCCCGATCCGGTCGTGCCGGCTATGAGCAGGTGCGGCATCTTTCCCACGTCGAAGAAGACCGCGTTGCCGCCGACGTCCTTTCCGAGGCAGGCGGCGAGTTTGCTGTTCATGGAGCGGAACTTTTCGGAGTCTATTAGCTCGCGGATGGGAACTATGGCCCTCACCTGGTTCGGGACCTCGACGCCGACCGCGTTCTTGTTGGGGATGGGCGCCTCCATGCGTATGGTGGCCGCCAGCTCCAGCGCGATGTCGTCGGCCAGGCCGGCGATGGAGCGCACCCGGGTGTTGGCCTCGGGGTAGAGCTCGTAGCGGGTGATGGTCGGACCCCTGGAGTACTCGATCTTCTTGATGCCGACGTTGAATGCGGCAAGCTTGTCCATAATGCGCTGGGCGTTGCCGCGGAGCTCGGCGGCGATGTCCTCCTGGGAGGGCGCCTTGACCTCGCTCAGCAGGTCGACGGGCGGGAAGAAGTACGTCCGGAGGCGCTCGGCGTCGACGTTCTCGGCGTCGCTCACCGAGGTGTCGGGATCGGAGTCGGCGGGAGCGGGAACCCCCGAGACCTGCCTCATCCCGGCTATGACGTCGTTGCCCGCCGCCGGGGCGTTCCCCGGGGCGCCGGCGGCCGTTCCGGCCGCCCTGGCCGCGGTCCGCTCGGCCTTCCTGCGTATTCTGGACGGGTCCCCGGTCTCGAGCGGGGCCGCGGCGGTC
>JAEEGI010030234.1_pt1 | contig 10193 bp, 4 predicted proteins | sample 8958751 | NCBI WGS metagenome assembly JAEEGI01 (sample SAMN16246545, study PRJNA631951) | gut metagenome | biome: gut microbiome; feature: rumen; material: KS-attached | host: Bos | place: Iran: Karaj | collected 2018-10 | reverse complement strand
TAATTAAAGGGATACTAATGTTAAATTGTTTGTGGTTAATCAAAAAAAATGAACTATTTATAATCTTCTAAACATGAATCAATTAACTAAATTAAACATTCAATAAAGACCATTATTTTTATTGATTTTATTGATTGGAATGAATTAAAAATAATATATAGAATTAAACCTATTTAACTAAGAGAATTTTTGATAAATAAATGAAAATCTAAATCTTAAAGTTGAAAAATTTAAAAATATGAAACACTTTTCTTACATTCTCTGGTGAGGATTTGAAAAATAAAGTTAATATTAAAGAAGTAAATTTTAAAATTTTTAATATTAAATTTTATTTTATTTTTATTTTTTATCATGAAAAATGAACCATTAATTTATTAGAATTAATATAAATGAAAAATAAATATTTTTATTTTTGTTTAAATATTTTTAATAAAGTTTAGATAAGGAAAAAAGAATAAAAAAATTAAATATAAAAGAAAAATAAAAAGAATAAAAATAATTATTCAAAAAAAAATGGAAAAAAAAACCCAATCTAAAAAAACGGCTAATATAAAAATAGTAGCATCCAATAAATTATCATCATCAAAGACAACTACAACAAAAGATTTATCAAATAAAATAAAAAAAGCAGCACAAACAAAGCCAAAAAAAAATGTGACTTCAAGGCCATCAAATTCAAGTAGAGGATCATCAAAGAAAAGTTCTAATAGTAGAAGATCAAAAAGTAAGAAAGGATCTCGTTCAAATTCAAAGAAGAAAAAGAAAGAAAGTGATATGATGATAATAAATCCAATTCCATCTCATTTTGACAATTTTGAAGAATTAATAAAAAAAGAAGAAGAAGAAAAAAAGAAGAAAGAAGAAGCAGAAAAATTAGAAAAAGAAGAAGAAGAACTTTTGAAAAAATTAGAAGAAATTCGTAGAAAAAAGAAAGTAGAGCAAGAAAATTTAGAAGAATTAGAAGAATTACCTCAAGTAACAACAATAATAGAAAATGCACCAAAAGTAGAAAAAGAGAAGATAACAAAATATAAATGTATAAAAACAATATATGCACATAATGATTGGGTAGAAAAAATAATATTATTAAAATCAGGAAAAATAATGTCATGTTCACAAGATTGTACATTAAAATTATGGGATTTAGATTCAACAGAAGCATCAACTCCTATAATGACATATAAAGGTCATACTGCTGCTGTTCTAGCTATATTACAAATATCTAATGATAAAATTTTATCTAGTTCTAAAGATAAAACTATTAGAAAATGGACTATTTCTAGTGGAACTGAAATTTATTGTTTTACTTCAAATCAACCTTTTTATTGTCTTTTACAAGTTAATGAAAATTTAGTTGCTGTTGGAGGAGGAGATAAACAAATCAGATTGTTAGATTTTTCTGGAGAAGATGGAGTTGTTGAAAGTGGTGTTTTTGAAGGACATTCTGAAGAAGTTGTTTGTTTAGAATTAATAGATAATAATTTAATTGCTAGTGGTTCATCTGATAAAAATATTGTTATTTGGGATTTAGAAAGTAAAGAAGAATTATTTACTTTAGATGAACATGAATATGGAGTTAAATGTTTAAAATTAATGAAAGATGGAAAATTAGCTTCTGGATCTTTTGATAATACTATTAAAATTTGGGATTTAGTTGAACAAGTTTGTGTTATTACTTTATATGGTCATACTGGACATGTTTTATGTATTGATCAATTACCTGATGGAAGATTAATTTCTGGTGCTAGTGATTGGAGTATTATGATTTGGAATTTGGAAGCTTTTAAAGTCGATGATACTTTGGAAGGACATGATGAAGCTATTAATTCTATTGTTGTTATGAAAGATGGGATTGTTGTTAGTGCTAGTACTGATCACTTTATTAAAGTTTGGGAACCTCCTGATTATGTTAAACCTATTAAACCCTTTTAAATTTAAGTCATTATGTTAAATTAATTAATTTGTTTATATAGAAAACCAATCAAATGATTGGGTTGGTTTTTATATTTTATTGAAAAATTCATTAAACAATTAAAACTAAAATTAAAAGTAATTGTTTCTTTCACTATTCATTGGATATAAACTATTTAATGGTATATTTAATTCACAATAAAATATTCAAAAACCCAAACATTAATTATAAATATGATAATATATTTAATTTGTTTCAAAACAAACATTTTTATGATTTTTTTCATCATAACATTTAATCATTTAAAATTAAATTAATTTAGAAATAAAAAATAATAAAGTAATAATTTAAATTATTTATCATTATAAATTTATATATAACATTATTGAGAATTAATTATAATTTAGAAAATAAAAAGAAGTAAATAAAATGCAACAAGAACTAAAACTCTCCCAATTACTTTATCCAGAAAACTTAGAACAATTTAGTAAAGTTACAACAATATTAAATGAAGATTTTCAATTTAAAGTAAGCGAACTTTACGAATTGAAAGAAATTCAAAAATTATTTTCATCAAAAGAAGAATTAACACAATCTTTAGATTCAATTTCTCATTATGAAAATCCAATAATTTCCTTTGATAAAGAAAAAGAAGAAGGAAAAGTGAAAATAGATGAATTATTAATGTTATATTCCTTTGTAAATCTTCCTTCAAATTTTAATGAAAATGAAGTAAAAGAATTTCTTAATTTAAAAGATGGAGATTACATAAGATTATATAAACAAAGTTTATTTTGGATTTTAGTAAGTAAAAATGAAGAATTTAATGAAAACTTTGAGAAATATTTCAAAAAATTAAAAGTTGAAGATGACAAAAATTTAAAATGTAACATAACTTCAGGTCCAATGTTAAAAAATACAATATATAAAATAATTCAAAAGAATATATATTCAAAGGAAATAAAAGATTTATCAGTTAAAAATACAGAAAAAAAAGAAAAAATAAAAGAAGATGATTCAATGAGTTGGAGAAAAAAAACTGATGTTTCTGATATGAGTACAAATAGTAATAACAATAATAATCTTGGTTATGGAATAAGTTCAAATGGAAAAAAAAGAAGACAAAGATTTAAAAGTGATCCAAATGAATATAATTATCATAGAAAAGGAAGTAATGATTATTGGGGAAGAGAAAATAAAAATGATAAGAAAAAAAGCGAAGAAAAAAAAAATGAAGGTAAGAAAAAAAAAGAAGAAATTCAAATTAACTTAGATCAAATTAAATATTCTTTGATGATTAAATATAAATATTCTAATAAAGAAATTGTTGATTATTTAAAAAAAATAGAAGAAGAAATTATTTATGATAAAAATAATTTTAAAAATATTATTGAAGATGTTGTTGATAATAAAATGAAGAAATTAGAAATTATTGAAAGAGAAAAATTTGATAATGTTATACCGAAAAATAATCCTTTATTAAGTTTTAAAGGTGGTAAATAAAAAAATTTCTAAATAAAAAAGGGGTTTTTTATATATTATTTGTTGAGTTATAAAAAAATTTAAAAGTATAAATTAGTTATAATTATTATTATATAGAAGAGTTGAAAAAAACAGTGATTAGATAAATTTTTAAATTTTTTTTAATTTTTTAATTACAATTAAACTTTTTTAAAATTTCAATAAAAAAAAATACAAAAAAACCAAATTAAAAAATGTCAAATCAAAACACTACTAATCAAAAATCTAAAAACCAAGAAATAATAGGAAGAATTCATGTAAATCAATCTTCAAATTTTTCAGGAAGAAATAATCAAGAAAATATAAAAAAAAGAGGAGCAAGTTCTAATCCATCAAAAATAAAAACAAAAAACAAAGAAAATGAGAAAAAAAATTCATCAAACTTAGTATCTAATATAATAACTCAAGTAGAAAAAGATAAAAAATTAGATAATGAATTAATTGAAAATGAAAAAATAAACAATAAAAATAAGCAAAAATCACATTCTTATTCTCCTAATAGATTAATTAATTCAGGAATGAAAATAAATAATGGTCTTCTTCCTCCAAAAATATTAGAAAAAAAAACTTTAGTTTTAGATTTAGATGAAACATTAGTTCATAGTGGATTTATTCCATTTGATTGTCCTTCAGATGTAATAATAAAAATAGAATTAGATAATGAAATACATGATATTCATGTTTTAGTTCGTCCTGGAGTTAAAGAATTTTTAGAAAAAATGGCAAAAAAATTTGAAATTGTAATTTTTACTGCTTCATTAAGTAAATATGCAGATCCATTATTAGATATTATTGATAAACAAGGTTTTTGTCCTTTTAGATTATTTAGAGAACATTGTACTTTAATAAATACTTCATTTGTTAAAGATTTAAAAAGACTTGGAAGAGATTTAAAAGATATTATTATTGTAGATAATTCACCTATTAGTTATGCTTTAAATCCTGATAATGGTTTACCTATTTTAAGTTGGTTTGATAATAAAGATGATCAAGAATTATTTTATTTAACTCCTATTTTAGAATTTTTAGCTGATGTTCCTGATGTTAGAGAATATATTAGGAAAATTGTTGTTGATAATGAAATTGACTATTCTAAAGCTTCTTATATTATTAATATTTATAATTTAACAAATAAAAATAAAACAAAAGAACAAGAAAAAATTGAAAGGGAAAGAAAAGAAAAAGAGGAAAAAGAAGAAAAAGAAAAGAAAGAAAAGGAAGAAAAGGAAGAAAAAGAAGAAAAAGAAAAGGAAGAAAAGGAAGAAAAAGAAGAAAAAGAAAAAAAAGAAAAGGAAGAGATTGAAAAAAAAGATAATAATAATAAAGAAAAGACAAAAGAAGAAAAAGAAAAAAAGAAAGAAAAAAAAGAAAAGGAAGATAAAAAAGATAAATTAATTAAAAAGGAAAATAAGGAAAATAATGAAGAGAAAAACGAGAATAAAAATAAAGAAAAAGAAAATGAAAATTCTCAACAAATAAATATTAAAATTATTAATAATAATATAACAAATATAGTTTATGAAAATAATAAAAAATTAAAAGAAGAAGATAAAAAAATAAATTCTTCAAAAGAAATTTATCATCTATCAAATTCATCAATGCCACAAGTAAAATATAATCTAATAAAAGCAAATAAGAACAAAAGTCAAAAAAGTTTAAATGTTAAAAATAACTCAAATAATTTAAACAATAATTTAAAAATATTTAGATTTAAAAAAGAAAATAATATTCCTCAAACAACACAACATCAAAAAAATGGTTTTTTAAATACAGGTTATATTAATAATGTAAAAACAACAAGAACAAATAATATAAATAATAATAATAAACAAATAAATATAACAGGAATAGATTTTATGAAAGCAAATAAGAAAAAAAGTCAAATTAAATATTCTGGTTTTCCAAGTAATAATTTTTCAAATAGAGATAATAGTAATATTAATCAATTTCAAGGAAAAAAAGATATTACTTTAGGAAAAAATAAATCAACAAATTATTTAATTTCAAATAATAATTCAAAAGTAAATGATATTAAAAATATAAATAATAATGGAAAAATAATGTTATCTGGAAATAACACAACAAAAAATATTGGTCATATAAAAAGTCTTTCATTTAATTTTGATATTGGAAATTATACTCAAAATAGACCAAAGAGTTCAAAAAAAATAATCAATTTTAATGGAAAAGATAATAATAAAGGAAATAAAAATTTTAAAGATTTAAAAGTTGAATTAAATGAAATTATACAAAGAAAAAGTGATAGTAAAAGTTCTAGAGCAAATGATTTAAGAGGAGGATTCAAATATAATTTAAATAATCCTTTAAGTGCTTCTACTAATTATACAGTTAAATATTCTAATAAAATTATAAAAGATAAAGTTTCTTCTTAAAATTAATTTATTTTTATATCTATAATTTTTTATTTATTAATAAATTATTTAAATTATTTATTTTTTTAAATTGATTAAAAAATAATCGTGTACAAGATTTAAAAACATTTTATTTTCATTTAAAATTATTTCCATACACAAAATTATTTTACATATATAATTAATATAATAATTAAGTTAACTTTATATTCACAATCTCTGAAAATATAGTATTTAATTAATAAAATGAATTATTGTTCTTCTTCTTGAATATTTCCTCCTACAATTTCATTGGGATCCATTCCAATCATCATTTTTTTAAATTCTTCAAAATCAACTTGTCCATCACCATTTAAATCTATTTCTTTAATAACTTTTTTCCACATTTTATCATTTCCACCAAAATAAACTTTAATTTCATCTAAATCTAAAGCTCCACTTCCATCTTTATCAAACATATCAAATGCTTTTTTTAATCTATCTTCAGTTAATATTTTTTGAGAGTCAATTACAGAAGTTAAAAATTCATTATATGATATTTCTCCTGAATTATCTAAATCTAAATTACTAAAAACAATATTTGATATTTCTTCACTTATAATTCCTCCATAAATATTATCTATTTGTTCTATAAAATCTTTTTTTGAGATTACACCTTTTCCTTCTTTATCAAAAGCTTTGAAAATTTCTTTTAAGTTTTCTTCTTCTTTTCTTAAATTAAATTGAGTAGAAATAAATTGTAAAACTGCTTGTTTAAATTTATTTTGTTGAACAAATTCGGCCATTCTTTCTAAAATTTCAACTTTATTAATTTTAACTTCGGCATCTCTATTAAATGAAGATTTTTGAAACCAAAAATCAGTTAAACATTCTTCAGCACTTGGTCTTTTTTTAGGATTTTTTTCTAGCATTTTTTTAATTAATTTAATAGCTTCCTTAGATATATGAGTCCAATTTTCTCTTTTAAATAATAATTTACTATGTTGAATTGCACTATAAATATCATTATTAGTAGGACCATTAAAAGGAGGATAACCACATAATAAAATATGTAATATTATTCCACATGACCAAACATCACATTTTTCATCGTAATTATGTGATATTACTTCAGGAGCTAAATAATATGAAGTTCCTGTTAATTTAGTTAATTTTTTTCTTTTTGGTAATTCTATTGCAGTTCCAAAATCTATTAATTTAATATCTTTTCCATTTGCCATTAACATTATATTTTCTGGTTTAATATCTCGATGTACTATATTTATTGTATGTAAGTAATTTATTGTTTCTAATAATTGTTTAATTATTCTACTTGCTTCAAATTCTGTAAAATAACCTCTGTCAGAAATAGCAGAAAATAATTCTCCTCCATCACATAATTCATTTATTATATAATATTTTTTCTTATCTTCAAATATTTCAAATATATTTACTATATGAGGATGAGATATTTTTCTTAAAATTTCTATTTCATTATTACTTGAATGTAATTTCTTATTAACAATTTTCATAGCTCTATATTCATTTAATTGCTTATGCAAAACTTTTTTAACACTTCCAAAAGCTCCATGTCCTAAATCTTCTAAAATAGTATAATAATGAGTGACTTTTTCTCTATTAATTTTAATATATTGTTCTTTTTGAAGAATTAATTGAATATTTTTTCTAAATCCAGTATCTGTTAAATGTTTCCAAGGAGAACGAAAATGTTGTTTTCTTCTTATTTCTTTATACTTATCTTCAGCATCATTTTTTACTAAGTTATCAGGAGCCATTGTCATATTTTTCATTTCATTAAATAAGATATTTTTTGCATGCTCTTCAATTTTTCTTTTTTCTTCTTCTTCTTTATTAATTTTCACAGTGGCTTTTTGAGCAATATTTATATTATTTTCATTACTATCATTTTGTAATAAAGTTCCAATATATTTATCTATTTTTTCCTGGTGAACAAAAGCATTTAAAACATTATTAATATTATTTTCTGATTGCTCAATACCTTGAAAATTTACTTGAATAGTTTTTTGAGAATCTAAAGAAGATTCTGAATCATTTTCCTCGTCTTCTTCATTTTTTTTTTCATTAAATTGTTTTTCATCAATCATTGAAAGTTGTTTACCTGGAGTATTATGAATTCCATGTAAATTATTTAAAATATCTTCTTCAATACTAGAATCTTTTTTCATTTGAAAAATTTCCATAAGTCTAAATTTATCTTCAAAACACCAATCAAATTTTAAATTTTCTTTTGAAATACCATAAGTTTCAGAAGAATGTCCTAATAATCTAATAAATAAACCTCTTATATAATCATAATTTGGTCTATCTTCGAATTTTAAATTTTTACAATAATTAAGATAAACAGTTATTTCTTCAGGTAAACTATAACATAAAATTTCAGTTGGAATTTGTAATTTTTTTTCCTTTATTCTTTCATATTTATTACCAATATTTTTACTATCTTTTAATCCCATCCAAGGTAATTTTCCTTTTAAAAAAAATATAATTAAATAACCTATACTTTCTAAATCATCTCTTCTACTTTGTTCAATTCCTAAGTGAGTATTGATTGAAACATATCTTGCAGTTCCTGTTAAAGGTCTTCCTTCATGATATGGAATATGAGAATGTGTTTTTGGATTTCTATATCTTTTACTTAAACCAAAATCAATTAAATATAATATATTTGATTTTTCATTTGTTCCAATTAAAAAATTTTCTGGTTTTATATCTCTATGAATGTAATTATGTTTATGTAAATATTCTATTCTATTTAACATTTGAATTGCAAGTAAACACACTGTAATTATACTAAATTTATTATTACCACAATAATAAAATAATTCTAATAAATTAGGTCCTAAAAATTCGGTTATTAAATAAAAAGAATCTAAACATTCTCCCATTCCATAAAATTTAGGAACTCCTTGAGAAGGTTCTTGAGGAATTATATTTATTCCAGTTAAATCTATTTTAGATGATATACTTAATAATTCTTGATATATTTTACATTCATTTTTTAATTGATATATTTTTTTATTAATTTGTTTCATTTCTTTTTTTATTGCTACTTCTATATTGTCTCTCATATTATATGATAAATAAATTTGTCCAAATGAACCTTTTCCTGCTTCTGATAATAATACATAATTATCTAAAAGAATATCATTTGATTTATCTATAGGCTTTTCTTCGTCTTTTTTATTTTTTGTTTTTGATGAATTTTCAGAGTCATCACTTTGAATTGATTCGGATTGTTCATTTGAAGTTTCTTTCTTTTTGTTCATTTAAATTATATAACATTAATAAAAAAATTATTTATTGTTTTATTCAATTAAAAATTTTGAAAAAATAATATTTTTTTCTTCAAAAACATTATTATTAAAAATTTTGTGAAAATTTTACTTTTAAATAAATAAACATTATATTCAGATTCATAAAAACGTGAAAAATCATTACAATCATTTATCCAAATTAATTCTTATTTTGGGATAGATTGAGAAATAATAATTTAATGTTTTTCTAAATTTATATTGTAAAAATCTATAATATGATATAAGATTTATTCTTATTTTTTTGATTTCAAAGAAATTGATTGAATTTTTGACTGAAAATTCATTAAAATAAATTTTTTAAATTTTCTCTTTGAGAGACAAAAAAAATGAACATATCATAAAAATAATTAAAGAAATAATTTTTAATTCAATTCTATTTTTATAACTTCATTATGAAAATATTTTATATTGGGAATTTCAATAAAAGACTTTTTTAATCTTCAATCTTCATTGAGTAAAGAAAAATAATAAATAAAACAACAAATTCTTTTAAATTATTAAAATGAATTTAAAAATATTTTATCATTTGTTTCAAGTTTACATTTTTTATTTAAACCAAAGAACATATCATTTATATCTATAATATTTTACTCTTAAAATTAGATAAATCTAAAGAAGTGAAGGAATAACAATTACATACATCCCATTCATTCTTAGACATTGGTATTAAAAAAATAAATCATAAATTATTGATTTATGTTTTTGTTCAATTAAATATTTATAATTAAACAAAATATATTTAAAAAAGAATAAATTTGGAAATATGTTGTTTAAAAATTAATACAAAAAAAATATATGTAAAAAAAGACAAAAAAATTAAAATCATAAATTATTTTAAATTAAATAAATTTAAAAGTTTCTTATCATTTGTTTCAATATTACAATTTTTATTTAAACCACTAAACATACCAATGATATCTTCAACATTATTAGTATTAAAATTAGATAAATTTAAAGAAGTTAAAGAAGAACAATTATAGAACATATAACTCATATTATTAACATTATTAGTATTAAAATTAGATAAATTTAAAGAAGTTAAAGAAGAACAAT
>JAEEGI010030229.1_pt1 | contig 10194 bp, 9 predicted proteins | sample 8958751 | NCBI WGS metagenome assembly JAEEGI01 (sample SAMN16246545, study PRJNA631951) | gut metagenome | biome: gut microbiome; feature: rumen; material: KS-attached | host: Bos | place: Iran: Karaj | collected 2018-10 | reverse complement strand
TAATGACTGTCCTTACAGTGGTAACTACCATCTTCATGCCTCTTACCCTTATTGTTGGCTGGTATGGTATGAACTTTAAATATATGCCAGAACTTGAATCCCGCTTGGGCTACCCTGTCATCATCGGACTGAGTATCCTTATCGTTGTAGGCAGCCTGACATTCTTTAAAATTAAGAAGATCCTGTAAAGTCCCATAAACAGTGACGAAAAAGGGATCACCCTTTAACTACAATATGTTCCATAACCTTGGGGATAAGGCTCTTTAACTTATCCCCATATTTTATTTCAATATAATCACAAAACTCTTTTGGATCAGCACTGTTGTCCGCAAACATATCCCAGTGGCCCGGGATAACAAGTCCTGTTTCACAATCACCTGCAAAATCTGCAGCCTCCTGATAGGTCATATTACCTATGCAGTTTCTCCTATAGCGCACTGAATCACGTCCATTTATTGGAAGAAGCTGAGCATCTATTTTGCCAAACGCCTTAACCTTCCCCAGCATTCCCTCGTAGCGGATTGTATCCCCCGCATGATGGATCCTTACTCCGTTACCCTCAATTATGTACTGAAGATGCGGATATAGCAAAGATTCCGGATCCTGCTCCAAAAACTCGTGGGCAGCTGCAACAGCAGTTATTGTCACATCTCCCACTTTTATCTTTTCACCATCATTAAGCCCTAGCGCATTATCAGCACTAATTCCATCCGCAAGAACGCTTTCCATATGCTTTCTGGGAAAAACAAACTTCGCCATTGGGTTGGTTTTAGCCCATATTTTCCAGGCTTCATGATCTATATGGTCAAGATGATCATGAGTCCCCAAAAAAGCTGAAATTCCCTCAAGTTCCCCGGCCGGAACTGGCGGCTCAGTCTGTCTGGAAGGATCCGGCGTTGCATAATAATCTATAGAGAGCACAGTATCTCCCATCTTTACAATAAGCCCCATCTGGCCCATCCACCACAAAGAAGCTGTTCCTTTTGGTGTATTTGTATCTAAAATTCTTTTTACCAGTTCATTCATACCAACGCGCCAATACCTTTTCGAATATTATTGAATATCATCCACTCTATCCACTGTAAACAGGCAAGGAATAACAAGGAAATTGCTCCCTCTGCCCTTCTCACGATCAAAATGAGATTCCGGGTCAGCTTTGAGCCAGTCATTTATAACTACAGACTCTTTGTCCACCCCTTTGATATTCACATTATTTCTGGGTTCTTCATAATATGAGAAAAGAAGATTCTCATGAAGTGATATATATGCATACTTATCCCCTTTAAGAAGGCCTTCATTTACTATTGCTGTGTGATGCATTACATATGACGGGAGCTTTTTGGGAAAAACAAAAGCTACTCGCCCTACGCGTTCTTTTTTATCCGTAGTGCGTTCAAGCTCCCATTTATCAAGGTCTTCTTCGGGAATATGATGATAATAGACATTTATCATAGGCGCAAAATATCTGTCGCCATCCTCCTCCGGCCACGGCTTTAAATATGGCTGAAGATCATACATACACTGATCCACTGAAAGATATGGTTCACTGTAATCGTCAACTATCTCTTCCAGATAAAGAAATCCCATGCTGTTATACTTGTAAAAAGAGGCGTTGCAGACTCTCCCCTCTCTTATAAGCTTTTTAAACTGATCCTGACATCTTTCTATAATGTTGTCCGGTAAGATATCTGCTGTAAGCAATTTGAAACTGCATCTGTACTGTGAACGTCTGATCATTTTAATCTCCACCCATTTAATATAGTTTTTATCCCTTTATTTACTATATCCTTTTTTTCACCTCTTGTCTTTATCTATTGACTCCAAAAGAAGAACTGTAAGGATCACATAAACTAATGTCCACATTATAAGCCATATCCAACATCTTAATACAATCGCTGGGTCAAAATCATAATCATGATTCTGGTTAAGCTCACCGGTTTTCATCAAAAGATCATCCCTCATATTGTTGGACTCTATTTCCCTGAAAACGGTCAAAAGAGGCTTTTCTCCTTCAACTTCCACATCCTTCATCTTAAGGGCGCTGTTCCACACACTTACCATTGGAAGTGAATTATACTCGCCCTGCGCACAAAGGGCTGTCAGTCCCCATTTGGTAGCTGTAAGATTGGTAAGTGGCATAGCTTCCTGCGGCAGGTTGAAAAATGCTCCTGAAAACAACAGCTGTACTATCAAAAGAAATGGCATTATAGTCATAGCTGTTGTAGTCGTCTTGGCAAAAGCTGAGATCAAAAGAGCCAACATATCTGCGCAATAAGTTATAAGGAAAAGTGTCAGCCCAAAATCCACCACCGCCCATGGTGTTATCAGGCTTTTATGTGGTATTTCCACTTTCATGAGCATACATACGCCAATTGTTATCACAACCTGCAGTATGCACAAAAAGGCCTGATATATCATGTGTGCAGCTACGTAAGCACTTATGTGAAGGCCTGATCTGTGTTCTCTTTTTACTATAGCTCTTTCTCTGCAGATAACCTGAATTGAATTAAAGAATCCATTCCAGATGCATATACAGGAAATAGCAAAGGTACCCATAAGAGTACCCTCCATGGTCTTGTAAATATTCTGTCCTACAGAAAATCCCACCAGCCCCGCGATCACGGCCGCCATGGGCAGAACCTTCCAGTCATTTTGGAATAAAAACATTCTAAAGAACTTTCCAAGATAAATAAGCGTCTGGAAAAACCTTCCTCTATGTCTGACTTTGTATTCTTTCATCGAAAGTCACCCCACCTTTTCTTTGATGCGATCAGCATATTTCTCAACAAATTCATCAGCTTTTCCTTCTCCGCCTTCATCCTTCTGATTTATGGAAAGAAGTATCTCCTCCATTGAGTTTTTGCCAAAAAACTCATAGGCTTCTTTTAACGGCCCATACCAGGCAAGGCGCCCTGTTCTCGGGACATCCTTTGCCAAAACGATCACATCGTCAAAAAGATCTATGACTCTATCGGGAGTATGGGTGATCACCACCACAATTTTGCCGGAATCAGCAATCTCCCTAAGGCTCTTAAACAGATTTCTTGCAACAACTCCGTCCAGACCTGAATCAGGCTCATCCAGGATAAAAAGATCCGGGTCAGATATAAATTCCATTGCTATGGAAAGCCTCTTTCTCTGACCTCCCGAAAGCTTTTCCACCAGATTGAGTTTGACGGATTCCAGACCGAATTGATCCAGCATTCGGGAGATCCTGTTCTCTCTTTCCATGGTTGAAGCTTCCTTAGGAAGTCTCATAAAAGCAGCATCGGTAAGGGTACTGAGTACAGTGTCATTTCCCCTCATAAGATCCTGCTGAGGCACAAATCCGATATTGTACTTCATCTTGGAATACTCTTTATATAGATCTATATTGTCAAGCTTGATGCAGGCATTTGCCTTTTCGTAGCCGGTGACAGCATTAAGATACGTGGTCTTACCGGCGCCGGAGCCGCCCAAAAGAAGCACCATATGTCCTTTGGGAATTGTCATATGAATGTCCTTGAGAAGGGTTTTCTTTTTGAAAAAGTCAATAACAGTCCTGTCTGTGATATTTACCGTAAGGGCATCCGAGGTAGCCTCTATATCCTGCCCCAGGGCTTTTGCCCCCTCTTTGTTCTGAAGGTCTTCATATTTCTGGGATGGAACGAACTTCTTGGATACTCCCCAGATAAATATGGTAATAGTCTCGAATAATCCAAATGCCAAAAGCCATAGTTTTCTTCTGTTAAAAACTTTGCACAGTCCCAGATATATCTTGATCATGTATATATAATTGGCCACAAGAAGTCCCAGCATGGGAATAGCCAAAAACATCATAACGTTTTCATAATCCTTCAGAAACTGCATCAGGATAACTATAAAGTATCCACATCCTGTCAGGATACAGTATGTACGCCCTTCCTTTTCCTTATCGGCGCAAACGGCTATATGGTACTCTCTTGCCACCGGGATGAAAGCATAGGCTTTTTTCACACCACATTTTTTAAAGATTAAAAAGTACCCAAATGACACCAAAAGGTACTCCACAAGCCTTGTTATATCCTGATAATTAAAAACTCCGTCATTTACCAATACACCGGTCATAAGCTTTTCTCCTTAACCACAACATTTAAATATCTGTAAGGAATTTCTATTCCGTTTTCTTCAAGAGCCTTAAAAATTCTGGTATTTACCTCATCAGCAACCACCTCTGTCCTGACGCCATGAGGGTAATAAATTGTGGCTCCCATGATAAGTGAGCTTTCATCCATCTTGAGGAAATATACGGATTTGCTGTTGGGATCATCAGGGTTATATTTGTCCTCATTAAGAGTGAGAGGACAATCGCAAATGGTCTTTCTTATGATTTCCTTGGCCTTGTCTATATCCGAGCCATAACTTATGGGGTATCTGACCTCCAGAGACCTGGGAACCCTGCTGTCATAGCTGAAATTGATAATGTTCATGGAATTGGCTTTGCTGTTGGGGATGATAAGTCTTGTGGTATCAAGAAGACTTATGACCACATGGCGAAGGGTGAGTTTTTCGATAATTCCGGCTCTTCCGTCCTCCAGCATTATCCTGTCCCCCACATCAAAGGGCTTATATATACTGATCTCAAGTCCTGCGAACATATCCTTAAGAACTTCATTGGCAGCAAGACCTACAACCACCGCAATTACAGCAGTACTGCCAAGGAGGGACTGGGCTATCTTTCCTCCTCCCAGGGGTATCACAATAAAGATCATTGCCAAAATAACAGAGACTGCCTTCTCCATAAACTGAAGGGTTATACTGTTTCCCTTTTTTGCCTTGATGCTTTTGAATATTTTCTTATTAAGTTTCATAAAAAACATGAAAAGCAGAATATAAATAAGCATCATAACAAGAAAAATAACGGAGATTATCGCAATAGTGACTATCTGCACAGCTATAGGTTCATCACCCACAGTACTGCTAATGGCATCTAAGACAACTTTAAAAAAAGATTCCTCCATAATTATGTTCCTCCATATTATATTATACCGCATATTTATCACCATTTATACGACAACATCTAATATTGAGGCATTAAAAAAGCACGAAACAGAATGTCTCGTGCTTAAATGTTATCTCTATTATAAATTTTTAGTTCTTGAAGCTGTGTACCGGTGCAGGGATGCGGCCTGTGCGGTTGACGAAATTGTCACAGGAGAACTGATTAACAGGCATGATTGGCGCATATCCGAGAAGCCCGCCAAACTCTACTGTCTCGCCTACGCCCTTTCCTATAACAGGGATAAGTCTTACAGCTGTAGTCTTCTGGTTGATCATACCGATAGCCATTTCATCCGCAATGATTCCGGCAATTGTTGTATCCTTTGTATCACCGGGGATAGCGATCATATCAAGTCCTACGGAACATACGCAGGTCATGGCTTCAAGCTTCTCAAGGGTAAGGGCTCCTGCCTCTACTGCGTTGATCATACCCTGATCTTCGCTGACAGGAATAAACGCTCCTGAAAGGCCTCCTACATAAGAGGATGCCATAACTCCGCCCTTCTTAACCTGGTCATTGAGAAGTGCCAGGGCTGCTGTTGTTCCGGGAGCACCTGCATGCTCAACACCGATCTCATGAAGGATATCTGCTACACTGTCTCCGATAGCAGGTGTTGGAGCAAGAGAAAGGTCTATGATTCCAAAGGGAACACCAAGTCTCTTGGAGGCTTCCTGAGCTACCAGCTGTCCCACGCGTGTTACCTTGAAGGCTGTCTTCTTGATGGTCTCGCAGAGAACCTCAAAGTTCTCTCCTCTTACCTTCTCAAGAGCTGTCTTAACAACACCGGGGCCTGATACGCCCACATTTATGATCTTATCTGCTTCTGTCACACCATGGAATGCTCCAGCCATAAAGGGGTTATCATCCGGTGCGTTACAGAATATTACAAGCTTGGCACAGCCAAGGGAATCATTCTCCTTAGTGGCCTCAGCAGTCTTTTTAACAATGGTTCCCATAAGTCTTACGGCATCCATATTGATACCGGTCTTGGTGGAACCTACATTTATGGATGAGCAAACCAGCTCTGTGGTTGAAAGAGCCAGCGGAATAGACTCGATAAGGAGCTTGTCCGCAGGGGTCATTCCCTTACTTACAAGGGCTGAATAACCGCCGATAAAGTTAACACCAACATCATGTGCTACCTTGTCCAAAGTCTTGGCGATGCTGGCAAAGTCCTCGGGGCTCTTGCAGGCTGCGCCGCCGATAAGAGCAATAGGTGTTACGGATATTCTTTTGTTAACGATGGGAATACCGAATTCTCTGGAAATCTGATCTCCGGTTTTTACAAGATCCTTGGCTGCATTATAGATCTTGTCATAGATCTTCTTGTTAAGCTGTTCAAGATCAGAGCTGATGCAGTCCAAAAGGCTGATGCCAAGGGTAATGGTCCTGACATCAAGGTTTTCTTTTTCTATCATTTCATTGGTCTCAACGACCTCTGATACATTTATCATAGCTTATCTCCTCTCCATTTTATGAATTGTGACACCACATTAGATCCTGTGCATGGAGTCGAAGATTTCTTCTCTCTGGCACTTAATCACAACGCCGATCTCCTTGCCGAGAGCGTCCAGATCATCTGCCACTGTATTGAAATCCTTGTCAGTGCCTGCCATATCAACGATCATCATCATATTGAAATAGCCACTGACGATAGTCTGGGAAATATCAAGAATATTGATTTTGGAATCTGCAAGATAACTGCAAACCTTTGCAATAATACCAACTGTGTCTTTACCAACAACTGTAATGATAGTCTTGTTCATAATTCCTCCCTATATAAAAACCTTTTGACTACAAACTTAGCAACTTATGATGTAAAAGTCAATCAAAACTCCAAAACCGGAGATAATTCGGATCTGTTTGCCACAATAAGCGGAAAATCATTGCCTCTGTAGGGATTGTCTCCCATCTCGATCTCCACGCGAACGGTCTCATAGGCCAGCTCCGGAAGGTTATTCTCCTTGGATAAGTGCCCCAGGAATATACCCTTCATCTTATCATTAAGGAGCCTGCAGAGAAGCTCACCGCTCTTATCATTGGAAAGATGTCCCTTATCGCCCAAAATACGTCTCTTAAGCTGATATGGATAGGGCCCGGTCTGAAGCATTCTCACATCATGATTGGCCTCCAGAAGAAGCGCATCACAATCTGAAAGGCAATTAACGGTATAATCTGTATAACAGCCAAGGTCAGTAGCCACTCCTACCTTTTTGTCACCGCAGTAGATCCTGTATCCGCAGGGGTCCAGAGCATCATGGGATATCTTCATGGGATCGATTATCATATCCCCCACTGTAACCTGCCTGTCAGCGCAGACAGTGATGAAGCGGGAATCCGTCATCTCATTTTTCTTATCACTGTAGCGGATACCCTCGATGGTTCCGGCTGTAGCATAGATGGGAATATCAAATTTCTTCAATATGGTATGAAGGGCCGAAATATGGTCCACATGCTCGTGGGTCACAAAGATGGCGCTGATATCAGAAAGCCCCAGATCAAGGCCTTTCAGTCCCTCTTCAATTCTTTTCTTGGATACACCGGCATCCACCAGGATGTGGGTATTCTCGGAGCCAACATAGGTGCAGTTCCCGCTGCTTCCGCTGGCAATACTTGTAAAACGCATATAACAAAAACTCTCCTAAACAAAACTCAATTCATAATAACATAAAAACCGGTCTGCGGTTAAAATAATTAACCACAGACCGACCTATGGGTTAAATCACTTTACTTCCAATATACTTCTATCTTGTCTCCTTCATGAATAGGCTCCATGTAGTCCGGGGTAGCGCCGTTAAGTATGGTTACGATACTCCTTCCGTTGGGCTTGGACAAGTCAAAATCAATGGCATCAAATATATCAACAAAAACGTAGTTAGCCTTGCCATGCAAAGTCACAGGATTGTTATTTACAATAAGATGAAGGTCATGGGCAAGGATATTCTTGACAGGCTCCTGCTCTTCCTTCTCATACACTCCATCGTCATCGGGAAGATCCGCGAAAGTCATCTCACCGTTTTCGCCGGTCTTAAGCTTAAGACTCTCATCAAGATCCTCGTAGGACTCTTCATTTTCCTGGCTTATGGCAACCTCATCGGCGGTCTTGAAATCACTGTAATAGTCCATGATGGCTTCTTCAGGGTCCTTGAACTCCACCTTGAAGTTCTCATATACAGGAGTTCCTGCATCGCCCCGCTCGTTATTAACGATGATCACGGTATCCTCAGTGAGGGTAATATCCATAAGCTCAGCGATCTGAGCAGCTGTATTGTAATCCAGGACCTTAACCTCATCTCCCGGCTTGATACTGTAAAAACCGGTCTGTACCTCGCCGTTGACGGTGGCATATCTGGAGGCCTCCACATTCTTGCCGTTAACATTGACATTGAACTTGGTCTTAAACTCAGGAATGCTGTCAATGGTGGCCTTGCCGGGAGCACCTGCTGTGGAAGGAGTCACATTGATGATATCGTTGGCATGGATCTTGGCATGAATGTCCGCAGGCTTGCCGTTAAGAGAAATAACAGCGGCCTCACCGGGTTCACCTCTTGTGGTTCTCTCCTTGCCGTTAACAGTGTATTTAAGCTCAGCACCTCTCTTCGGGAAAAGGTCCTCATTGGGGAACGCCATCTGCATGGCGGCATCCACAATCTGGAGCTTGCCGTTGTCATAGAGCTTGGTCTGAGTTCCATTAAAGGAAACAAAGATAAAGTTGTTGGCTTCCTCATAATAGCTGATACAGATGCCAAGAGGAGTAACAAGAAGGGAATCCCTCTCTATTCCGTCGTTGTTGAGGAAGGTGATGTTCTTCATAACCTCCTCACCTCTTAAGGCAACACGCTCCTCAGGGATATTCATATTCTTGGCAATAGCCTGGGTATATCCGGGAACACAGCCACCGCCGCCTACTACGAATACAGCACTGACAGCCTTATCGCCGTTGAGCTTCATGATCTCGTCTGTGGCTCTCTGAGCCATCTCTTCAACCTTGGGTCTTATTATCTTATTGATCTCTTCAGCGGTGATAACCTTCTTAAGGCCCATGATATCGGTATATTCAACTTCATCACTATGGCTTGCCTTTATCTTGATCTCATCAGCATCATTAAAATCAACCAGACAGTGCTGGGCAATAATCTCAGTAATATCGTCGCCGGCAATGGGAAGCATACCGTAGGCAGTAATGGAACCGTCATCTGTTACACAGATATCGGAGGTTCCTGCACCAACGTCCACAAGGGCAAGATTCAGCATCCTGAATCTGTCGGGAATAGCAACCATCATTGCGGCAATAGGCTCGAGAGTGAGGTTGGCAACATGTAGATCTGCTCTCTCACAGGCCTTATAGAGACCATCTACGCAGTCATCGGGAAGGAAAGTGGCAATAAGCTCAACACTTACCTGACCTGCCTTATGGCCTTCAAGATTGGCTATCTGATAGCCATCCAGATAATAGTGCATTACAGAATATCCAACCAGATAAAACTTAAGGTTAGAGGTATTTTTCTCAAGAAATTCCGCATAGGCCTTCTCCACCGCTGAGGAGTCCAGGTTATAGATGTCCTCATCGGTAATGGTATGACCATCCGGATATTCATAGTCATAGTTGATCCTGACTGTTCTAAGAACACGGCCCGCAGCCGCAATACAAACATCAGTCAGGTGAATATCAGTCATCTGTTCAAGCTTTTCCTTCACAGTTCTGACTGTGGCACCAACCTTGCCTATATCGTGGATCTGTCCGTCCAGCATAGCTCTGGTCTGGTGCTTCTCTACAGCCTGCGCGATTACATTGAACTGATTGTCATTCATATAACCCACAGTACCAACAACACTTCTTGTTCCGATATCCAGTCCGAATACTATTTTCTGATCTGCCTGTTCCAAACTAGCCATCACACTCTCCAATCCCCAATTTTTTCGTCTATCTGTTTTGCGGCAAAAGAAAGATCTTTGCTGTTGTCAATTACGAATTCGCAGTGTTTCCTGAAAGTTTCATCATCAAGCTGTTTTCCAAAGATGTCAGTTATCTTCTCGTCCGAATAGCCTCTTGAATCCTTGAGCCTCTGCCTCCTGACCTCCTCTGAGGCATATACATACCAGAGCTCATCGGCTATCCGATCATATCCGTTCTCAATAAGAAGGGCCGCCTCCACAAAAACGAAGTCCAGTTC
>JAEEGI010030226.1_pt1 | contig 10194 bp, 18 predicted proteins | sample 8958751 | NCBI WGS metagenome assembly JAEEGI01 (sample SAMN16246545, study PRJNA631951) | gut metagenome | biome: gut microbiome; feature: rumen; material: KS-attached | host: Bos | place: Iran: Karaj | collected 2018-10 | reverse complement strand
AGATGCAGATGCAAGCACCTACTGTTGAAACAATAAGGCTTCCGATAATTCCTGTAGCATTTTCCTCCATTTTTCTTATGTGCTATCTATTATAACTTGACTCATCAACTGTCTCAACCAAAAAGTGGACAGTAGTATAAAGTGATCATATCTTCACTCAGCAAATTCATTTTTTATAGTCTTCTGAGACCTCAAAAAAAGTCCTGCTTCCCTGGATGTAGTCTGCATAGGCAGTCTCAGCATCTTTACCGTGAAAAACCTTGCACAGACCGCACATGTCGCAATCCGCAATGCAGGGAAATCTCTCCTTGATGTAGGCTCTTCGCTCTTCTGCTGTTGACTCTGCAATTTCCGGTGGCGTTCTCATGGCTTTCTCCTTCAGTGTATCTGCCTGTCCTGGCGATATTTTTCCATGTACTCTCTGTTTATCTCCCGGATCTCCTTCTTGCCGTCAATGTAGTCCTGATAAATATCCCAGGGACTACCGCCGCCAAGCCAGCAGGATGAGCAGTTCTCGCACCCGCCTCCGCAGTCAAGGGATGCCTTCACTATCTGCTCTCGTTCTTCTTTTGTGGTGTCCTTGATCAGTATCGATTTCATAGGCAACCTCCTGTATATGTATATTTTAGCGTGTTCGCCGGATAAAAGTAACACTTTTTTCCTTGACTCATCGGATCCTGCAGTACAATAAAAGGCTCTGTATAAAAAAGCCCTCCGCCGTTCGAAATGATGAACAGCGGAGGGGAAAATGAGTGTATTATGTTGTTAGCCTTCGATGGCTATGAGATTCTTTTCAGGAACTTTTTTCATTGTCTTTTTGGGAATGGTAAGTGTTAATACTCCATGTCTGTAAGTAGCTTCAACGTCCTCTTTCCGGACATTCTCGCCGATATAGAAGCTTCTTGTCATGGATCCGGCGTATCTCTCCTGTCTGATGAGTTTGCCCTTCTTGTCATTCTCATCCTTATCCAGGCCCTTGGCAGCGTTGATGGTAAGATAGCCATCATTGAGTTCTACAGTGATCTCTTCTTTCTTGAATCCGGGCAGATCGATGACTACTTCGTAGTTGTCATCTTTTTCCCTGACATCGGTCTTCATCATCCTGCCTGCTCTTCTGCCATAAAGCTTCTTCTCCAGATTGTCAAATTCCTTGAACTCCGGAAATCCAAACAGGTCATCCATTAATCTCTCTTCAAAAATACTAGGTGCTAACATAATGATTACCTCCTTTGCACATAAACAATTTATTTGTATATGAGCATTGGGACGGAGGGTTCGGATCATTGGAACTTTAAGTCCTAACGGTCTTCTCTGTTCCTTTGTTCTACTTATGGTATAACACTATCATTAGCACTCGTCAATAGAGAGTGCTAATTTGATTAAAAAAGGCCTATTAATACGCACCAATTTTGTTTAGCCCCAGGTCTGATAGAGCCTATTTTTTTATCGAAAAAAGCCGTACAACCTGTTCAGCGGTATTTGCTATGTTTCTGATGGCATTTTCCCTTTTCATAGCTTCATCAAGGCTGCATGGGCCGGGAACTATAGAAAAAAACGCATCTATTCCGTTATTGTTACATTCACCGGCATCTTTTCCGATACAACCGGCGAGCACAACTACCGGTACGTTATATTTTTTTGCGATTATCGCTACTCCGATTGGAGCTTTTCCTCTTGAAGTCTGGCCATCGAGCATTCCCTCGCCGGTAATGACAAGGTCAGCATCTTTGACATGCTCTGATAGTTTTGTTGCATTTGCCACCAGCTCTGCGCCATTCTCAAGCTTTGCTCCGAGAAACGTTCTTAAAGCAAAGCCAAGGCCGCCTGCAGCACCGCTTCCAGGGAAATCGGGATTTGCATCGGGGAAGGCCTCTTTTGCCTTTTCTGCATAGGTTCTAAGCCATCCATCCATGAGCTCCACCATTTCCGGAGTGGCCCCCTTTTGCGGACCAAACACTTTGCTACAGCCGGCTTCTCCACATAGTGGATTATCTACATCGCAGGCTACTGAAAATGTACATTCTTTAAGCTCTTGCCTTACATCGTCTGCAAAAATGGAATGAATATCTTTTAACCCTGCAGCGCCATTTTTTATCTGTTTTCCTTCTTCATCCAGGAGCTTAAAGCCCAATGCTTTCAACATTCCGGTTCCGCCATCATTGGTGGCACTGCCTCCGATACCAATAAGGAAATTTCGAACACCTTTATCTATTGCATCCAGGATCATTTCCCCAAGGCCGAAAGTTGTTGTATTTAACGGGTTTCTCTTCTCCTTTGGCACCAGGATCAAGCCAGCGGCACTACTCATCTCCATTACTGCGGTATCGCCGAAGATAATGCCATATTGCGCGGAAACAGGCTCAGATAGTGGGCCTGTGACAGTAACAGTCTCAAGTTTTCCATTAAGTCCCTCCACAAGTGCTGAAACGGTTCCTTCACCACCATCAGCCATCGGCAGTACCAGGGTCTCTATCTCAGGCCTGTACCTCTTTATTCCTTCTGATGCGGCATATCCCGCCTCTAATGATAAAAGACTCCCTTTAAAAGAATCAAATGCTATTACAATTTTCATGGCATGCTCCTATCCATTGTCGACTTTTTTCCATAACATACCCCTTAGTGGGGCTAAGCTGCAAATTGGTGGTGCTATCAGCTGATCTACTATGAAGAACATAATAAGCGGTATCAAATTCAGCCATTTCAGATATCTCATAATCCCATCCTCATGCTGACGATTCCGTCTTTCTCTCCAACCTCTTCGAAGCCCATACGCTTATACAGCTCGTATCCAACCTTCATCACTTCAGGCTTGGTAGTAAAAGTAACTTCCTTAAATCCAAGCTCTTTTGCCTTATCAAGCATGGTATTGAGCATTACTCTCGCATAGCCTTTACCGCGAAACTCAGGCTTGATGAATAATCTCTTGGCTTCACAGATAGCATCATCAATCTTCCTGATAGCAATGCTTCCAACAGGAGTCCCGTCCTCGCTTCCAAGGAGCAGTGCTCCACCTTTGTAATATCCATCCAGATCAGCAAGCTCCTTGTCAAAAGAGACAAAGCAGCTCTCCGCACCTTTTATCTGGGAATACTCTTTGAAAATCTCTTTTATAACTTCGTTGTCGTTACAGACCCCAACATTAAACTCTGACATTTTTCATACACTCCTCTCGTTTATTATGCAGGATAAAATGGGCACTTCTCTCTTATACATTGCTGATTCCGGGAATAGAATTCGCATTCCTGCTCCTCGTACTCCAGCTTTACATCATAGTGCTCATTCACATATTTTATGCCATTCTTAAAGGCGATCATGGCGTCTCTTTTGCAGCAGCGAGGCCCGTTTATCTCCCCAAGGTCGCTGAGAGCCGCCGATGTGAACCGCATATGATTTCCCCAGGTACCATCAACAGACAAAGGCCCAGTTCCATCAATTATGGAAAGAGCTGCACCGATTGATGTTACAGCACCGCAGACTCCCCAAAGTCCACACATTGCTCCAGGCATCCTAAGTCCTTCTCTGATCAGCTTTTCAAGGGCTTCATCAAGATCTATGTCGCCACCGGCATTCTTGAATGCCACCAAAAGACATGCTCCATCAAGTATGTGGTGTTCCGGTCCGTGGATACTCACATACTCCTTCTTTGCCATTCTCTTAAAAATGGCAACAGGGCTTGTACCCTCTTCGTTCTTTATATCATCAACAATAAGTCGGGCTTTCATTTCCATTTCATTCATGTTCAAATCCTCATCAAAACTCGTTTTTATGCTTTTCAAAAAACTCAAAGTAAGTCCTTACTCCCTCAAGCTCCGTCCACTTCTTGATATCTACCGGCCTTTCATCAAGGTCATAAATCAGTGCACCTTTTAACGCCAACAAAAATGGTGAATGTGTTGCTATTATAAACTGGCATCCAAAGAACCTTGCTGAATTCTGGATAAACTCAAGCAATTCCAACTGCCTCTGAGGCGAGAGTGAGTTTTCAGGCTCATCCAACAGATAAAGTCCATTATCTTTAATCTTTTCAGAGAAATATTGCAGAGCACTTTCTCCATTGCTGTGCTCTATAATGTTATTTCCAATCGTATCTCTAACATACTTTGACTGTGTCTTGGATCTGGCATCCACAACTTTCTTGAGCTGCTCATAATCATCCAATGATTTCATCTGAAACTTTGAATGCTTATTCTCAATCCATTCATCAAAAGCCTGCTCTCTCTTCCGGTCAACGCCATCGTTCAGTGCTCTTAAGTTGAGCATAAAATCAAATACATCATCACTTGTAATCATCCTGATTTCTTCAGGTCTGCCTTCATGTGTCATCTCAAAATCACACATACCGATATAATCACCAAAAAAACTACTTCTGTTGAACAATGTATCTCTTTCGGCTTTCAGTTTCTCTGCCATAAGGTTCAGGGCTGTGCTCTTTCCTGAGCCATTGTTTCCATACAAAATCGTTATTTCAGAAAAAGACAGCTCCCGCAGCTCATTCTCTGCGAACACCCCAAACGGATAGAACGAGGTATAGCACGTTCTTCTTATATAGTTTACAAACTGCTCTTCATTTTCCACTCCTGGAAACTTAAATGAGTCAATATATCTCATTTTAAACCTCAAAATCCAGGCAGCTTCTGATCTTGGTATAAGGTCTTACCTTAGAATCAGCTACTGCTACGTGCTCAGGATGTACTGAATATCCCTTAAGCGCCTCTATGCTCTCAAAAGTTGAATCCAACATAAGGTCTGCATTTGAAGATTCAAGACCGTTGATATTGACCTTGATATCAACAATTCCAGGCACCTTGCCCTTTAATCCTTCAAGACCTTCCTTTATTCCCTGCTTAATAGTCACCTTTTCTTCTGCAGAAAGCTCATCCTTAAGTGTCCATAAAATCACATGCTTAACCATTCTCGTTCCCTTTATCCTTTCCATTAATTCCTTATTCCACTCAAGCGCATCATAGATTCCATCTTCAGAAAGAACTCCACGCTTCAAATCTTTTGGTAAACGCCCATCTTCATCCAAGGCAAGATCATCTTTCCAATCCTGGCTGGAGTAATACTCATCAAGCTTCTTTATCTCTGATTGATAGGCCAAAAGAGCTTTTGGTACCTCCTCAGCCATATCCATTCTTCTCAATGCCTCTTCCAGAATTGATTCCATTTCAGTAATGCGCTTTACAACAATATCAATCGTATCCATTACCAAACATCCCTCTTAACACCCTTTCTCCTACGGATTGCACCTCTTGCAAGGACTCTTTCCCTCACTTATCAGCTCATCCCTGGTCTTGGTGCTGTATTCCTTATTTTTCTCTTTCATATCATTTACGCTGTCGCAGCTTGGATAATGGAACTTCCCTGAATTCTTGTTTACCACATATGTTGTTCCTGCCGGAATACCAGAAACATCACTTCCTGCCGAAGATCTTACTGAGCCATTCCCGGAATCCCCGCCAGTTATCATAAAAGAATTCCTGTCAGCCACCACGTCTGCGTCAGACGCAAGCTTGTTGCTGCCATCTGCATAACTTATCTCTATTCCAGGCTGAACGTTGTAACAGAACACGTTAAAAGAAATACCTTTGCCCTTATCCTCTACTGAATAAGCTTCAATCTGCACTCCATCGCAGAGAAGATTGCTTCCTGTAAATACCGGCGTAACTCTGTACATTACATGCCTTCCGGTACTCTCCACATACTCAGCTACCTGATTCTCATATGGCAACATGCCTTCCACGTTCAGATAACGTGTTCCGGTGATCAGATTCTTTTCATTGGCATTCTCACCTGTCAGCTGGAATCCAATCAAATGACACCTGTTATACAGATACGGAGGATCTGAATCCACGACTCCTGGATACTTGTTCTGCTTCCATCCTGTAGGTCTGACATCAACGATCGACTGACGCTCCTCAGTAGGCATCAGATCTTTTCCGACACATGCTATCGCAGCCGTGCATCTCCCCAGCTCATCAAGCTCTCCATATTTTTCAAAAGAGCTTGTGGTGATCTCATCTGCTGTGAAATCAGGCACATTCTTGTTGAGTTCTACGGAAGCATTCCCGCTATATGCTGGAATCTCATTCCCTGCATGGGTCTGAACGCTCCAAAACAGAAATGCAGCCCCAGCTACACAAAGAGTTAGCATCAATGCGAATATTCTATTTAAGAAGCCTTTCTTATCAGCCATATAACACCTTCACTTTTAAATTTTATGTCTTCAAACTCCAATCTTGCAAAATCCCATCCAATCTGGGAAAGAAAATCTATCCTTTATCTACCATTATATTAAATCCCACTTGTATTTGCTTCATAATTCTTTCATAACATTTTTAATTTCAATTAAAGTTCAAATCGTAATATAAAGACATCAAGAAGAACACAACTTCTTGACCCCACATAAAACAAAACTTTTCATAACACACCCCTTCGGAAAATATCCGAAGGGTCCTCCCTAAAACAACGCCGCTACATTTCCTAATTAAAGAAATATAGCGGCTTAATATATTCTCATGAATCCCTTTGGTACATAACACATCTCAAGATCTACTACTGCGTATTTCATAGGAACTTTCCTCTCTGCTTATGTGGATTTTCTGATAATCCTATTCTGCCATAGCAGGTGTCCAAAAAAGGCCTCTGCATCCACAAACTAGTGTACTAGTATAAGTGGTCTCTTGGGGACGGGGTTAGCAGTCCATTTTCGTATATATCGATCTTGGAGAAATGAACCATCATCCCCGTCCCCCATGGTCCATCTCTCTGCCTATATTGCATTTTCCTTAAATAGAGGCAGTGCTTTTTAGACTAAAAATCAACTGCTCCATTCACAAATTCCTTGATATAGGCAGAATTTTTCCATTCCATTTATCACTTCCGCCGGCTCTTCCTCAAGGAGCTTTATCAATGGTTTCCTTTTCATATGCGCTTCCTGTGGCAAAAGAGCTCCATTCACCATAAACTCTCTCGGCTCCATTCCCACGAAAAGCCCTTACCTTTATTCTGAAATCAAAGTAATCCTGTGCACTGGCAACATAAAAATTATCTGTAATCTCAACGTTTTCAGGCTCTCTGTATTCTGTCTCAGAATAGTACTTGCTTTCCTCTGAAACCTCGTATCCATCAGCCCCCTCAACCGTATCCCACTCGAAATAAACCTCAACGCAGTCCTCTCCTGGTCTCAAAATGCCGTTTTTTACCGTAGGTACACCAAGAGCACTTTCTACTGCCTTGCTATCTCCGCAACCTACAGCAAAAATAGTTATAAGCATAGCCATAGCAACACAAAATTTTTTCATATTATTCGCCCCATCTTCACATGAAGAATCAATAGTTACATTCCTCCAAATACTTCACTTCCTTGCCGTGATTCTTAGCATACTCTATCTCAGATCTTGTACTATCTCCAATATATCCACCTACATTGATAACGTAAATCGAGTCAGCCATATCTATCTTACGTTTGTGCATATCATCAAGCATTTCCTTAGTCTTTGTGAGAGTTCCTTCATCCATGTTCTCCCAGACTTCCTGATCACCAGAATGCCCAAAAAGACCTACACTGATAACGATGTTGCCTTCCAATGTAAGCCTCTTCTGTGCTTCCATAAATTCATTCTTAAAACGTGTGCTACCACACAAAGTTATTACTGGATATTTACCAACCATAGCCTTTTCCTCACTTATCTACCATTATATAAAATCCCACTTGTATTTGCTTTATTTTTCTTTCATAACATTTTTAATTTCAATTTAAGTTCAAATCTTAATATAAAGACATCAAGAAGAACACAACTTCTTGACCCCACATAAAACAAAACTTTTCATAACACACCCCTTCGGAGAATATCCGAAGGGTCCTCCCTAAAACAACGCCGCTACATTCCCTAATTTAGGAAATATAGCGGCTTAATATATTTACATGTTAAAAAAACTTACGCTTCATTTGGATTTCTTCTAAATATCCAATTCATATTGACATAAAATGAACTCCGGGACAGTGAAAGCCCCGGAGCCTCTTTATCAACATCCCTAATGGCGGATGTGTATCTTATCTGTTATCATACCTGCTAGTATAATCAGGACGATTTTCCATGAGGAGCGCAGCAATAAGATATATCACGGCTCCCGCACCTCCGGATATCGAAAAGACTACCCACAATATCCTTATCACGGTCGGATCCCATCCAAAATACTCAGCAATACCGCCGCACACACCAAATATCTTTCTGTCATTACTTCTGTATAATTTCTTTTCCATCACACATACCTCCTTAAAGCTCCCTTCCATCTGCATCAATCACTTCAATACGCTCATCATCACTTTTTTCAACCAGATTTTTTCTCCTGCTGGCTACGTATGAAAGAAATACCAGCACAATATCATCTACAGGTCCGGGAATGAAATCTACCGGTGAAATCACATATACTATGAGCATCGCAACAATGAACCCTTTCCAAAATCCGTTCATGGGTATCCTCCTTTCGCAACCGCCGCATTTTTGATCTCTTTATAGACACATTGTATCCCACAAGGTTGTGTGAATATATCACATTTTTAGCGAATTTGAAGTTCCTATTCTTCGATTTTAGGAAAAATCCGCTAAAAAAGGAGAATAAAGTCCGTTATCCTTCTCAATAAGTGATGTTACTATCTGCCCTGTTGCTTTAAGATATCATTAACACTTAATACTATTGTCAAAAATTTGGAGGCAAAGCCATGTATGATATAAGAACAAGAGAAATACAGGAAGCTATAGAAGCAGCTGATGTAGCACTTGATCACCTCGAAAGAGCTAAAAGGTGCCTATCCAGCGCAAGCGGATGGGGATTATTTGACACCCTTGGTGGCGGATTTATCAGCGGTCTTATAAAACACAGTAAAATGAGTGATGCTGAGAATGAAATAGATAAGGCCAAAAGAGCCCTCGAAAAATTCTCAAAAGAACTAAGAGACGTAGATGGATACTCATCTGTGCATATTAACGGCTTCCTTACATTTGGAGATCTCTTCTGCGACGGATTTTTGATGGATGTTATCGTCCAGTCACAGATTGGAAAGGCAAAACGTGAGTGTGAAAATGCTATAAATCAGGTTACAAGCATACGAAATGACCTAAAGAGAATGTTGTAAAAGTGATTTTATGGATACTTTACATTTCAGAAACATTTCAAACACACAAAGCCGATAAGCTGTTTATATCGACCAGAGTAATATCTGCCGATAATAAAATCACACAAAGGGGATTACAATAATGGGTATACTTGAAACAAAAATAGCAGAATACGTCGGAAATCACTCAAGAAGATGGGGCTATCCTCCAACTGTTGAGGAACTTGTAAGTACATTTGGATTTATAAACATCATGAAATCGATGTTTTATGTATTTAACCTCTTCAGGATAGGTATGATACGAAATTCACTGTTCTTTGGGACCAGTGATCTAAGACTTATTTCTGTAAAAACAAAATGATGTCTCATTCAGTAAACGCTTTTCCCTTATATCGGTCACTTTATTTTTCTTTCATAACTTTGCGTTATAATTAACATATGAAAATACTACTAGTGATCGATGTTCAAGAAAAATATCTAAACTACTACGACGCTGATCTGCTGCCAAGGATCAACGCTAAGATTGCTGCGGCTAAATCAACTGGAACCCAAGTTTTCTACGTCCGCAACATAGGTATTAATGGAGATGATGATAGTTATGCACTTGCGAAAGATCTCCTCATAGTCTCAGATCACATCTATGAAAAGAAATTTCCAAGCGCCTTTACAAATGATTCTTTTGTAAAAGAGCTAAAGATTCAGAACGTTACTGAGCTTGAGATAATAGGTGTAGATGGCAACAGCTGCGTGAAGAAAACATGCCTGGATGCTGCCAATGCAGGCTACAGAGTAACTCTTAACCTGCACTGCACAGCCGCCAGGAATGAAAAGATATTTGAAAAGACGCTTAATGAATTGAGAAATGCTGGTGTATCGCGTATTCAATCTCACTCTTAGTTGTTGCCTTCAAGAGTAAGCCTCTTCTGTGCTTCCATGAACTGATCTTTAAACCTAGTGCTTCCGCACAATGTTATTACCGGATATTTCCCCTGCATGTCATTCTCCTCCAGCTAATTACCATTATCAGTGTCCCTGCCCCAATCAGCACTCTTCCGATCAAAGACTTCTCCGTAAAC
>JAEEGI010030222.1_pt1 | contig 10196 bp, 7 predicted proteins | sample 8958751 | NCBI WGS metagenome assembly JAEEGI01 (sample SAMN16246545, study PRJNA631951) | gut metagenome | biome: gut microbiome; feature: rumen; material: KS-attached | host: Bos | place: Iran: Karaj | collected 2018-10 | reverse complement strand
GGCATAAACCATCTCCACAGCCACGCCGCAGTGGTACATCAATGTTGCCACAGCATTCTTCTGTGCATCAGTCGCCGAAGTTGTATATGTATTCAGCATGTTACTCCAATCATAGGTTGTATTGCCGAAAGTTGCACTCAACTCTCCATATCGGGAATGTGTATATGTTTGTGAACCATTACCCTGAGTAGGGTAGTTCCAGTATTTCATTATTTGTGCCATTGCAGTAGCTACACAACCAGTTACTGTGCGTGCATCTTCGTCCAAATCGTAAGGACAAAGATTGTTGTATGGCGAACCCTGATTCCACCTTGTCTGTACAAGAGCGTTTACCGACCTGCTGCGTTTCTGCGAAGCCATTTGTCCGCTGCTTAGTTTTCTCCAGTCGGTGGCAATATCTGACGATGCCGATACGCCATTGCTTATAGCCAAACTAATGTCGTGTTCGTAGCCCAATAGCCATTCGTGCATGTTTACAGGAATGTTTTCCGGGTCAAAATTGCCCGAATCCGAATATCCCAAGATAGGAACGGCAATGTCGTCTGCCGAGACTATTACAAAACCATCGCTTGTGTTGAAAATGTAAAAGTTTGTAAACTCGGTTTGTGATGTTACATCACTGAATGTTCCACGGGTCTGTTTCCCAAGATTTTGTTCCCAGAACGACCGAGCTACGGTTCTGGCGACCTCGACATCAACATGCTTTGCAAATATCGGCAATGTAAAAAGTGCTAATAATGCTAACAAAAATAACCTTTTCATTTGTTACTTTTTTAGTTTAAGGACCTCAGAATCAATTGGTCTGCCAAGAACGGGAAGTCCTTTGCCGAAATTAGCAGACGAAACGAAAAGACAAAATTAATGAAAATTACGATTTTTGATTTATGAAATACGTTTTTTTTGAACAATGAACAATTGATAAGGTTAACAATGAACAATGGACATTAGATAATCATGAAAAATTTTACGAAAAAAGTAATATTTATTTGTGGATTGTGAAAAAAGTATTACTTTTGTCATCGTTGGCGATAAAACTAGTGACTTTATTGACAATGAGGGGCGACACGAGGAAGATGTATTATTCACATAACACTAGAATGGAGTTTTTTGTACAGCGTTTTTGTACTTTGCAAATAGAGGGATTATGCAATGTGCAAAATTAAAGATGGTAAAAATCCCTAAAACGATAAAATTAATAAACAATGAAAAGAAAAATTCTTATTTCACTACTCATCGGGATGATGGGTGTGGTAGCATTAAGCGGATGCAAACAAAGGTCTTCTTGCGAAGGAGGAGTAAATGGTTATTTACATGTCCTTGACAAACCTTTTAGAACCGATGCCAAATTTTATAGAAAAAATGTAAAAATATCAGCTATTTTTTACGATTCAGGCACTCATGGTTACTACATTACAGGCAGTGTGCCTAAAAATGTATCTCCTAATGTCTTGGTCAATGCTAAAATAAGTAGCGTTTATCCTAAAGAAGATGAAATTATCCATGAAGATTTATCTTATTGGATTTATAAATTGGATTGCATAGAAAAGGAATAATTATCTTGTAGAATCGTGCCATGGCGCGATTCTACAAGAAACGGGCGAAGCCAAATTTTTTTTCCGCATTTCGCAATTATAATGTACCTTTGCAATTTGTCTTATTTTGCAAATATGTACACGCTATTTTTAAAGGAAATAAAAGGCTTCTTCAGCTCGACGATAGGCTATCTGGTGATTGCCGTCTTCCTGCTGATTGTTGGTCTGTTCATGTGGGTTTTCCCAACGAACTTTAATATTTTTCAGGTAAATGCGGCGAATATTGACACGCTGTTCCTGATTTCGCCGTGGGTGTTCCTTTTCCTCGTGCCCGCAATCACGATGAATATGTTTGCCGATGAACTTCGTACCGGCAACATGGAACTTCTGCTAACCCGTCCAATATCCGAGTTCAAGATTGTGATGGCAAAGTACCTTGCCGCCGTGGTGCTGGTGCTTATTGCTTTGTTGCCCACGCTATTGTTCCTCGTTTCGGTACACAAGTTGGCCGACCCGGTCGGAAATGTCGACTACGGCGCAATAGCAGGTTCGTACATCGGACTGTTTTTCCTCGGCGCGGTTTATGCCTCGATAGGCATTTTTGCAAGTTCGCTGTCGAAGAATGTAATTGTGTCCTTCCTGCTCGGAATAGTTTTCTGCTTCCTGTTCTACCTTGGATTCGACCTTTTGTCGGATTTGGTTTCAACTGGAACGGGAACCGACTTTGTAAAATCGCTGGGCATAAACGACCACTACAGTTCCATCAGCCGTGGCGTTGTCGATTCGCGCGACATCGTTTATTTCCTCAGCGTGATAGCGGTTTTTGTATTCTTTTCTAAACTCAGACTTGAAAGTCGCAAATGGTAGGAGGGTAAAGTCATGACAAAAGAAACAGAAAACAAGAAATCATTTTCGCAGATGCGCCGTCAGAACCGCAACCAGAACATATTTCAGGCTGTGCTGATATTGGCATTGATAGTTGTCCTAAACATTTTATCGACACAGGTTTTCTTCCGTGCCGATCTTACAAAGGAAAAACGCTTCTCCATATCCGACTTTTCAAAGCAGGTGCTCGATAGCATCGATGACGATGTTTACATTGAGATATTCCTCAAGGACAACGATTTGCCATCGGAGCTTGTCCGCTATCAGCGCACCGTTGACGACTTTCTGAAGAACCTTTGCCGATACTCTAACAACATTCGCTACGAGTTCAAGAATCCGTTTACCGAACATAGTGGCGAGGAGCAAGGTTTTGTGCAGAAATGGTTCGGCTTCCTTTCCGATGAGGAGGAAGTTGACCCTATGGAAAAGAAGAAAATATTTGCTCAGCTTTACAACAAAGGTCTGAATCCCACATACATAGTGCAGGAGGAAGGCATGGGCGGATCCGAAAAGATAATTTTTGCAGGAGCATTGGTAAAGTATAAGGAAAAAGACTTCCCCGTAAATCTGCTTACCAATAGCGTTTCGGGCAACAAGCCATATACAATGCTCAGTTCCACCGAGTTGGAGCGTGAGTTTGTTCATGCATTGTGGATGCTTTCGAGTCGCAAGATACATAAGGTCGCCTTCCTCGAAGGTCATGATGAACTTGACGAGAACCGCACCTACGATATAATGACTTCTCTGTCAAAATATTACCGCATCGAGCGAGTGAACATGAACGGAAGTCTAACAGCTCTTGACGAGTATGGTTGCGTGGTTATTGCAAAGCCGCAAAAAAGATTCAACGAGCGCGACAAATACATTATTGACCAGTACATAATGAATGGTGGAAAGGTCATCTGGCTTGTGGAGTGGATGAACTTCGACATGGACAGCCTTAACACCAACCCAACCGCCATGGCTCTGATGAACGACATCAACCTCAGCGACCAGCTTTTCAACTATGGCGTGCGCATCAATCCCGATTTGATTCAGGACTTGCGCTGCCTGCAGATTCCGGTGTGCGTCAACACAGTGGAGGGGAAGCCTCAGTTTGAGCCAAAGCCGTGGTACTACTTCCCACTCATAGTTCCCGACACTCTGCTCGACCACCAGCTTGTGAAGAACCTCGATGTTATGCGTACTTGCTTCGTCAGTTCGATTGACACCGTTGGTGAAGATCCTTTGGTGAAAAAGACAATCCTGCTTCGCACTTCGCAGTACGCCAAGGCCTTGTCGCATCCTGTGGAAATCAGCCTCGACATACTTCGCGAAAAGCCCGAAATGCTGACATTCAACAAGCCTAATATGCCAATAGCTGTGCTTCTGGATGGCGAGTTCAAATCCAACTTCGCAAATAGGCTTCCACCCGAATTGGCTGACAACAAGGATTTTAAGTTCAAAGACAGAAGCACCAAAACGCAGATGATTGTCATTTCCGATGGCGACTTTATCCGCAACGAAATCAAGCGCATGGGCGACAAGGTTCAGCCATATCCGCTTGGATACGACAAATACTACGATGCACAATATACGCCAGGAAATACACAGTTCATAGTAAACTGCGTGAACTACCTCTGTGCCGATGAGGGGCTTATATCGTTGAGAATGAGAGAACTCAAGAGCCGCACGCTGAACGCTACGAAAGTAAGGGAAGAAAAAGCGATGTGGATTTGCATCAACCTAATTATACCGATACTTATCGTGTTGCTGATCGGATTCACAATGATAGTAATGCGCCGAGTAAAATATTCGAAAAAGGAAAAATAGAACGACATGAAAAAAACTAACTTATTGTTACTGATTGTAATCGTAATTCTCGTTGGAGTTTCGATAGCAATATATTTTGTAAGGAATTACGATTCGCAGAGCACATTGCGCGACTTTGCCGTGGAGGATACCGCCTCGATAAACAAGATTTTTCTTGCAAACAAGAGCGGTTCGGCTGTTACCCTCGAACGCGCTGGTAATCACTGGACTGTAAACAAGCAATATACAGCTCGCCGCGATTTTGTCAACAATCTGCTTACTACAATAAAGAAGATAGAAGTAAGTTCGCCAGTGTCATCGGCAAAGATGGAAAGGGTTATGAAAGACCTTGCCGTTCAGGGCATAAAGGTGGAAATATATCAGGACGATGAGCTGGTTAAGACCTACTATGTTGGCGGTGTTACCGAGGATAACAATGGAGCCTACATGATTTTGGAAAACTCCGACCGTCCGTTCATCTTATCGCGTCCGGGATTCACAGGCTATCTTACTGTTCACTATCTGCCGGAACTTTCGGAATGGCGCGAGCGCATAGCTTTCAATTACAACATCGAGGATATTGCAAAGGTTTATGTTGAATATCCTGACAAGAGCGAATCGTTCATTGCCGAGCGACTTGGCGAAAACAACTACAATCTTAAGAACATAGATGGAAGCAATGTTGGTGTTCCGTTTGATACTCTGCGCGTAAAGGAATTTGTCAGCAGGATAAAGTTTGTCGGTTTTGAAACTTTCATACTCGACAGCTTGCAGGCACAAAAGCGCGACAGCCTTCAAAAGACCGAAATGCTTGCATCATTCACAATTGAGGACAAGGCTGGCGCAAAGAGCAGACTTGTAACCTATCGCCGACCAAATACCACGGGTCTTTTCGATCCGCAAGGCAATATTTTCGAGTACGATGTTGACAATTTGTACGGAATCCTTAACAATGGCGAAGTTGTCATTTTGCAATATCCGATCATTGACCCGATAACATTCTACAAGTCGGATTTCTTTGGACAGAACCATCACGAAGCCATAAGGTTCAAGGAGGTACAAACCCCGTAGGGGATTTACGAATTACGATTGACGATTTTAGATTTACGATTGTGCCGAAATGATGCAAAGGAATTTACGAATGTTCCTCCACCATGTCATTCTGAACTTGTTTCAGAATCTTTGGTTTGCGTAAGCAATCCGAAAACATGTGGATTTACGAATTACAATTTTCCAGAATCTTTTTTCTTCCTGCCCTCAGTAGCGCAGTATTTGCAAACTTTTTCTGAAACTGGTGATTGCTCATGCTTTCCAGTTCCTCGGGTGAAAAAGCTTTGATTTCGGGCAGGATGATGCCACTTTTCTTCGGAGCAGAAAAATTATGTGGGCAGCAGTCCTGACATGCGTCACAACCATAAATGCGGTTACCTCTTGCTTGTCTTACATCATCGTCAATGCAATCTTTCTTTTCTATGGTCTGGTACGAAATGCACTTGTTTGCATTTATGCCATCTAAAGTTAGAGCCTTTGTAGGACAAGCCTTTATGCAGGCATTGCAACCGAGACAAGTCTGGTTTAGCGGTTGGTCGTAGTCAGATTCGAAATTTACAACCAATTCACCGATGAACACAAACGAGCCTAGTTTAGGATTAATTATGCATTTGTTTCATCCAATGAACCCTAATCCTGATTTTTGCGCAAAGTATCTTTCAAAAAGCGGTGCCGAATCAACAAATGCACGACCTTCAGTCTGCGGACAAATCTTTTTTATATCGGTGAGCATTTGGTTCAGTTTTTCCTTCAAAACAAAATGATAGTCGCGACCAAGAGCATATTTTGCAATCTTTATGTCATTTCGGTCTGGTTTTTCATCGGTATTGTATGAATAAAGCACAGAAATTACAGACTTTGCTCCCTCGACAAGCAGACCAAGGTCGCTACGCACATCAATGTTGCGTTCCATGTACGACATTCCTGCGTTTCGCTCCGCTGCAAGCCAATTTTTTAATGCCAAAATAGTGTCGTTGTCAACCTCCGCATTGCTGATGCCACAAGCATCGAAGCCAACCGCTTCCGCAATGTCCTTCACCAACTTGGAATCGACAAACATTCTAATCGTTTTTGTAGGTTTTTCCCTCGTAGTAAATGTTTTCCGACTTTACACCAAAGGAATATCTGACAGCATCGCCAGTGAGTTCAAAATCGGTAACTTTCTCGTATGAAATGATTTCGGTCTTGTTGCCATCAAAATACTTCAGGTTTCCCATTTGGTCAAGGTAGGCAACACAATGGTTGTTTATGAAATATTTTTTGGGAATAAAACTTTCGAGTGTGTAAACTTTCCCCTTGATATATGCCTTAAAGTAATTTTGTACGCCAAAAACCATTATTCCATCTTCTACATCGTAGAACTCCGGTTCATCGAATGAAATTGTGCGAGTCTCAAAGTCTTCAAAGACTTTCAGATATGACGATGCATCAACATATGCCACAAATCTGTCGCCGCATTTGAAAGTATCCGGCACAAAATCTTCCAAATCTACAAATTCGTTCCTGTAGAAAGCATGAAAACTGCCTGTGCTTGCATCAACAAAAGCAATTATATCGCGACCCAATGCAATTCCACCAAGATTTTTCCCATATATAATCTGCTCAATCTCACCGAGGTAAAAAGCATTCAGATTTCCATTTACATCAATGAAAACAGCAATGTTTTCGCCAACATTCACAAACGATGGTTCTCCTGTTGAAAGCACGTCGTCCAAGGTGTATTTCTTGCCGTTCCAATAGCACATCAGCATGTGCTGCATATCATCGTACCACACAACAATGTCATCGTCGGCCCAATATTTTGCCATGCTTGCGCAAAGAGTGTGGAAATTGCCGTCGTCGAAAACCTTGAGCTGGGTATTCATCGTGAACGAAATAAGGTTGTCGGTCACAACATAGTCCGACACGAAACTGCTTGCGTTGTGCAAATAGTTGTTGTGATATATTTTCAGCCCTCCCGAATTGTCAACGTACACAAACGAATTATTACCCACTCCATACTCTTTTGCTGGCTGATGGTCGATTTGCTTTGTGTTGTTTCCGTCAAAGACCCAGATATTTCCGAGATAGTCATTGTAAAAAGACATTCCCTGCGGATGGGCAGATAGTCCGCACAGCAGCAACAAAATGACAATATTGCAAGTAATAAACCTCATTGCAGATGTTTCACATTGCAAAAATAAGAAAAATTTTGTTTGTGCAAAGAGAAATCTTATTGCCTAGTCAGCTGCTTATATTTTGTGAGTTTTTTCATGTATTCAACCTTGTCGTCGGCAAGCTGGCTGTGAGCCTGTTGCAGCAAGGTCTGCGCTTCGAGCAGTTCCGACATGCTTATCATTCCTGCATTATAATTATCGGTGCTGAGGTTTAGATTCTCGGTGGCGGTTTCGGCTGTCTGCTGCGACAACATTACCTGCGAGTAGGCTTCGCTGAGGTCGTTCCAAGCCATCTGCATTTGCAGAAGCATCTGCTCGTCGAGGTCGCGGCGCTGGTTTTCGGCCTTGGTGCAGTTGAGTTCCTGCTTCTTCAGGTCGTACGACTTTTCCCACCAGTCGGAAATAGGAATAGACAGAGTTGCGAAAACCAGTCCGTTGGTCTTGAACTTGTCCATCAGCGTATTGCAGGTATAGCCGGCACCGACGGCAATCTGCGGCAAAACTTCGCCTACAAGCATTTTCTTCTTCAGCCTTTCGGCATCGGTGCTAAGGTCGAGAAGTTGGTACTCAATGCGGCCTTTTACTGCTTCGGTATGGTCAACATGATAAATGCTTGGGTTGGGTATTTCGCCAATGCTGTCGGATAGCACCAGATTCTCATCGTACGGAATGCCAATATGCTGACACAAAGCAGATTTTGCGAGACGAATACCATTGTTCAGTTTCATTTCGTTCGACTTCATTTCCGACTGCTTCAAGGTTACTTTCAGCAGGTCGTTCCTATGAATGATACCTGCCTCTACTGCTCCCGAAGCATCGCGGTAAAGTGTATCTAGAAGTTGGTTTGCGGAGGCGATAATCTTTTTCTTTTCCTGCAACGAAATAATTGTCCAGTAAAGTTCTACTGTTTTCAGGTCGGTCTCGTCACGGGCAATTTCGGTCTGCAGTTTTGCGGCTTCCACGCCAAGCCCTGCCAACTTGTTTCCATTAACAATTCTGCCGCCGACAAAAACCGGTTGCACTGCCATTACACCGCCTACAATTCCATCGTCGAGACCTTTTACATTCGCACTTGCGTCAATGTATGGGCCATAAACATTGTAAAGCGTTGTAAATACATTGTTCATTGCCAGATTGCCAAAATCGACATTTGCATTGCCCTTCCCAATTTCCATGTCGAGAAGCGGGTCGGTTGCCTTAAATGCTCCGCCCTTGACGCTTACCTGCGGGAAATATTTTGTGAAGGCTCCTTTTTTTGTAAGTTCGGCTGCCTTAATGTCAAGTTCAGCGTTCTTTATCTTTGCGTTGTTTTCAATGGCAAGGCGTTTGCACTCATCAAGCGAAAGGTATTGCACAGCCACTTCGGTCTTGTCGGTGGCGGTTGTTGTGAACTCATTTTGTGCCAACATAGTGAGGCAGAACAACAATGCTGATAATATGGCGGTCAATCGTTTCATTCTCCTTTGCGTTTGTAGATTTGCCAGTATGCCACAGGAAGTACGGTTACTATCAGTGGTAACGAGAAAATTGTGCCAAAGCAGATTACCACGCCCATAGGCATCCACAGCGAAGTTGCTGCAATTATCATAGGGATAACGCCAAGGGCAGTTGTTGCCGATGTAAGGAAAATCGGTCGCATACGGCGCTTGCCGGCTTCGTAGGCGGCTTCCTTGGCTGTCTTGTGCCCATCGCGGCGAAGCGATTCGGCATATTCGAACATTATTATTGCATTTCGCACAATGACACCTATAAGGCTCACAATACCAAGCACTGCCGTAATGCTGAAGTCGAGTCCGAACATCCAAAGTCCAGTAAACGCACCGAATATGCATATCAAGCTCGATGCTATCGAAAGCACTGCCATATCGATTTTTGCAAAATGGTAGAGCAGGAAGATGAATAGTACCAGCACGGCTGCAATAATTGAAACAACAATCTGCGGAATCATTGAGTTGTTGGCTCCTGTAAGTCCTCCATATTCAACTTTTATGCCTTCGGGCATAGTAGGCTTTATGTTGTTATCGACAAATTTGGTAACTTGCTTCATGCTTACAGGCTGACTGCATCCGTATTTTAGGTCGCAACCAACGGTTATGGTGCGAATGCTGTTGTAGCGTGTAATCGACGACTTTCGCCATTCGGGTTCTATTTCGGCAACCTGACGGAGTGGCACCCACACACTTGGCATTGCCGTGGGGACAAGCATATTTTCAAGCGTCCGAATCTTGCTGGTGTCGGAAACCTGCGAATAAAGCACCACGGGAATCTTGTAGTCGCCTTCCCATACCGATGTAAGCGTTTGCCCTCCCAGTGCTCCCGACAGGAATATCGAAAGCATGCTTTGGGTTATTCCAAGTTGCGATGCTTCGTCGGGTTTGAGGCGGATTTTTACATTAGGCGTAGATTCGTCGTAGTCGGAATGCACCCAGGTGACTTCGGGCAAGGTGTTCATGTAGGCTTTCAGCGTGTCTGCCAAGGCTTCCATCTGCTGCAGGTTGTCACCACGGAAGCGCACCTCGATAGGATTTTTCACTGCCTGATAGTCCATCTGCTTGAAGCGTACATACGCATTCGGGAAATAGTTTTCGTATTTCTCCCCGTATTCCTTCAGAATTTCGAGCGTCGCTTTTTCGCTTATGGTGTTCACGATGAACTGGGCGTAGCTTTTCTTTCCCATCTGCGGGGCGTAGGTGGCGTGGAACCGTGGCGATGCGCAGCCTACAAACGATGTTACAGCTTTTACGCGACTGTCGGCATTGAGGATTCTTTGCAAGCTGTCAAC
>JAEEGI010030215.1_pt1 | contig 10198 bp, 7 predicted proteins | sample 8958751 | NCBI WGS metagenome assembly JAEEGI01 (sample SAMN16246545, study PRJNA631951) | gut metagenome | biome: gut microbiome; feature: rumen; material: KS-attached | host: Bos | place: Iran: Karaj | collected 2018-10 | reverse complement strand
CGCTACAAACGGCTTTATTCGCTGGCCGTTTGTGATTGAGGGTGTTCTTCTCGGTATTATTTCGGCGTGCCTTTCACTCGGCGCGGTATGGGGCATTTACGAATTTTCAAAAAAATCAATCGTATCAATGCTCGGCGGCGTTATGGGAATAGGTCACAGCCTCGCAGAGTTTAAAGATTATATCTTCCTGCTGCTCGGCGCGTTCCTGATAATAGGCATATTATCGGGCGTAATAGGCAGTATGGTTTCAATCAGGCGTTATCTTAAAGAACAGGGAGGCGTTTCGAGCTATGAAGACGACGAATAAACTTTCACGCTTTACGGCTTTTGTTCTTAGCGCGGTGCTGAGCGTGCTTTGCGTATTTTCATGCGTTCCCGTAAAGGCAAACGCTGCCACACTTGCCCAGCAGAAAGCGGAATACAGCAAAAAAATTGCCGCCGCTGAAAGCGAGCTTGCTCAGATGCGCAAAGAAAAAGCCTCGCAGGACGCAATCGCTAAAAAACTGCAGTCACAGCTTGCCGTGCTTTCATCGCAGGTTTCCGTAATTCAGAGCCAGCAGAATGAAATCGACAGAAACGTTGCTTCTCTTACGGATCAGATTGCAGAGCTGACAGACGAGATCGCGCAGACAGAGAAGGATCTGGAAGAAAAGAATAAAAATATTGACGAAACGGTTGATACGTTCTGCGTCAGAATGAGAAGCAATTATATGTCCGGTCCGACGTCAATACTCGATATCCTTCTTAAATCAGAGGATCTTTCGTCCATGCTCAATCAGATTGAGCTTATGAAGCGCGTTACGGACAGCGACCAGAAACTTGTAAACCGGCTTAACAAAGAAATTGAAGAGGCAAAAGCGCTTAAAAAGCAGCTCACACAGGATAAGGAAAACGCCGAGATCAAAAAGACTGAACTCAGCGCTAAAAAGATAGAGCTTGACGCAACAAAAGCGGAATACAACGAAACGATCAACGAGGTTGAAGCAAAAGCCGCAGAGGTTGATAAAATCCTTTACGGCATGAATTCCGAAATTGATGAGCTTAACGACAGCATTGAAGATTTCAAGGCGGCGGAAAGCGCAATTGCCGCGGCTATCAGAAAAGCCGAGGCGGAAGAAGCCGCAAGAAGAAAAGCTGCGGCGGCAGCAGCGGCAGCAGCTGCGGCAGCGGCTAAAAAGCAGAATTCCGGCGGATCTTCATCAGGAGGCTCGTCAGGCGGCTCATCCGGCGGATATTCAGGCGGATATACCCCGTCATACACACCCGGCAACGTAAGCACGTCAGGCTGGATGTGGCCCGTTCCGACAGGCGCGTCATATATCAGCTCAACTTACGGCTACCGCCGCGACCCCGCGTCAGGCGCAGGCAAGTTCCACGGCGGGCTTGATATCGCGGCGCCGGCAGGGTCAAACATTGTAGCAACCAGATCTGGTACAGTTGTTTACGTTAAATACGGCAACTCGGGCTACGGCAACCACGTATTGCTCAGCCACGGCGACGGTACGTATTCGCTTTACGGTCACTGCCTTCCAAATCTTGAAGTAAGCACGGGCCAGCACGTTTCACAGGGTCAGACAATTGCTCACGTCGGCATGTCAGGCTATGCCACAGGTTATCACTGCCATTTTGAAATCCGTAACGGTCCCGGTATGGATAACAGACTTAACCCGTCCAATTATGTTCACAAATAACAACTCGGAGAATCTTAGATGAATAAAAAGATTTCAATGGGTGTTGCCGTTGCAATAGTTATTGCTTTTGTAACGGCAACTTTTGCAATTACAATGTCCGTTTCCCAGCGGATTTACAACAGGCTTATTTCCAACCTGCAGGACAGGCTTGCTTCGTATTCTCTTATTGACGAGCTTGACAGCGTAGTAAGAAGCAATTATTACGGCAAGGTTGACGAAAGCGTAAGAAACGGGGATATGCTTGCGGGGTACGTTAAATCGCTCAATGACAAATCGAGCTTTTATCTTGACCCGGAGGCTTATTCCGCGTATACCGCGTCTATCAACGGTGAAATCAACGGCATAGGCATCAGCGCGTCGTTTGACGCAAGATCTGGCTATATCCTTGTTTCAAACGTCATTGACGGCTCTCCCGCCGATTCTGCCGGGCTGAAATCAGGCGACCTTATAAGCGTAATAGACGGCGAAGCTGTGAATAAAGATAATTATTCAGAGCTGTTGTCCTCGCTTAACGGCAATAAGCTGACAAGCGTAAAAATCACCTTTAACCGCGGCGAAAGCACAAAAACCGTTTCGGTTATGATGGGGTATTCCTCAAAATCGGTCTCTTCAAAAAATATAGGCGACGGTACGGTTTATATTAAAATCGACGGCTTTTATTCAAACACCGCACAGCAGCTCAAGGATATTATTTCCGGGCTTTCAGACAACGTTAAGTCATTGGTGTTCGACGTCAGGGACACGGGCACGGGCACTGTTGAATACACGTGCGAAACGCTCAAGCTTATAGTTCCGCTTGCGAGCGAAGGCAGCGGAGCGCTTGCCACCGAAACTGACAAAGACGGCAAAACGGTGTTTTATGCTTCAAATGCGTCAAGCCTTTCGGATTATAACATAGTTATTCTCACAAACGGCGGAACTTCCTGCTGCGGTGAGCTTTTTGCCTGTGACATCAGAGATTTTGACATGGGCGTTATCATAGGCGAGACCACAGCCGGCAACGCAGACGTTCAGAAGGGCTTTATGCTGAGCAACGGCAGCGGAGTTGTGCTCACTGTTGCGAAGGTTACGCCTTACATTACAAAAACGTTTGAAAAAACAGGCGTTAAGCCCGATATTGAAGTTCCTCCTGCCGAAGACGGCAAAACGGACACTCAGCTTCAGGCCGCTCTGAGCTACCTTTCATCAAAATAAATAACAGTATATGCCGGTGATTCTGCCGGCTTTGTTTCTTTAAAAGGGGTGAAAAAATGGAAAAACGGCGAATAGATTGCTTTGATATTGTTAAAGGAATCGGCATATTGCTTGTTGTTTTCGGGCATCTGAGCACGGATGAACAGTTAAGCAGAAACATCGTTTATGCGTTCCACATGCCGCTGTTTTTCTTTGTTTCAGGCATTTTTGCAAAGGAAAAATGCTCGGTTGCAGAGTCTTTGAAAAAGAGTGTGCGGACTTTATATGTTCCGTTCATATCGATTGTTGCGGTTGACGCGGCAATTCTTTTTGCAAAAAGCATACTTCGGTCATCTCTTGATATTAAAGAGCTTGCTTCGTCGTTTGCGCTGACTGCTGTCGGGCTGAAAGACCCCATGCTTAATACACCGGTGTGGTTTCTGCTTTCGCTGATGCTGATCCGCCTTATGTTCTGTTTGATTGCGCAGATAAATAACAAAAAAGCTTTTTATACAATACTTGGCTGTTTTACTGCAATTTGCGCGCTGACCGTCATATTTTCCGAGCGTTTGAATCTGCCGGCTCAGTGGGTCTGCGTTAAATCCTTTGCCGGATTCTGCTTTTATGCCGCCGGCTTCTTTATGAAAAAATATATAACGAAAACCATTGACGTTTTTGAAAATAAAAAGAAGAGCTTAAATATTATCTGTGTGTTTGCCGCTGCCGCTCTGGCGGTTCTGGCTGAAATCAACGGAAGTGTAAGCATTTACAAAGGCATATATTCCAACCCGTTTTTGTTCTTTATAAATGCGTTCCTCGGGATTTTTGTTTTGTTTATTGTTTCTGAAAACGTTGATAAATGTAAGCCTGTTTTTGCAGGCAGGCTGAAAAGTCTTCTGATCTTTTACGGCAGAAACAGCGTGATTATATTGATCACGCATTATTACCTGGCGCGCATAATAATTCCCGCGGCGTTTAAGCTGGCAAAAATCGGAGCTTATCTTTACAATCCGTTCGCTGAATCGTTCCTGCTCGTCGCCGTATCTTTGGCAATGATTCCGGTGATAATTATATTCAACAGATTTCTGTATTTTATAATCGGGAAGAAAAAACCAACAGATAAAAATCATGATTAAACAGTTAAAAGCAGTCGGCTGAAAATGCCGGCTGCTTTTTTCAGATAACTGTTATCTTTTTGTTGTTGTGGTCGAGGTTTCGGTTGTGCTTTGCGCCGCGCTGCCGGAAGGCTCGGTCTTTTCATCGGCGGAGCTTGTAAGGTTGCTGAATTCCGACGTTGCCTCATCAATAGCCTGCGAAAGATTTGTAGTGCTTCTTGTTGTTGATTCGGTTGTGGATTCAGTTGTGGTTGTTTTATCGTCCTTTTTATCCATTCCGCAAGCTGTGAAAAGCACTCCCGCGCACAGTGTCAGCGCAATAACCGCAGTGCATATTTTCCTCATTTTCATTCTCCTTTTGTATTGGATTTTTTAATATTTTGCTCAATTTTATTCGTTTTATTCAAAATGTCGGATTTTGGCTTAAAATAACGATATTTTTAAGATTTTTATTGCAAAAAAAGGTTGAGAAAATGGTATATATATGATATAATAATACAGTATAAATATTTATCTCTAAGGAGTATTGACTATGGCAAACACTGCTGAAAATCTCGGTCTTATCGTTAAAAATCTTTCTGTTAAAGCGGATAATCTCGGCTTTCACGTCGTCGTTCCCGAAGGAACGGAAAAAGGAGCTCCGCCCATCAGCGAATCCAACGGAAAATATACGGCTCTTTTTTCGGGCGATAAGGGCACTTTCAAGCTTGAAGTTTCTGACAACAAGATTTACCTTAAATGCACCGCCGCCAAAACAGAGATGGCTGTAGAAAACGATTTTTCTCAGGAATCCGTCAGCCTTTTTGAAGAAGATTCGATTAACGATCAGGACATACGCTCTATGAGCAATGAGTTCGGCGAGAATATTGAAAAGTTTTTTGCTTCGGGACGTTCCGGCAAAAAGGCAAAGCTCCCGACGCCCGTGTCCAAAAACGCGGCAAAGAGCGGCAGTGTTTATTATGACGCAGTTACGCTCGGCGCGAGAATATCGCAGATTTACCCCGAGCTTAAAGACGCATACAAAGAAAACATCGAAACGTACGGCGAGTTCCTTGTTGAGGATTTCTTTATAAACCACGGCAACGCCGCAATCTTAAACACAATCAGAGAAAACAATCCGCAGAAAATGAGAAAGCTTTTCAACTGCCTTAACGAGATTTATAACGACGGCACAAACGAAGTGCAGGGCGTTATAGTTATCACGATTTTAGGAAGCATAAGAAACGACGAGCAGCTTCTTGCAAACTGCGTTGATTATATGGACGATATGACGCTTGCGGTTATCGAGGCAAACAAATACCTCGCAAAATCCAAACAAGCAAACAACAAGCTTGAAAATCCCCCTGCCTATAAGCCTAAAAGGCAGAAGAAGAAAAGCTCAATCCTGAGCCAGTTCGGAATGTAACGGAGGTGCCGTAATTTGGAAAACATTGAAGAAAAATTAGAAGAAGAAATAGAGCAGGAAGTTTCCGCACAGGAACAGACTCTTATAGAAGACCTTTCCGATGAAGATATCGACACTGCCGTTACCGAAGAATACGGTGCCGATCAGATCCAGGTTCTTGAAGGGCTTGAAGCTGTAAGAAAGCGCCCCGGCATGTATATCGGCTCAACGGGGCCGAAAGGGCTTCATCACCTTGTGTATGAAATAGTCGACAATTCAATCGACGAAGCGCTCGCGGGTTTCTGCACGCACGTCGAGGTTGAAATTCTGCCGGACAACATCATCTCCGTAAAAGATAACGGGCGCGGAATCCCCGTAGGACTTAACGAAAAAATGGGTCTGCCCACGGTTACGGTTGTTCTCACCGTGCTTCACGCGGGCGGTAAATTCGGCGGCAGCGGATACAAGGTTTCGGGCGGTCTGCACGGCGTCGGCTCTTCCGTTGTCAACGCTCTTTCGGAATGGATGGAAGTTGAGGTTTCAAGGGAAGGGCATATCTGGAGTCAGCGCTTTGAGCGCGGCGACGCGGTAAACGACCTTACAATAACCGGCGATACGGAAGAAACAGGTACGCTGATCCGCTTTAAAGCCGACCCCGAAGTTTTTACCGAAACGACGCATTACGATTTTGAAGTTTTGCAGAGAAGGCTGCGTGAATCCGCATTCCTTAACGCCGGGCTTTCAATTACGCTTACCGATAAACGCGACAGCGAAAATATAATCGAGCAGGTTTACTGCTACGAAGGCGGTCTTTCAAGCTTTGTTGAATTCATCAACAATTCCAGAGGGCTGACAGCGCTTCACCCGAAGCCGATTCATTTTTCAGCCTCCAAAAATGACCGTTATGCCGAAATCGCTCTTATGTATAACGACGGTTATAACGAAACTCTGCTTTCGTTTGCAAACAACGTCAACACCATTGACGGCGGTACTCACGAAACGGGATTTAAAAACGCGCTTACAAGAGTATTCAACGATTACGGCAAAAAATACAACATTTTAAAAGACGGAGACAAAAAGCTTTCCGGCGACGACGTAAGAGAAGGTCTTGTTGCGGTTGTAAGTGTTAAGCTCACAGAGGCTGAATTTGAAGGCCAGACAAAAGGCAAGCTCGGCAACACCGACATCACGGGTCTCGTTTACTCAACAGTCTATGAAAAGCTGATGACTTATTTTGAAGAAAATCCGTCGGTTGCAAAGGCGATTTTCTCAAAAGCTCTTGATGCTTCAAGAGCAAGAGAAGCCGCAAGAAAGGCAAGAGATTTAGCAAGAAGAAAGAGCGCTCTTGAGAGCAACGCTCTGCCCGGCAAGCTTGCGGACTGCATTGAAAAAAGCGCGGAAAACACCGAGCTTTACATCGTCGAGGGAGATTCCGCCGGCGGCTCCGCAAAAGAGGGCAGGGACCGTTACTACCAGGCTATTCTGCCGCTTTGGGGCAAAATGCTCAACGTTGAAAAGTCGAGGCTTGACAAAGTTATAGGCAACGATAAATTAAACCCCGTTGTCATGGCTCTGGGCACAGGCATCGGCGACGATTTTGACATCAGCAAGTTAAGATACAACAAAATAGTAATCATGGCGGATGCCGACGTTGACGGCGCGCATATCTGCACGCTGCTGCTCACGTTTTTCTTCCGCTATATGCGCCCGCTTATTGACGAGGGTCATATTTACATCGCACAGCCTCCGCTTTTCAAGATAAGCAAGGGCAAAAAGCATATGTACGCGTTTTCCGATGAGGAACGCGATGAATATATCGAAGAACTCGGCGGAAGCTGCGACATCCAGCGATACAAAGGTCTTGGTGAAATGGATCCCCAGCAGCTTTGGGAAACCACAATGGACCCGCAGACGAGGATAATGCTGCGCGTTGAGCTTGAGGATGCGCTTGCCGCGGACGAAACGTTTTCGATCCTTATGGGCGATAAGGTTGAGCCTCGCCGTGAGTTCATCGAAAAGAACGCTAAATACGTTCAGAATCTTGATATTTAAGGAAGGAGTGACTTTATATGCCTAAAAAAGAGGAACGCAGTAATTTTGCCGAGCATCTGCTCAGCACAAAAATTGTAAACGTTGACCTTGACGAAAAAATGAGAAAGTCATTCCTTGACTACTCCATGTCGGTTATCACAGCCCGTGCGCTGCCCGACGTAAGGGACGGACTTAAACCCGTTCACAGAAGAATCCTTTACACCATGTATGAAAACGGGCTTACCCCCGAAAAGGCATACAGAAAGTGCGCGGACACGGTAGGTTCCGTGCTCGGCCGTTATCATCCCCACGGTGACGCGTCTGTTTATGACGCCATGGTTAGGCTTGCACAGACTTTCTCAATGAGATATATTCTTGTTGACGGTCACGGCAACTTCGGCTCAATTGACGGCGACCCGCCCGCGGCTTACCGTTATACGGAGTCAAGAATGAGCAAGATGTCTTTGAAGATGCTTGCCGATATTGATAAAAACACGGTTGACTTTGTGCCGAACTACGATGACCGACTCAAAGAACCCACCGTTCTGCCTTCAAGATACCCGAATCTGCTCGTAAACGGCTCAACGGGTATTGCCGTAGGTATGGCAACTAATATCCCGCCGCACAACCTCGGTGAGGTTATAGACGGCATGTGCTGCCTCATAGACAACCCGGATGCTACCCTTGACGAGCTTATGGAGCATATTCAGGGTCCCGATTTCCCGACGAGCGGAATCATCATGGGCAGAGCCGGCATAAGAGCGGCTTACGGCACGGGCAAAGGCAAAATCACGGTAAGAGCCAGAGCGGAAATCGTCGAAAAGAAAAACGGCAGATTTGAAATTCAGGTCACCGAAATTCCTTACGGCGTTAACAAAGCAAGGCTTATAGAAAGCATAGCCGACCTGGTTAAAGATAAAAGAATAGAAGGCATTTCCGATGTTAACGATTACTCCTCACGCCACGGAATGCACATTTCCATCGACCTTAAGCGCGACGCGAATCCGCAGGTCGTACTCAACCAGCTTTATTCATACACGCAGATGCAGACCACCTTCGGCGCAATTCTGCTTGCGCTCGTTGACGGAGAGCCGAAAATCCTTACATTAAAACAGGTTCTTGAGCATTATATAAACTTCCAGTGTGACGTTATTACGCGCAGAACGAATTATGACCTTAAAAAAGCTCAGGAAAGGGCGCATCTGCTTGAAGGCTTGCTCATAGCCCTTGACTTTATTGATGAGGTTATTGAAATACTCCGCAATTCAAAGAGCATCCCCGAAGGTAAAGAAGCTCTTATAAACCGCTTCGGGCTTGACGACGTTCAGGCGCAGGCAATCGTCCAGATGCGTTTAGGTCAGTTGACCGGTCTTGAAAGAATCAAAATCGAGGACGAGCTTGCAGAACTTAAAGAAAAAATCAAAGGCTTCCTTGAACTGCTTGCAGACCACGGCAAAATGCTTGCGCTTATCAAGGATGAAGCCAATGAAATCAAAAACAAATTCGCCGATGAAAGAAGAACAGAAATCGTAAACGTCAGCGGCGAAGTAGATATTGAAGACCTTATTCCGGAAGAGCCCTGTATTTTCACGCTTACGAATTTCGGTTATATCAAGCGCATGAGCGCCGATACTTACCAGATCCAGAACAGAGGCGGCAAAGGAATCAAGGGAATGAACAGGCGTGAGGAGGACTATGTAACAACAATGTTCACAGCCTCCACGCACGATACAATAGCATTCTTCACAACAAGGGGCAGAACGTACCGTCTTAAGGGTTATGAAATCCCCGAAGCTTCACGCAACAGCCGAGGAATCAACGTTATCAACGTTCTTCCTATCGAAAACGGAGAAAAAGTTTCCGCAATGCTCTGCGTTCCGAGAAATGAAGAAATAGAGAATTCCTACCTCTGCATGGTAACGCGCAACGGCATCATAAAGCGTTCTGAATCTGTGCTTTATAAAAACGTGCGCAAATCCGGCGTTATCGCCATCAATCTTGACGATGACGACGAACTTGCCTGGGTGCGCATCACAACAGGAAACGACAAACTGCTTGTTGCCACAAGGCTCGGCATGGCTATCTGCTTTGATGAAAACGACGCAAGACCGATCGGCAGAACGGCGCGCGGCGTTAAGGCAATCGAACTCAAAGAGGGCGACGAAGTCATCGGCATGAGTGTTGTTGACGAAAGCAAGACTCTGCTCACCGTCAGCGAAACAGGCTACGGCAGAAGAAGCGAGTTCAGCAATTACCGCATCCAGTCAAGAGGCGGCAAAGGACTTATTAATTATCATACATCCACATACGGCAACGTTGCGGCAATAGCTGAAGTGAGCGGTGACGATGACATTATTCTCATTGCGTCGGACGGTATTATTATCAGAATAGCTGCCGACCAGATCAGCACGTTCGCCCGCCCGTCAAAAGGCGTTAAGGTAATGCGCGTAACGGAGGGTGAAAAGCTCGTCACTCTTACCACAGCGCAGAAAGACCCGGAGGAAGAGACTCAGCTCGACGAAACCGCACAGAACCCCGAAGAAAATCACGTTGAAGAAACAACCGGCGAAATCGAAGAAACAATCGGCAGTGAAGCTTCCGAATAACAGTCTGTTTTAAAACTCCGGATTTTCGGGAGGACAATTGACATGAAAAAAATAAAAAGCTTATTTAAAGAAAACTATCATATCGTTGTTCTGTCTGTAATGGTAATAGCTGTATTCTATGTTTTTATTCATTCCGGACTTTTCAGCGATGATTCTAACTATCGAAGGGTTGCTGTATGCGACTGGCCTGAAATCTTT
>JAEEGI010030213.1_pt1 | contig 10198 bp, 9 predicted proteins | sample 8958751 | NCBI WGS metagenome assembly JAEEGI01 (sample SAMN16246545, study PRJNA631951) | gut metagenome | biome: gut microbiome; feature: rumen; material: KS-attached | host: Bos | place: Iran: Karaj | collected 2018-10 | reverse complement strand
ACATCAAGAATTCTTGAAGTGGGAATACGACACGGGCTTATCCCTAAGATCCACGCCAATGAACTCGCCTGCTCAGGAGGAGTGCAGGTCGGAGTGGCGCACAACGCCCTTTCAGTAGATCATCTTGAGAGGACTACACAGATTGAGATTGAGGCGTTAAAGGGCAAATTAACCATGCCCACAATGCTCCCAGGCTCATCTTTCTTTCTTGGATTGCCTTACGGAAACGCGAAGGGATTCATCTCCTCCGGCCTCGGTATCGCATTGGCTTCCGACTATAACCCTGGATCCTCCCCTTCCGGAGACATGCGTTTCGTCATGGCCCTCGCTTGCATCAAGATGAGGCTTTCACCGGAGCAAGCATTCAACGCCTGTACCCTAAACGCCGCCTATGCTATGGGAGTATCAGACATCAACGGCTCCATCACAAAAGGAAAGAGAGCGAACCTGATCATCACCAAGCCGCTCTCTTCTTTGGGATTTATTCCCTACTGTTACCAGTCAGCTTTCATAGAGAAAGTAATCATCTGAACGAGAATCTCGCACCGAAGGCCAGGACGAAATCGAACGGATGCTCCGTGTAGATGGACCTGACTTTGGAGTCGCCCGGTAAATGGTAACTTACACCAGGCTCAGCATATAGGCCGAAGCCTCCCGGGAGATTCAACTGCAGGCCAGCACCCGCATTCAACGACCAAGCCAATGGCTTGACAGCGAATGTGTTCCTTGTGACACTACCGGTAGATTCCCCTCCGACAGTCACCGATGTCTTAGACACCCCGCTGACACATTTCTCAACCATGCCACCGCCCAGGGCATAAACCGTAAACACATCCTTGTCCCATAGATTCGCCTTGAGATTCAGAGGCAAACCAAGATATCCCAGAGTCTGGGAATCCTCTGACACCCTGTTCCCGGACGAAGTCGTAAAGGTGCTGTGTAGGATGGAATAAGTCAACCCGGTCCCGAGAGAGAGAACATCATTTAACGGGAAATCTAGCGACAGAGACAATCTAACAGGCCTATGATGATCCTCATCCTTAGATACGGGGACAGATACCGTCCTTGTATAAATCGAGGCGTCATCCCTTGTACCGACATCAAAATTAGCCGCATAGCCCTGGAAGAAAGGCCTAGTGTCCATGATGCTCGCATCTTGGGCATTCCTGGCGGCGCTGGAGAAGGAGAATCCGGCAGAAGGCTTGTTCTCCCCACGGCCACGACTCTCTCCGTCAGCCGGCAAATACTTTGACCAGTCCTCCCCGTCATGATTCGTCTTGAATCCGGTCTCTTTCTTCTGGTCCTGGATAACCTCCGTCGGTTTGTCCTGGACTTCCACAGGAGGTTCGACGACCTCCACGGGGAGCTCGACAGCTTCATCCGGAATCAGCTCCGATGGCGAGACGACAGCCAGGGAAGAACCCTTTGGAGCCGGGATTATGTGGATCGGCTCAACTACAGAAGGCGCCTGGTCTCCCCCATTGTCGACTGAAGAAGAATTGTTAATGTTGGGCGAGACCTGGCCTTCCGCTATCCTGTTATCGTCTTTGATGGTGTCATTGCCGTTGACGCGATCTATCATGCGCACTCCGGCGAAGACACCTAAAGCCAAGGCAGCAGCGACGGCGAAGCCCCACACCCAAGGCATATACCTCACCTTGTGTGTCTTGGCAGGGAAAAGCTCAGTCTCCAAGTGCTCCCACACCCCTTCGGGGGCAGGAGTCTCGACAGACTCCATCTTTTCCTTGACTATTTTCAACCAATCTTCGCTCATCGCTTTATCTTGACTTTTCCTAAATATTCCTTAATCTTCTTCGCCAGAATCATCCTGGCCCTATACAGCTGTGAGGCTGACGTGCTCTCTGTTATCCCAAGCAGCTCGGATATCTCCTTGTGGTTTTTCTCCTCGAGGACAAAAAGGTTAAACACAGCCCTGTAACCATCAGGTAGTTCCTTTATCATCTCGTGGATCACCGCCGCCGGGACTCTCTCCACTTCAGGAGGCCCAGTGTCCTCCTCTACCTCCACATCCCTCAATTCTTCCTCGAACAATATCGGCACGCTCCTCTTCCTCTTCCGCAAAACCTTGAGGCACTCATTTACGACAATCTGCCTCATCCATGCTTTCAGAGACCCTTCCCCCCTGTAATCGAACTTGTCCAGAGAAGAGAAGATCTTGACGAAACCGTCTTGAAGGACATCCTTCTGGTCCCCCTTGTCGGGAAGGAAACGGGAGCATGTCGCCGCAAGGAAGGAGGAATAACGGTCGTAAAGTTGCCTGACCGCTTTCCTGTCACCATCCCTGGCCCTTTCAAAGACCTGTTTCTCTTTCTCCTCTGTCAACACGCTATTTCTCTGATGCCCTGTTACCGTACCTCAGCCTCAATGTTTTCTCTCCACTGAAAGACATCCAATGAAGAACAACAGAAGAAGGATCTCTGTACTCATCTTTCCTTGACATGTACATCTGACAGATCCTAAAGGCTACCAGACTCTCTTTCCAGGAACTCTGAAAATCTCCGTTGTCTTTGTGGACCAAATACAAGTGGTCCGGATGCTTCCGCGAAGCGTAGAGGTTGACAGAATGTAATGTGACATCTCCCCAGAATGTGGCGAAGTGGATCATAAGGTAGCCATCCTCAGAAAAGGTCATCCAATCAGGAATACCCTCATCCGTGACCACATCGAGAGGACTGCTTGACTCAAGCAACTCGGCTGTGGAACCGAAACCGGTCTTAACAACGGAGACCGGGATATCGGAACCTCCTGTCAGGCCGTCATCCACATCGATGTAGGTCGCGTCCCTGGTGACAATCGAGTCTATCCGCTCAACAGCGACCGTCCTTGTACAGAAACCGGTCCCAGGTCCCAGGTCCGAGAATGCCACCAATGCCCTCACCTCCTCGCTGAAGGGATTATTCCAGCCAACAGGCTCGAGAGTGGTCCTCTCGTCCAACTGGAAATAATCCCGGCCAGAATAGGACTTCCTCACAGTCACGATGGCGTTTGCCCATCTGATGTCATCCTGCAGGCTTGCGAGCTCGGCTGTCTGTGATAAGGCAGAATCAAAATCCTCACGATCACATGCTGTCGCCAGAACAGCCAAAAGCGTCAAGACCGCCATGAAATGACATGAAAGGAGCAGATCCTTCTTCTTCAGCTTTCCAACATTCATCTTCATAGCTTCTATACTATAAATCCCGGATTTGAGAAATCTTGCATAAAAATGACAAAAAAATTTTTATATTGCGTACTGTTATTCAACGAATTTGACGAAATGGCCCGTAAATCCTTTTCCAGGTTGGGAATCTCATTGATCCCTATAACTACACTTGTGGCACTACTGGCTCTCGATATCAGCATTTTCGGGAGCGACGCGATCCTTGGCGCCAGCCAGGTTGCCTTGCTTTTCTCGGCTGGGATCTGCGTATGGCTAGCGATGTGGCTTTTCAAAGTTCCGTGGAGAGATTTCGAGGAAGCGATAAAAGGCAATATAGGTGATGTAACTACAGCCATTGTTATCCTTTTCCTGATTGGAGGTATCTCGGGGACTTGGACCATGAGCGGCATCGTGCCCACTTTTATTTATTATGGAGTCAAGATAATCAGCCCCAAGATATTCCTGGTGACCGCTTGTGTGATTTGTGCGTTGGTGTCACTGATGATCGGTAGTTCCTGGACCACTATAGCCACAATAGGAGTAGCCCTGCTCGGCATTGGGAAGGCTGAAGGATTCAGCGATGGGGTTATCGCAGGAGCGATCATCTCGGGAGCCTATTTCGGAGACAAGATATCCCCACTGTCCGATACGACTGTAATGGCCTCATCCTTAAATAAAGTGCCTCTATTCCAGCATATTCGGTATATGTTCTTCACTACGGTGCCTTCAATTACCATAACGCTGATCATATTCCTTATCCTCGGATTGACCCATTCAAGTTCCGATGCGGCCACAATCTCAACCTACACGGACACACTTGCCGCCAGATTCAGGATCACTCCATGGCTATTTATCATACCAATATTGACTGGCGTGATGATAGCCCGGAAAATGCCGGCGATAATGGTGCTAGCCTTGTCGATTCTACTTGCTGTGGTTGCTGCCCTGGTATTCCAACCGTCAATAATCCACGAGATCGGTTCCAAGGCCGCGGAAGGCGTCAGATGGAAAGTCATGTTCACCGGCGTGGTGCAGACAATCTACGATTCGGTTAGTCTCGACACAGGCAATCCGGAAGTGAACCAACTTGTTTCCACAAGGGGGATGGCAGGAATGCTCAACACGGTTTACCTGATTATCTGCGCCATGTGTTTCGGAGCGGCTATGAAAGCCAGCGGGATGTTGCGTAACCTGGCCAGTATGATTATTCCGCTCACCAAGCGCCGCACCAGCCTCGTAGCCTCGACAGTCACGACCGGAACCGTCCTAAACGGGATCGTGTCCGACCAGTATCTATCCATCATATTGACTTCCAGCATATTCAAGGATGTTTACGAGAAAGATGGATACGAAGGAAGGTTACTGAGCCGAGCCGTGGAAGACTCTGCGACAGTAACCTCGCCATTGTATCCTTGGAGCAGTTGCGGGATGACACAAGCCACTATTCTGAGCGTGCCGACCCTAACTTATCTCCCATTCTGTTTCTTTAATATCATCAGCCCATTCATGAGCGTGATCGTAGCCGCGACCGGCTACAAAATATTCAGGAAAAAGCCGACTACTTGTTCTTAAGAAGGTCACGGATCTCCTCAAGAAGAACCACATCATCAGGCTTGGGTGCGGGGGCCTCAGGCTCGGCGGGAGCCTCTTCCTTCTTCTCGGTAAGAGCCTTGGCTTTATTGATGCCCTTGATTACCAAGAAAATGCAGATAGCGATAATGATGAAGTCGAATATCACCTGCAGGAAATTACCCCAAGAGATAGCGACCTCGGGCTTGACAACCTCCTCGCCTTTCATGACTGCCTCCTTGAGGACCCACTTCCAATCAGTGAAGTTGAGGCCGCCGCAAAGAGCGCCCACAGCGGGCATGATAATGTCGCTCACCAGAGAGGTGACGATCTTTCCGAAGGCACCGCCGATGACCACACCGACAGCCATGTCAATGACATTTCCCTTCATCGCGAAGTCCTTGAATTCGGACCAGAATTTACCTTTTGCCATAATGCTTTTTATTTGAGTGTTGTTAGGAATATCTCCGTCTCTGAAAGCGCCTCGACCTTACCGACATCCATCATCCTCAACTTTTCAGGCATCACACCATACACCGGATGCGAGGCACATTCTTTAATATAAAAGTCCATTATAGGGAATCTCTCTCCCCAACCGTCCTCATCAAATATAGTGAATATTCTGTCAGAAATCAAATGCACTCCCGAAAAAGCGTATTTACGGAAACGGGAAGGATCCAAACCGGGATAAGGGCTTCGAACCTCTCCAGTCTCGACATTAGTCCACCCTACCATACGCATGTCATCATCGAAAAGAAGATACCGCTTGGTTACCCTTTCACTCACAAGAATGTTGGAAAGCGCTCCAGGACGGGCCTGAGAAATGAACCAACGGATATCCAGATCGGAAAGGATATCCACATTATGGACAAGGAAAGGGCCATCACCCTCCAGAAATTGCCTGGCATGACGGATTCCGCCCCCAGTTTCCCTCAACAAGTCTCTCTCATCAGAGACAATAACCTTTGTCCCGAAACCAGCCTGCTCCCTCAAATAATTGATTATCAGGTCTGCAAAATGATGGACATTGACCACAATATCCTCAATTCCAGCGGCTTCCAGCTTTCTCATCACATGAGATAGCAAAGGCTCACCACCCACTTGGACAAGCGCTTTGGGAATGGAGTCAGTCAAAGGCTTAAGTCGGGTGCCGAGGCCTGCGGCGAAAACAAGGGCTTTCATCTGCGATTATAATATCTTCTCGATGTCCAGTTCCCGGTGAGAAACCGTTATCTTTATGTCAAAGCGCTCTGACAGGTGATTTGCCAGATGCTCAGCGCAATAGACCGATCTATGCTGGCCCCCGGTGCAACCGAAACAAACCTGCAGATGGGTGAACTTCCTCTCCATGAATCGTTTGACATGTGCGTCGACAAGAGGGAACACGCTCTCCAGGAACTTTGTCACCTCTCCATCATCCTCAAGAAACTTGATTACTTCCTGGTCCAACCCGGTGAATTGGCGATAATACTCGTATTTCCCGGGGTTGTTTACCGCGCGGCAGTCAAAGACATACCCTCCGCCGTTGCCGGTAGTGTCGGCCGGTATACCTTTCTTATAGGAGAAACTGAATATCCTAACCTCCAGCCTCTTGTCCTCAGCGATATTATTGAACTGGGACATGGTGGTGAGCTTGGAGAGGATGGAATTGAGGTACGGATACGACTCAAAAGGCTTCTGAAGAAGCTTCCTCAAGTTGCTGAGCGCGAATGGCACACTGGCGAGGAAATGGGGCTTCTTCTCGAAATAGCCCCGGAAACCGTACGCTCCCAAGACCTGTAGACTCCTGAACAGGATGAAAAGCCGCAACCTTTCATGAAAAACATCCTCATCAACGGGCATATATCCCTTAAGCGACTTGAGATAGGTCTGGACCATCTCCTTGCGGAGAGTCTCCGGATAACGGGCCCTGGCCTGCCAGACGAAAGAGGCCACATCATAATAAATAGGTCCCTTGCGTCCTCCCTGGAAATCAATGAAATAAGGCTCACCATCCTTTACCATTACATTTCTAGACTGGAAGTCACGGCACATGAAAGTCTCCCCCATGTCGCTCATCAAGTCATCCCTCAACCTCTCGAAATCCTCTTGCAACTTCACCTCATTGAACTCCAACCCAGTCGCCTTCAGGAAACAGTACTTGAAATAATTGAGGTCGAACATTATCATCCGTTCGCTGAAAGCCGGCTCCGGATAGCATACTGACCAGTCAAGCCCTTCGGCACCCTTGAATTGGATCTTTGGAAGCGCTTCCATGGCCTGGCACAGAAGATGACTCTCGTAGGAGCTATACTCCCCACTCTCACGGCCATGGGACACAAGCTTATAAAGCTGGTCGTCACCCAGATCCTCCTGGACGTAACGCATCTGGTCATCCGAGACCGCCAAAACCTTAGGGACTCTTATTCCCTTCTCGACGAAATGACGACTGAGCTTGATGAAAGCGTTGTTCTCATCCTTGTTGGTCCCAACCACACCAATAATGGAGATATTTCCGCCCTTCAAGCGGAAATATCTCCTATTGCTACCTGAGGAGGTCAACTCCTCAACTTCTGTGGCTCTCTGACCTGTATAGCTTTCGAATAAATCCTTGAGCTTTTCCATCAGATCAATAGAGATCGTTGTATTTCACTCCGTTGGAGTAATAATTATGCTGCTGCGCGAGCTTGCCGTACATCTGGCCCAGGACCTCGAGATAGGGCTTGCCCTCCACGAGGGTGGTCCTGTAGACGGTGTCGTCCACCTTGTAGTAAGATACTCCATCAAGGGTGATGGTGTCGTAGTCATCGGGAAGCTCCTCGACGAGGGCTCCGGCCGGAGGGACTATGACCTCATACTGGCCTTTGGAGTTTACGATGTAGAACACACCGTCCTGATAGTAGTAAGGCTGATCCGCGTAAGCGTAGCTCTGCACCAGTCCAAGCCTGTTGGCGAGGGTGTACGCGTCGTTGGCCCTTGTGGTATTCAAGGCGATCGCGTTATTCTGCGCCGCGATAGTGGCGTTGTTCTGGGCGATGATCCTGTTCTGCTCGTCGATGACCCTGTTGTTGGCATCAATGGCGTTGAACAACCTGTAGGTGTTGCAGTAGTACGAGAAGCGTACTCTGGAGAACAGCAGGTCAGAGATCGCCAGATCGATGCAAACTCCGAAAGGAGGTCTGCAGACTACCCAGTACCCACCGTAGGGCCTGTAGTAGATCCCATCATACAAGCAGTACTCGATTCCCCAATAGGTCACCCTCCTGTAACGAGGCGGCAGGTAACTGACCCTGTAGCCATAGTAGTGAGGGGCGTGACCCCAGAAGTGTCCCGGATGGTTGTAAGGGAGGAAGTCACGGTCCCTCGGAGGGATCCTGTGGACGTTCCTGTCCTCTCCAATCCTCATGAAGTCATTGCGGGTCTCTCTCATCACGTCGTTTCCGGCGCGCGACATATTCTTGTCGTAGGTGGCGAGACCGTCACGGGTGGCGTTACCCACGGACTGGGCCCTTTCTCTGGCGGAGCCGGTACCCGCGCTGCGGGATGCGCTGCTCCTGGAAGATCTGGACTGGCCGATAGGCTGGGCTACCCTGGAGCTGGAGCTCCTGGAAGCGGAAGCGGTGGAACTTCTCTGAGAAGTAGCTGAGCTTCTCTGTGAGGTGCCGCTGCCTACCTGGGAGCTACGGGAGCTGGAAGTGGTGGCGGAACTTCTCTGAGAGGAGCCGGAGCTTCTCTGGGAGGTGCCGCTGCCTACCTGGGAGCTACGGGAGCCGGAGGTGGTGGCGGAACTTCTCTGAGAGGAGCCGGAGCTTCTCTGGGAGGTGCCGCTGCCTACCTGGGAGCTACGGGAGCTGGAGGTGGTGGCGGAACTTCTCTGAGAGGAGCCGGAGCTTCTCTGGGAGGTGCCGCTGCCTACCTGGGAGCTACGGGAGCTCGAAGTAGAAGCCGAGCTTCTCGAGGAGTAGGAGCCGGAGCTTCTCTGGGAAGAACCGGAGTTGACCTGCGCCGAACGAGAGCTGGAAGGTGCGGAAGAAGAACTTCTCGACATGCTAGCCGAACTTCTGGAAGAAGAACCGGAAGAGCTGCTTCTCACGCTGGAAGCGGAGGATGAGCTCCTGGCACTTGATGTTGAAGACGACGAGCCTCTGCTCGAGGAAGATCTATTCTGGGAATATGAATCCACAGGGAACGCGACCATGGCAAGAGCCACTATCGATGCGATCGCGATTTTAAGGATGTTTTTCATATTACAGTAGTTTTAGTAGTTAATCGTACATCAGGTACTTTCTGGAGAGCTCCTTGAAACCTTCGACATCCTTGGACCAGTAATCCGAGATATCTGCGACTTTCAACCGCTTCTCAAAAGTCGTCCTTACATAATCCGTACCACAAACTTTATCGATCATTCCATTTCTGCCTGGAGACAGCTTAAAGGGATTCTTCGAGGGATATAATTCGTAAATTGCCTGCATCACATAGAACTGAGTGAGGGTGCAACAGGCCGCCTCAAAATCGGTGTAATGATACTGCACTCCATGGATCAGTTTCCCTTGGGCGCTGCCGGAAAACGGCTTGAAGTGAATAGTCCTGAAAGCGATCCCAGGAAGGTTGTAGCTATCCAGACGGGCTTTTAGTTTGTCCGCGTCTATCCACTCCGCGGCGAAGACCCCGAACGGCAGGGTATAGCCTATTCCGATATTCAGATAATTCTGGAACTCACCTACTATTCCGGCCGATGGATAATTGATGGCGGATTGGGGGTAAGGAATATTCGGGGACGGGAGAACCCACGGGAGTTTCGTATCCTCAAAGAGCATATTCCTGCTCCAGCCCTCCATAGGAACGACGGAAAGCTCACATTTGAGAGGTTTCTGGTCACCTTTCTCACCACAATTGAGACCTTCCTCATTGATCAAGGTAGCCAACTCTCCAACAGTCAGACCGTAGATGTAAGGGATCTTGAACTCGCTGACGAAAGAGTGGAAGCCATCCTCCACGACGCAGCCCTCTACCTTATTGCCACCCAACGGATTAGGGCGATCCAGGACCATAACTTCAATCCCTTGCTCGGCGCAAGTCCTCATCACCAGGCCGAGGGTACTGATGAAAGTATAAGAGCGGCTACCGACATCTTGTATATCATACACAATTATGTCCAAGCCGGAGACCATCTCAGCGGTAGGCTTACGGGTAGCACCGTAAAGAGAAAATACGGGAAGACCTGTCACAGGATCCTTGCCGTCCTCGACACGACCACCAGCATAAATGTCTCCACGTACACCATGCTCCGGGGCAAAGAGCTTCTTCAGATTCACCTCAGGGGCGTCGTACAGAATGTCGATCGTGGAACGCAGGTTGCGGTCAACTCCACTTGGATTAGTGACCAAGCCGACCCTTTTCCCGATCAGACCTTCGAATCCCCTGGATTCCAGGACCTCGATCCCGACTTTGACCATCGGAGAGTCAGGGACATTAATCGAGGCAGGGGCG
>JAEEGI010030208.1_pt1 | contig 10199 bp, 5 predicted proteins | sample 8958751 | NCBI WGS metagenome assembly JAEEGI01 (sample SAMN16246545, study PRJNA631951) | gut metagenome | biome: gut microbiome; feature: rumen; material: KS-attached | host: Bos | place: Iran: Karaj | collected 2018-10 | reverse complement strand
CCTGGCTGCCCAGCATTTTCAGCAACCTGTTCGACGATGATTTCACCGTGATGCCTGCCCGTCAGTTCGCATCGCCCGCTGTCAACATCAAGGAAAGTGAAAAGGAATTCCAGATCGAAATCGCCGCGCCGGGAATGACGAAGGAAGACTTCTCCGTCCGCATCGACAACGACGACGAACTGGTCATCGGCCTCGAAAAGAAGAACAAGAAGGAAGAGAAGGATGAAAAGGGTACCTCGTATCTCCGCCGTGAATTCTCTTACACCTCGTATCACCAGAGCTTCACGCTCCCCGAAAACATCAACCTCGACGAGATCCGTGCCGAAATGCTCAACGGCGTGCTTCACATCACCCTGCCGAAGCTGCAGGAAGTCAAGCAGGTCCCTGCTTCCCGCCACATCGAGGTGAAATAATCAGAACTGTACGTCGAAACCGACGGTCACGCGGAAATTGCGGCTGTCGGGAAGGCGATGGGTCAGACGCCAGGTAGCGTCGACCCGCAGTACCCGGAACAGATTGGAAAGCCCTACGCCCGCTTCGACGTAGGGTTTTTCTATGGTAGAAAGTCCTTCGATCGGCAGGATGCGGCCGTTGCGATTGGTCTCGGAAAGCGTTCCCACCGCAGCCTTCAGCGTCAGGATCTCACGCAGGTCAAGCCGCTTGATCAAAGGAATACGGCCGAGAATCAAGCCGTTGAGATTGTGCTCATACATCGTCGACACCCAGCGGTCGGATGCGAACTCATAATAGTTCATGCACGTGAAGGCTGTTTTATCGAGGAAGAAGGTCTGATTGCCTTCGTGCAGTTTCAGGAAAGGGTACGGGACTTCTCCCAGGATGGCACCGGCATCGATGTGGACCATACCGAATCCAAAGGCTGTCGCCGGAATCTTCCAGTCGAAAGAGAACTCACCCCGCAGGAAAGAGAAATCATCCGAAGTCACACCACGCAAGCCGCCGGCCAGGCTCAGGCCGATGACCGGATAACGGGTAAACAGATGGGATTTCTTGAAATGGCCCCGGTCGATGCGCTCTTCCCAGGCGAAGCGGGCCGTGTAGCGCAACTGGTTGATCGAGACCGAACGGACAGGGTTCATGTCGCGAGTCAGGAGCGGAACCATCGCATTGCCATACAGGCGCTTGGAATCGATTCCAAAGAAACTGGTGAACGTCCCCGTGAATTCGTGCTCATAATCGATGCTCAGGCTGCGGATCAGGGTCTGCTTGTCTCCGCCGCTGTAAGCGAATACGGAGCTCAGCATGCCCGGTTGCGAAATACCCGAGTTTCCCACCCCGAGTTGCTGATAGCCATAGTTGCCGGAAATCGTCAGCTTGCGCGTCACATCGCGCCGGATCATGTATTCGATGGAACCGCCGCCTTTGAGAAGGTGGTCGCGGAAACCATAGCCCACTTTCGCAGTCAAACGCAACGCCGGATGGAAGAATTTTGTAGTCCGGAAACCTGCGCCGACGTGCCAGCCCTCGGTCGCATTGTACGTCACGGTCTGCGCCCAGGGACCAAAGGCGACCTTTGTCTCCTCCCCTTCCACATAGCCGCGGATCAAGGAACGGCCCACCAGATACCAGGCTTTGTAGGCGGGTTTCTGCTGGATTTCATCCACCATATCGTAGATGCCCTGTTCCCGCGGGCTGAGCGGGACGGGCCGGGAGGATTCCCACACGTCATCATCGAGATCCGCCACATTGTTCATCACCACGGCATCGGGACTTTCCATCGCTTCCAGGGGCATCACGCGGCTGTCCGGCTCACCGTAGTGCAATTCGCGGTTCCCCAGGAAGGAAAGGACTTTCGAACTGTCGCTCACGGCGATGGAGAAGTCGATGAACAGCTTTTCCTCCTTCGGGAACCAGCGTCCCTGCTCCGTCTTCCGGTTCTCGGTATCGATGTTGATGTGCCGGATCCAGTTGACGTTCGAGCCTTTGGACAAGGCTACGTGGGCGCTCCGCACACCGAAGTCCGTGGCATCGATATAGAACTCCCCGTCGAAGGTCGGCGAGGTGATTCCGCGTTTGGGATGGAATCGCAGACAGTAGCTCTTGCGTCCGTCCATCTCCAGGCTGTCCACCAGGTAATAATTGTAGAAGGCGTGTCCATATTCCGCCAGGGGCGATGGAACGTCCAGGTTGAACAGTGTGATCGTGCTCTTGTAGAAATTGGTCTTGAGCAGATACGATCCGGCATACTGCCGCATGAAGTTGTCGGGATCCACGCCGGAGATCCGGTTGGCCAGGATCACCTCCTTCTCGAGCGGCGGGTCCTGGGAATGATACTTCTGCGAGAAGGTTTCCGAAATCATGATGGGCAGATACGATTCGCCCGTCACGGCTGAAGTGTCGCGGTATTTCATCACATCGCTCAGCACGTTCTTCAGGATCGAACGGGTGGCGAGCCACTCGGCATGGGTCGCGTCCAACTCGACTTTCGAATAGACGCGGACCGACCAGGGATCGCCCATTTCCGGGTCATGCTGCTCGCGATGCTCGTCGATCTGCCGGAGAATGTAACGGATCCAGCGGTCGTCGGGCCGGATCTGTGCCGCGGAAAGCATATCCACGTCCGGCTTGAGGGTGAAATTGATTTCGGAGAAAACCCCGGGCGAAATGCGGGTCGATGCGGGCAGATAGCCCAGAATCTGGGCCGTCAGCAACACGGCTGTCGTATCGTGCGTCTCGATGTAGTAGCGCCCTGTCTCATCAGTCGAAACACCGATGCTCGTACCTGCAAAGAAGACCGATGCGTAAGGAACTGGCTCTCCGCTCTCGGCATCGATGACCACGCCGCGGACCTTGCTGGTCTGGGCTTCCAGCGCAAACGGCAGGCACAGGGCCAGCACAGCGCAAAGGATTCGTCGGGCGAAACGCATCATCCTGCAAATGTAACAATTCCTCGCGGAAAAACCTTATCTTTGCCCTTGCAGCATGCAAGATCCTCTCTTTACCGCAACCCTCCTCGATTGGTACGACGCCCATGGCCGCGACCTGCCCTGGCGCCGAACGAAGGACCCCTATGCCATCTGGCTGAGCGAGATCATCCTGCAGCAAACCCGTATCGCACAAGGCCTTTCGTATTGGGAACGCTTCATGGACCGCTTCCCGGACTACCACGCCCTGGCTGCGGCCAGCGAAGACGAAGTGTTGCGCCTCTGGGAAGGGTTGGGCTACTACAGCCGTGGCCGCAATCTGCTCACCGCCGCCCGGCAGATCGAAGAAAGGGGTTCCTTCCCCGATACCCTCGAAGAAATCCGCACCCTCAAGGGCGTGGGCGATTATACAACCGCAGCCATCGCTTCCATCGCTTTCGGCATACCCGCAGCCGTCGTTGACGGCAACGTGTACCGGGTACTCGCCCGCTTCTACGGAATCGCCACGCCCGTCGGCACTACAGCCGCCAAAAAGGAGTTCACAGAACGCGCCCAGTCTCTCCTGCCCCACGACCGACCGGGCGACTTCAACCAGGCGATGATGGATTTTGGCGCCATTCAGTGCACCCCGGCCTCCCCTGCCTGCCTGGTCTGCCCGCTCGCTTCCCGATGCGATGCGCTAAGGACCGGCCGGACAAATCTGTTGCCAGTAAAGAAAGCACCCATAAGCGTGCGGGAAAGGCATCTGCGTTACATCTACCTCCGCTGCGGCGGCGAAACGGCCATCCGCCGCCGGGGCCCCGGCGACATCTGGCAAGGCCTGTGGGAACCGCTGGTACAGGAAGATAGTTTCACGGATTTCCCGGGTCAGCGCCTGCTCCGCTCCGGTGTCAAGCACCAACTAACGCACCAGCATCTGACCGTCGATTTCTACCTGCTGGAATGCAAAGAGAAACCCGTCCTCCCCGAGGGCTACCTATGGATTCCCGAAACCGATCTGGACAAATACGGCAAGCCGCGGCTCTTCGAACTGCTTCTCAAAGCCTTCAACGCTTAAATCAGCGCATCCGTATTCTCCTTGTCGATATCCGGTATCAAGCGCCGGACCGCTTTTTTGTCGGAGAAAAACCGGATGGCTATGACGCGGACGACCGTGTAGGCCGGGATGCCGACCAGCAGGCCGACCGTACCGCCGATACGCCCGGCAACCAGCAGGACGATGAAGATCTCGAGCGGAGTGGCTTTGATACTGGTGGAATAGATGAGCGGCTGATAGATGAAATTGTCGATCATCTGCGCGGTAAGCATAATAGCCAGCACGATCAGGGCGAAGGCCCAGATCGGCACGTTCAGGCCTACGCCGGCGCCGTATTTGAGCACGACACAGAGAAGGACGCCGATGGCTTCGCCCAACAGCGGACCGACATACGGAATGATGTTGAGCAGGCCGGCGATGAAGGCGATGCCGATGGCATAGTCCGCCCCGATGCGGGCGATCAGCCACAAGCCCAGGAAGTCGACCAGGATGACGCCCATCACCTCGACAATCAGGCCGATGAAGTAACGCGAGAGCAGATGCGTGATGTCGCTGATCGTGGATGTGACCGAACCTTCGAGCTTGTCGGGGACCAGCGCACAGATGATCCGGCTGAAAAGATGCTCGTCCTTGATAAAGAAGAAAGAGATGAAAACGACGGAAAACAGCCCGACACCGATGCTGATCGCTACCGAGGCGACGGAACCGAGAACCGAAGAGACATTCGAGAAATTGAGCACCTCGCGGATCTTCGACAACACCAGGGTCACAATGTCGAAACCGGGATCCAGGCTGGGGAAAATACTGACGATCCAGGCATTCAGCTGGTCCAGGAGACTATTGTAGGGAATGGCGTGGGCATTCATCGTCGAAGCGTCGCGCACGATTCCGGTCACGACCGGAATGAACTGCGTCACGAAAAGAGCGCCGAAACAGAGGATGAACAGGATGCACAGAACGGCAAGCAGTCCGTCGGGCGCTGATTTTCCTTTGATCTTGACCTTCCGCATCAGGCGCATCAGCGGCTGCCCGACCAGGGAAACGACGAAAGCGATGATAATATAGACCAGGACGCTGCGGAAATACCAGCAGAGCCATGCAACGGCGGCGATGGCGCCCAGTTTGATGATCCAACCGGCAAGCCGGTCGATGTTCCGTTCTTTTTCCATAGTTCAAATTTACGAAAACTCCGCAAAAAACTTGCAGAAATAAAAAAAAGCCGTACCTTTGCAAACACAAACGGGGTATTAGCTCAGTTGGTAGAGCGTTTGAATGGCATTCAAAAGGTCAGGAGTCCGATTCTCCTATACTCCACAAAATAAAAGTTCAGCTTACAAAGCTGAACTTTTTTTTTGTGGAGTATAACGCTTCGCGTTTTTATACGGGGGGCACAGCCCCCCAAACCCCCTCGCGTCTTCGACGCGCCTTTTCTTTCCGAGGGGGCGTACCCCCTCGAGCTCCCCTGCGTCGGCCTATGGCCTTCCGATGACTTGTCCTGAAATAGGTTTACAACGCTTCGCGACACAGAAGATTGATCTGTCTCGTCTGTGTCGCGAGGCGAAATCGTTTATTTCCGGCTCCAAACTTCATGTGACACAGACATAGCGGCGCTTTCTTCTGTGTCGGACAAAGGAGGACGCCGCAGTTTGCGGCTAACACCTGCCCACCCGCCTCCAGAGCGCACTGCAATGCCGATTCCAATTCGTATAGCGGGCTAAAAGCATCGATTTTTGATGTTTTTAGCCCATTATCCGATACATTTCAGGTTTGCATCAAGCAAAGTTCTTCAAAAGCCGATAAGATAGACAATCGCGTCAGCACATTCCAGCAGGAAACCGGCACAGACAAGAACATCCTCGTAACCCTCATCACCGTCAAACCGGTCAAAGAAAACGCCTGGAGCGTCACCGTCAGCAGCTTCGTTTCCCTCCAAGACCTTCTCGGATAACGGGCTAAAACCTCCTTTTTTCACCTTTTTAGCCCGCTATCCATAGCATATTTAAAGCCGCCGCCCTCCCATCAGGAAAGCGGCGGCTTTATTGTCATGCTGAGCGCCCTTGTTCTTCCAGGCGCGCCTGTCATTCTGAACGGAGCGAAGAATCTACAGCACCCCCTCCGCCGTTGAAATCTCCGTAGCGCTCTTACCAACGCCCAGGCGGCTGAGCGTCGCATTCTTCACACTCAAGAACCCGCCGGCCTTATACGCCGCCGGAACAACCTTGCTGCCCTTGTAAGTGGCATCCTCCGTATCAATCACGGTAAAGGTAATCGCCTCGTCAGTCGCATCCCCGTTGCGCAGCGCAACGAAGAACGGATCGGAAGAAGGCGTGCCCAGCGTCACGGAAATCGCCCCCTTTGTCACCGTCCCACCGTCAATCGACTGGCTCTGCACCAGCTCGCCGTTGGCCGTGGCAATCTCCACGCTCTTGGTCACAATTGCCGTCTTGGTCTCTCCCGTCTGGTACCGGAAACTAAGCCGGTAAATGCTCTGCTGGTTGATGAACGTAGCGTCCTCTGTGCTAATCGCATTCCCGGACACGGAAGTCACCTTCACGCTCGTCGCCATCGTATAGTGGTACAGCCGTTCGATGGACTTCGCCGGACCTTCCCCTTCATCCGAAATCAGCAGCTTGCCCACCTGTCCGGTGTAATCCCAGATCCAGTTGCTCCCGCCATCCACGTGCGCTGCCGGGGTAACCAGCGTAAGCGTGGTCACGCCCTCCGTAATAGCCGTCGTAATGACCTCTCCGCTAAGGCTCGCCGTATGCGGATCAGTCGTATTCGGCGTAGCCGTCAGCGTGCCGATGCAGGTAGTCCCCAGGAACACCTTCACCTCTTCATTCTCCTTCCAGATAGACTTCAACGTCGTGGTATTCCCCTCATTGTCGCCGTCCCCGATCGCCAGCCCCTTCGTCTGGGGCGTATCGCTCTTCACGGCCTGCAAAGTCAAGGCCCACACGGAATCCGCCGCAGCCGTCAGCTCCTCCTCCGGATCTTCCGGCACAATTTCCTCCTTCATGCAGCCCGTCCAGGCCAATGTGCCCGCAAGGGCCAACAAAACAAATATATTCTTTTTCATACCCAAGTCCTCCAATTATTCAGTTGCCAGATAATAAGCCTTTCCGCCGGGGATATGGTCGCCCGTGAACTTGTAGAATCCCAGGGCCGCCGGTTCGCCGGCAATCCCCAGCACATACGGCGTCTTCCCATCCACCTTGCCGGCGGTCACCTCCGTCGCTAAGTCCGCGCCCGTGAGGATATTCTTGGCCGATGCAATCGAAATACCCGGATCGGTAGTTTTGGTCAGGGTAATGCTGGCGGCATTCGCCACAATCACCACCGCCGTCCCGGCCGGAATCACATTGCTGTTCTCGCCGATGCGGTAGAACACCACCTGCGTGCCGTCCAGCCCGGCCGTATAGGCAAGGGCACCTTCCGGCAGCTGATAATGCAGCAGGCTGTTGAAGAATGTGGTCACGAACTTGCTCTCTCCCAGCACCGTGGCCGCCGTAGCGGTAAGCGTAATATCATCCACGCCGCTATCGCCGCCACCGGTCCACTGGAAATAGCCGTCCGTAGGCCTGGTCAGCGCCCCCGTCTCCATATGCACCAGGGTCTCGTCCAGCCGATAAATGTTCTCAATCTCGTTGGTCGCCCAGGTCTTGGGTTCATACGAGCCCACCAGCTTCCAGTCGCCATACACAGCCTCCTTCGTGCCGCCGCCGTTGCCCTCGGTGAAGATGTTGATGCCGGAGCCGGAATTATCGATGTACCAATACTGTGGTTCATCGTCAGGTACGTAAAGATACGGCGTATTTGCTTTCATTTCGGTCACTTCATTAGCGCTTTCCATGATGGGTGCCGAGCCGTTAACGCCCTTGAACTCATAGAAATGACCAGTCAGACCGTCGCTGGAGCCACTCTTCTTGAAGGTGCTCTTCGTGAAGTTGAACGGCAGCATCACCGTCACGGGCTTTCCATTGGTGAACGTGCGTTTGTAGCGCAGTAAGGGCACCCACAGTTGCGTAGTGATGTCGGGGATGCCGAGGGGCTTGTCGTCGTACTCAATGTTGTAACTCTTCACCCCGCTGTAGTCGTACGTCTCCACCAGATCGCCGTATATGGGCGTGTAGTACTTGCTGTCGAAGACCATGGTGTGGCCATACACCTTCAGGAAGCCGTAGTCGGTCGTCGGGTCGCCGAAGTGGGCGAAGTTAGTGGGGGCAGTGGCCGATTCCACAGCGGGCGAGCCTTGCTTCAGGCCGCGCGTGCCGACATAGAAGCAGTTGGTCAGTTTGCCCTCGCCTTGGTTGTTGGTGCGGTGGAGGAACGTGCTGTTCTTATCGTTCTCATTTCCCCACCATAGTTCGCACTTACCGTTGTTATTGTCGTACTGGCCGTGGATGAAGAGGCAGTCTTTCAGTATGGCATATCCATACTGCGAAAAGCATCCGACGAAGCCGCCGCAGCCGTAAGTCGTGCCGGAATACTCCGAGTTGTAGATGAGTCCGTCGAACACACAGCCCGTGATGTGGCATTGGTCGTAATGCGAACTCAGGAGGCCCACGAATCCGCCATTAAAGGCAGTGCCACTGACGGTGCTGCTGATTTGAGTGCTCACACGGCAGTTCTCGATGGTGAGATTGCCCTCGGCAGAGCCTACCAGACCGCCAATGTAGTTCCAAATGCCGCCATCTATCTGTCCCGTTGCGTGCAGATTGCGGATGGTGGCACCATTGGTGTTTTGGAAAGGAGCGCTACAGGGAGCGCTGGCGGTATGGTTGAAAGTCAACGTATGGCCATCGCCGTCGAACGTTCCTTTGAACGGGTATTTTCCGCTACCCGCCATCGTTGTCACGGTGATGTCGTCATCCAGCATCACGGTCTTGCCGCTGAAGCCGTTCAAATCAGCATCGACATCCATGCGCTGACAGAAGTAGTTCCAGCCCTCGGCAGTCTTGATGGTGTAGGTGTCGCCGCTCTGCGTGATGTTGTCTTCATTCAGCGGGTATGTAATCGTGGCGTTGATGTTCACATCCTCAGCGGGCATGTTTAACGTGTAGATGTTGCCGCTTTGCGTGTAGGCGATGTTATTGCCCGACGTTGCACCCGTCAGAGTCAATCCTTCAAGTATTTCGTCCATCAACTGTGTATAGGTGATTGTCATCGCTTCGCCCTCCAAAGCCGAGACCTTGTTGACGCTGAACTGCGTGTAATTGTTGTTAACCTTGAATCCAGTCAAGATGCTAAAGTCCTTAGTCAGCGTGTAGTTCGTACCGTTGATGTTAATGGTGGCCGTGGCGGTGTAGGAGCCTACAGCCGAAGGTCCTGTGGTCGATACCTCATTTGTCTCCTTGTTTGTATAACTGATGCCGCTACTGGTGAGATTTTCTATTCCTGTCTGACTTTTAAAGGTTCCCAGCGTAGGTTGCAGTTCGGCAATATGACGGTAATAGTCATAAGACACATCTTCGGCAGATAGTGTCAGCGTGGCCTTACGGTTGGTGAGGTCGCAATGGTGGCTGGCGTCATTATTGTCGCACGTAGCAGTCAGTACGTTGCCGCTGGCAGAAATTGCATTCTCAGACGTGAATGTGTGTCCGAGGTCAACGGCAGCAGCCGGAGTGTAGGTTACGACTATAGAACCGTTAGAAAATACGAAGTCCTCAATTTGACTGCTGCCAGAGAACATGATTTTCAGTGGTTCACTTTCGCTAACCTCCACACTGCCTTCAAAAATGACGGAAGAGTTTAATACACCATTATCTTCTGAAGGGAAGTCGTAGTCGCTATTGTTTCCTTGCAGATGTAGCAACGTTGAAGTGCTGTTCTTATTAAGGCCGACATACATCTGCATACCACTTTGGTCGAATTTAAATCTTTTCAGTTCTACCTTGGTGACAGTTCCCTTCAGATTGGCAAATTCGATGACTCCGCTGCCACTGATAAAATGATAGAAGCGCGTCGACTTTGAATTTGAATTGCAGATAATCTTGGCATCCCCTGTACATGAATAGTGGATTTCCATACCATCGGTATTCGATAGCGTATAATCATTGCTGGGCGTTGTCTGTCCCGACTTGCCGCCGTCCATCGTCCACGTCACGGTTTCTTCGTTTGCCGCCCACGCCGTCTGCACCATCGTGAGCATCGCGGCGAGGGTGAGGATGAGATTGAATTTCTGTCTTGTCGTTCTCATTTTCTTTTTAATTGTTTATGTTTAATGGTTTAACTTTATTACTATCTCAGTTTGCCTTTGCCATCCAGATATTTGGTGAAGG
>JAEEGI010030203.1_pt1 | contig 10201 bp, 8 predicted proteins | sample 8958751 | NCBI WGS metagenome assembly JAEEGI01 (sample SAMN16246545, study PRJNA631951) | gut metagenome | biome: gut microbiome; feature: rumen; material: KS-attached | host: Bos | place: Iran: Karaj | collected 2018-10 | reverse complement strand
ATTAGTCCAACCATTCGGAATAGAGCGTTCCGCGTTCGGACTTCCTTACTGAAGCAATCACCTTGTCCCCATGGAGAGCAATTGCCTTCAGAGCAGAGGGCTCCTTTACAACCTTGAAAGAAAGCTCATTGAGCTGGAATCTTCTTCCCTTTTTGAGTTCTCTTTTCAAGATTTCTACCAACGTTTTTCTGATATCCGTGCCGGGCATGGAATACTTAATTTCTCCATTCCGATTAACGTTGGCAGATGCGATCCACTTTCCGAAGCGGTAACAATTAACCATTACCTTGCCACGTCTTACTTCTGAAGTAAAACGCAGACCTTTGGTATTGACATACCTGCTCTCCAGCTTTTCCTTGATGAATTTTGTTAATACTTCAGCATTGTTGTTTGATCCATAACGATTAGTTTCGTCTGTCCGTACCTTTTTACTCACACCCATAGTGATTCCTCCTTTCAGTGTGAACATATAAGGTTTGCAGTTCCAATATCTATTATACACCCTTTTTTTCTGCTATTCAACCACAAAAGTTTTACATTACTAACTTTTTTAAATAAAAAAACTAGGATACAAACATACCCTAGTTAGTAATTATTTTAACTTTAACGAAGCTACACATTCTACATGATGTGTATAGCAAAATTGATCTACTGGTGTAATTTCTTTTATACAATATCCCTCACTTAATAACTTTAAATCTCTTGCCAAAGTTGCAGGATTGCAACTAATATATATAATCCTTGATGGTTTTACTTCTAGTAATTTTTTTATAACACTTGCAGCGCATCCCTTTCTCGGAGGATCTACAAATACAACATCTGGCGAAATATTTTCTTCTTTTAGAATTTTTGGAAGCTCACTTTCAACTTCTCCAGCTATAAACTCTATGTTTTTTACATTGTTAATAACAGCATTTCTTTTGGCATCAACAATAGCCTCTGGAATCACTTCAATTCCATATACTTTATTTGCTTTGCGAGATGCAAATAATCCTATTGTTCCAATTCCACAATATAAATCAAATACATTTTCTTTACCGTTTAATTTAGCTTTATTAATAGCTACATCATATAATTTCTCTGTTTGAATTGGATTTACTTGATAGAAAGAAAGTGGTGAAATTTTAAATCTATATTCACCTAAATAATCAAATATATAGCCATCTCCATATATTACTTGCGTTGTATCTCCTAAAATAACATTTGTATTTTGATCATTTAAGTTCTTTACTATTGTTTTTATTTTTCTATATTTTTGAGTTAAAAATTTTACTAATTCTTTTTCTTTAGGAACTGCCATATCATTTACAACTAGCGTTATCATTATTTCTTCTGTAGAATATGCTGTTCTAATTATTATATGTCTAACAATGCCTTCAAGTGTTTTTTCATCATAAGCAGGTATATTATTATTATTCATAAACTCAATAATAGATTGTGCAATCTCTTGGGCTAATTCATTTTGAATTTTACAATCTGTGGTTGGAATAATCCTATGACTTCTTTCAGAGTATACACCCATTATGGCTTTTCCATCTTCACCAATCCCAACTGGAAATTGTAATTTATTTCTATAATAAAATGGATAATCCATATCAACAAATTTATTAATTTTGATAGAATCCAGCTCATCTCCTAATTCTTTACGAAGTGTCTTAAGCAAAGCATCCTTTTTCAATCTAATTGTTTGAAGATAAGACATATGACGTAAATCGCATCCACCACATTTTTCATATTTTGGACAATCTGGTTCAACGCGATATTTGGACTTGGTGATTATTTCTTCAATCTTTGCATAAGCAATATCTTTTTGGACTTTCAAAATTTTTACTTTTGCAACTTCACCTTTAATTAAACCAGGAATAAAAATTGTATAATCTTCAAATTTTGCAATTCCTTCGCCTTTAAATCCATTATCGATAATATCTACTTCAATTATCTCATTTTTTTTCATGGCAATCTCCTCTTTGGTTTATGATAAGAATATTATATATTAAATAAAAATTTTTTTAAATATTTTCTACTAATTCAAAATCAATTCTTCCAGCTTCTTTATTTGCAAGGATACATCTTACCTTAATCTTATCACCTATTTTAAATATTCTTCCTGTTCTTTCACCAATTAATTGTTTCAAAATATCGTCATATTCAAAATATTCATCACCCATGCTTTCGAATCTAACTAAGCCTTCTACGGTGTTATCTAATTCTACAAACATTCCAAATGAAGTGACAGATGATACAATTCCATCAAATTCTTCGTTTAAATGCATTTGCATATATTCTGCCTTTTTAATTCTTTCTGCTTCTCTTTCTGCTTTAACCGCATTTTGTTCACAAGCTGAAGAACTTTCAGCATATTTATATGCTTTCTTTTCTAATTTAGATATTTTTTTATCATCTAGCTCTCCTGCCAAATAATATGAAATAACTCTATGAATAAATAAATCTGGATATCTTCTAATTGGTGAAGTAAAATGACAATAATACTTACTTGCTATTCCAAAATGTCCTAAATTTTCATTGCGATAATCTGCAATTTTTAATGTTCTAAGTATCAAAGTTGATACTATTTTTTCATAATCTTTATCTTTAGAATTTTTCAATGTTTCTGCAAAAGCCATTGGCGAAATATTATCCTTGGTCGCTTTAATAAAAGTTCCAAAACTTCCTAATGTATGATTTGTTTCTGAAATCTTGTCATAATCTGGTTCTTCATGCACTCTATATATAAATGGGATTTTTTTCTTATAAAAAGTCTCCGCAATTGTCTCATTTGCACTAAGCATAAATTGTTCTATTATTTCATTTGCAAAAGTAAGCTCGTATTTTTGAACATCTATACATTTTCCTTCATCATCAAAAATAAGCTTTGGCTCTGGAATATCCAAATTTAAATAGCCTTTATTTAATCTTTTCTCCTTTAAAATTAAAGCCAATTCTTCCATCAATTTAAAATCTGATATATATGGTCTATATCTATCTATAACTTCTTCATCACTGTCAGTAATAATTTTATATACATTTGTATATGTCATACGTTCAGTAACTTTGATAACTGATTTGCAAACTTCAGAATCAACAACGTCACCATTTTTATTAATTTCCATTAAACAAGATAAGGCTAATCTATCTTTTCCAGCATTTAATGAACATATTCCATTTGATAGTTCAAATGGCAGCATTGGAATAACTCTATCTAGCATATATACTGAAGTTCCTCTTTTGATAGCTTCCTTATCTAAGTATCCACCTTCTTTAACATAATTGCTAACATCTGCTATATGAACATCTAATTTATAATTACCATTTTCAAGTTTTTCAATATGAATTGCATCATCAAGATCTTTAGCATCTTCACCATCTATTGTAAAAATATTTTGTCCACGAAAATCTCTCCTGCCATTCATTGCTTCTTGTGGTACTTCTTGGCTAATTGATTTTGCTTCACTTAATACTTCCAATGGAAACTCTTCTGTTAAATTATATAACTTTTCAATGCAAAGCATATCCATTCCAGCAACATTCATATTACCAACAACTTCAACTATTTCGCCTTCTGCCTTTCTTCCATCTTGTGGTAGTTTAGTAATTTGAACAATAACTCTATCATTGTTTCTTGCTTTATTAAAATTCTTTTTAGAAATAAAAATATCACATTTTATAGACTTATCTATTGGCACAACAAATCCAAAGTTTTGACTTCTTTGAAAAGTACCAACAAGTCTTCTTTTATTCTCTGGAATTTCTATATTGCTACTATCATGTTTTCTATTGCTATTCTTTTTAAACTTATTCATTGCTTTGAATTCTTTTTTGTGATTTTTATTATGATTCTTTTTATCTTTTTTATTTCTTTTCTTGCCCAAAATAATCCTCCTTTCTCTCTAGAAATACAAAAGGCAACACTAGGTGTTGCCTTAAATTATCTTAAAATTACATTGCATATAGAACTGATAAAACTAATGTTAGAACTGCAAAAATTATCATCAATAATATTGTAGCTCTATTTAATCTACCTTCTTTAGTTCTACCTTTATTTTTTTCATAAAAGTTTCCAGATGATGCTCCAACTATTGTACCTGATGCACCATTCTCATCTTTATATTGAACTAATACTACAATTATTAATGCTAACATAATAATTATATCTATTACACCTAAAACATATTTTACTATAGTAATTGCATTCATTTTATTTCCTCCAAGTCTCTATTTAAACTTACCAAAGTATTTTAACATAATCAATTTTAAAAATCAATACAAAGAAGATTAAATTTTAGCCTAAATTATTCTAAATTATCACTACATTTTTTACAAATTGTTGGATGTAATTTGTTTAATCCTACTGTCTTAGATATCATCCAGCATCTTTCACATTTTTCACCTTCAGCTTCAGAAACTTCTGCTGATACTTCTTTTGATTTACTTTCTTCCACTTTTAAATCAGATACTATGCATAAATCTTGTAAAAGTGTCTCTTTTGATTTTAAGAAACCAAAGCTATCTTTTGGAGCTTTTACAACAACTGCAGCTTGAAGTGATAGTCCAATTTTTTTATCAGCTCTAGCTAATTCTAATTCTTTAGCTACAACATCTTTAACTTTGATTAATTCATCCCATTCTTTAGCTAATTTTTCATCATCATATTCTGGATTAGCTTTAGGATAATATTCAAGCATTACTGATTCTTTATTTTCACCTTTTTTATGAGGCATATATTTCCATATTTCTTCAGCTGTAAAGCATGTCATTGGAGCTAGTATTCTTACTAATGCTGATAAAATTTCATACATTGTAGTTTGTGCTGCTCTTCTATCTAAAGAATCTGCTTTAAATGTATATAATCTATCTTTTATAACATCTAGATATATTGCACTCATATCAACAACACAGAATTGATTTACAGCATGATATGCATCATGGAATGAATATTCATCATAAGCTTTAGTGCAACTTCTTATTAATTTATTTAATCTAGTAAGTGCCCATTTATCTATCTCTAATAAATCTTTATAAGCTACTGGTTTATCTGGATTATAGTCACTTAAGTTTCCTAACATATAACGAGCTGTATTTCTTAATTTTCTATAAACTTCAGTAACTTGCTTGATTATATTATCAGATACGCTAACATCTGATTGATAATCTGATGAAAGTACCCAAAGTCTTAGTACATCAGCACCTGATGAATTGATAACTTTTTGTGGAGCTATAACATTTCCCACTGATTTACTCATCTTTCTTCCTTGCTCATCAACTGTATAACCATGTGTTAATACTTGTTTATATGGAGCTTTTCCAAAATTTGCAACAGATGTTAATATTGAAGATTGGAACCATCCTCTATATTGATCTGAACCTTCTAGATATAAATCTGCTTCTGGTAATCCTCTTTCTGCTAGAACTGATTGATGTGTAGAACCAGAATCAAACCAAACATCCATTATATCTGTTTCCTTCTTAAATTCTTTGCATCCACATTCTTCGCATTTAGCACCTTTTGGCATCAAATCTTTTTCATCTAAATCAAACCAAGCATTTGATCCTTTTTCTCTAAATATGTCAGCAACCTTTTGTAGAGATTCTTTTGTCATATATGGTTTTCCACATTCTTTACAATAAAATGCTGGAATTGGAACTCCCCAAGTTCTTTGACGAGATATACACCAATCATTTCTATCTTCAACCATTTTAGAGATTCTCTCTTCACCCCAAGCTGGTATCCATTTTACTGATTTTATTGCTTCTAATGTTTCTTTTCTAAATCCATCAACTGAACAGAACCATTGATTTGTAGCTCTAAATATTACTGGCTTTTTACATCTCCAGCAATGTGGATATGAGTGCATTACGTCTTCTGCTTTAAATAATAATCCATTTTCATCTAACCATTTTACTATTTCTTTATTAGATTTGGCATAGAACATATCTTGGAATGGTCCAGCACCTTCGCCACGTTGTACACCTTTTTCATCAACTGTTACTATTATTTCGCTATTTTTCTTTAATCCTAATAAATAGTCTTCTTTACCATAACTTGGCGCACAATGTACTAAACCTGTACCTGTTTCTAATTCAACATTTACAGTATCCTCGCTACCTGTTACAACATTTGAATCTCTATCTAAGAATGGATGCTTAGCAACTAAGCCTTCTAATTCTTCACCTTTGAATGTTTTTACTACTTTATAATCTTTGATTTCTGCTTTTTCCATTACTTTAGAAACTAAATCTTTTGCCATTATTACTTTTTTATCTTTTAAGTCAACTAAAGCATACTCAAAATCAGGTCCAGCAGCTATCATTGTATTACCTGGAAGTGTCCAAGGTGTTGTTGTCCAAATTACAAAATATGTATTCTTTTCATCAAATAAGCCTTTGGCGTCTTTTACTGGAAACATTACATATGCTGTTATTGCGCTACTATCTTTATATTCTATTTCAGCTTCAGCTAGAGCTGTTTCACAATCAGTGCACCAATAAACTGGTTTTAAACCTTTATATATGTACCCTTTATTATACATACCAGCAAATGTTTCTATTTCTTTTGCTTCCATTTGTGGTTGATATGTTATATATGGATTTTTCCAATCGCCAAGAACACCTAATCTTTTGAAGCCTTCTGTTTGGATATCTTTATAATCTTCAGTGAATTTTTTACATGTATCACGGAATGTATTTACTGGTATTTTGCTTCTATCTAATCCTAATTTTTCAATTGCCTTTTTCTCAGTAGGCATACCATGTGTATCATATCCAGGGATAAATGGTGTCCAATATCCTTGAAGATTTTTATATCTAACTACTGTATCTTTTAAAATTTTATTTAAAGCATGACCTATATGGATTTCTCCATTTGCATATGGAGGGCCATCATGTAATACAAAAGGTGTTTTTCCTTCATTCTTTTTTAACATTTTTTCATATAAGCCGTTATCTATTACATCTTCTAATATTTTAGGCTCATTTTGTGGTAGATTTCCTCTCATTGGAAAATCTGTCTTTGGCAAATTAAGTGTTGAGCTATAATCAACTTTTTCATCTTTTTCACTCATTTTTAAATCCCCCTATTTTTATTATCCATCAAAAAAAGCTATTTCTATCCTATATACATAGGACGAAATAGCTTTAATTCCGCGGTACCACCTATTTTAAAATTCATTTAGAATTGAATTTTCCCTCAATTACTTTTAACGCAAGTTTACGAATCATCATTACTCTTATTATAAAAATAATTTCCTATGATTAGCTCCAAGGTGATAACTATTAAAAATATCTTACTAACATTTCACCAACCGTTAGCTCTCTAAAAGAATCTTTTTATTAGTCGTGTCCTCTTCTAAGCCTTAATATATTTAATATAATAACACCATTTACATAAATTTGTCAATGATAAACTTAATTTATTTAAATTGATTCAATATATCTTTTGCTGCATTTCTTCCATCTGCAATTGCTTTGCAAACAGTCGCTCTGTTTTCAATTGTATCTCCACCAGTATAAACCATATTTATTGAGGTTTTACCATTTTCATCTGCTTCAATCATTCCCCAATCATTTAACAATAAACCTTGAGATTCTATTAAACTTTTATCTGGCTTTAATCCAATCGCAAAAACTACGCTATTCGCTTCTTCAACAAATTCGCTTCCTGAAATATCCACTGCCTTCTTATCAACAATTTCTGTTCGAATGCAATTTAAACTTACTAATTTGCCATCTTCAACATTTGCAGAAATAACTCTAACTTTTTCATGCCATTTTACTCCATCTGCAATTGCATCAGCTAGCTCGATTTTTCTTGCTGGCATATGCTCTTCATCTCTTCTATATAAAATCTTACTTTCCTGCGCGCCAAGTCTTATAGCTACTCTAGAGCAATCCATTGCAACATTTCCACCACCAATAATTACAACCTTGCCCAACTCATCAATTTTTTTACCTTCGGCATATGATTTTAAAAACTCATCTGATTTATATATAGAAGCTAGCTTTTCTTCATATAATGGATACTCAACAGATTTGGTAGCCCCAATTCCAATAAAAATCGCATCATATTGTTTTTGCAAATCTTGCAGATGAAGATTCTTTCCTAACTCTACTTCAGTGCAAATTTTAGTGCCAAGATTTTTTATAGTATCTACAATTTCTTCAACAATTTTTTTATCTAATCTAAAATCTGGAATTCCATATGTTAGTATTCCACCTAATAATTTTTCTTTTTCATAAATTGTAACATCGCATCCAGCTAATAACAATTCAAAGGCACATTCAAGGCCTGCTGGTCCACCACCGATTATAGCAACCTTTTTATTGATTGGAGCCTTTTTGGTGTATTCAATATCAATATTATTTTCGATTGCCCACTCATTTACATATTTTTCAAGTAATCCTATTTCTGTAGGAGTTTGCTTTATTCCTCGTATACAACTTCCTTCGCATTGCTCTTCTTGTGGACAAATCAAAGCACAAATATATGAAAATAAATTATTCTCTTTTAATATTTTATATGCATCTTGCAAATTTTTTTCTTTAATCATAGAAATAAACTCTGGTATTTTAGTATGCATTGGACAGCCCTTGGTGCTGCATGGTTTATTAATACAATTTAAACAATAATTTGCTTTATCTATTATTTGTTGTTCTATCATATTTTTCCTCTTTATAAAAATAGCAGATAACTTAATATCTGCTATTTAATTTCTATTATTGATTTGAATTTTCTTCAGCTGATATTACTTGCTGTTTTACCTGTTCTTGAACATTTTGTTGTTCTACCAAATCCTCGAATTCTATATCTTGCATTACATAAGTAGATAAATCTGGTAACGCCAAATCATTATCCGTTACAGTATCTATACTAGTTTCTATTACACCACTATCAGCTAAAACAACTGAATCATCTTCCTCTTTAATATATCTCAAATCTCTAATTACTCTATCATCAGATTTTCTCATATAATAAATTGAATTGCCATCTCTAATATATATTTGATAACAATCAATTCCTTCCATTGTAACAGATTTAACACGTGTAAATGTAGCCGCTTTCTTAAAATCTTCTTCTACACTTGAATCAGACATATCAGTATCTTACTGTAATCCTAAATTAGGCGGAGTGACTTGAATATTACGTACAACATAAGCATATTTAGTAGATTGATTGTTAACTTCATCTTTTGATTCTACTAAAGCATAATAATTACCATCTACATAATATTCATATGTAACATTTCCATTATTATCAGTATCTTTAATAAGATAATTATTATCTTTTCTCCAAGTTTCACGAACCTTATCTACATCCCAATTTTTCTTTTCATAATAATTGGTAATTTTTTTATCTTCTTTAACTTTAGCATCCATCTTCATCAATATTTCATAATTTCTTTTTATGATAAAATGTCTTGCAATCCTATTTCCCAAAAAAGCAAATAAAATAACAATAATTATAAATAAAATCATGTTTAATATCTTTTTTCTGCTAAAGCTCTTTTTCTTTTTTTCGCTAACATGTTTATAAGCTCTATTCTCTTTTTTTTCTATTTCTTCACTCATAATAATATGTATAAAATACATACTCCTTTCAAAAACTCAATAACATTATCTACTAATTTATCAAATTAGTAAAGATTTATGCTGATATTTCTTTTTGCATAAATATAGCATCATCAATATTGTTATAGTATGCTTTTCTTCTATGTATTTCTTTGAATCCATTCTTTTCATAAAGATGTATTGCATTTACATTATGTTCATTAACTTCTAATGTGATTAAATCTTTTTTAATTTCTATAGCATAGCTAAATACTTGATCTAGTAATTTTTGTCCAATCCCAAGATTTCTAAAATTTTTCCTTACAACAATATTGGAAATCTCTATATCTATTGGAGTATCTAATAGTGCAATAAAACCTAATATGTTATCAGATTCTTGAGAAGTTTGAGAAGTAAAATCATCGCTACTTTCTGCTTTTGCAATAAAATATATTGAATTTGAATTATTAAAATTTTGATCTAAAATATTAACACTCCAAAAATCATCAAACTCACTAATAATTGGTTTAATACATTCTAGATCATGCAAGTTCATTATTTGAATTTTCATCATTTAATCTTTCTGCTTGAGATTTTCTTAAATATAATGGAATTACAGTGTCAGCACTTTCTAATGAATCAGATAAATACTTTTCATAGG
>JAEEGI010030027.1_pt1 | contig 10201 bp, 9 predicted proteins | sample 8958751 | NCBI WGS metagenome assembly JAEEGI01 (sample SAMN16246545, study PRJNA631951) | gut metagenome | biome: gut microbiome; feature: rumen; material: KS-attached | host: Bos | place: Iran: Karaj | collected 2018-10 | reverse complement strand
TTCATCTTCATTTTGCATTTTGGCAAAAAATTTCATTACTCCTTCAACAGTAAGAGCATGTCTTATATGAAACTCTTCCTTGTTATATTTTTTTAATATTTCTAGTGCCTCATTTCTAGATAAACTCATATTAATTCCACCTTTCTAAACTCAGTCACGTCTTCAAAAATCTAACAATATTTCTTTACCAAAACATATTCATTATCTTCATTTTGAATTGATTTGCCATCTAAATAATCAAAACCAAATTTGCGATAAAAATCGCAAGCATAAACAGAAGCAAACACTACTAATTCTTTACAACCAATATTCAATGCAACTTCATCTATACTTTGAATTAATTTTTTCCCTATTCCTTGCCCATGATTTTCTATCTTCACAAATACAGTTAACAAAATATACTTTTTTCCTGTTGTATCGCCCCTATATCGGTCAATACTTGCTGTACCAACGACTTTATCATCCTTTAATGCTACTAAACATTTAGCTCTATTAGGGAAATTTTTCTTTATTTCATCTTCTGTGAAATACTCTGACAATTTGTCTATTACATCTTTTCCATGGTCCTTAATATTAATTTTATACATGTTATCTAATATTATTTCAGACACCTCTTTTGCATAATCATTGTTATACTCTACAATTTCAATCATTTTTTCTCCCCCTTATTTATGATTTTTCGCATTTTAAGTTTTATGTATCAGCACATGATAATGATATGAATTTAGTAACTTCCCATTCTTTTCATAATAATCTACAACTTGCTGTACATTAATAATATCAAAATTTTTAAATAACTCATTTACCAAATCATAGTCCACATAAAAATGTGGCACTTTGTATTCTGGTCCCTCTTCCATTCTTATTCTTGTATTTGGATCAACTAACGGCCAATTCTCTTGTTTAAATCCCCAAGTATCTTTTGAACATAAAGTTAGATAACATTCTCCATCTTTTTTTAGTACTCTATATAATTCTTTAACTATCTGTTTCACACCCTCAGTATCTGTATGAGAAATTACATTTCTACAATAAATGCACTCAAATTGTTCCTCAGAATAAGGTAATTTAAGCATATCCCCGATTTTATAATCAAATTTTAAATTCTCACTTTCTGCCCATTCTCTAGTTCTTTTTATGGCTTCTTCACTTTTATCAAAGCAGCTTACGTTAAATCCGTTTTTTCCAAATAAAATAGAGTGTCTTCCCAAACCACAACCTAAATCTAAGAAAGCTTTTTTCTCTTGAGAAAGCCATCTATTTACAAGGTAATACGATTCAATGCTTGGATTTTTCCATATTTCTTCAAAACTATCCTTAACAATCTTCCAATTCCATTCTCTTGACTCTACCATACTTCCCTCCTGATATTTTTTATATACTTCTACCCACATTATTCATCCCAAATTTTACAGTTTTAAAAACACGTTTCCAAAACTCCTCACTATGAATAATATCTTCGCGTTTTGTTCGCATATCAAATATCTCAAGTATAGAATAGGTAAAATTATCTATTATGTAACTTGCACCACTATTTTTTAGCTCCTCAAAAGTTTTATTTCCTCCGGTTAAATTTGAAACATTCGCATATGCTGACCAGCGCTGCCATATTCCTTCTCTATCGCCAGATGCCGAACCTATATATAATTTACCAGTAGATGTATCTGTTATACAATAAATGCCTTTTACATTTGATAATGCTGTTTTCCATTCAGGTGCTTCCATGTTGATAATAGTTTGAAGATCCTTATGTGACAGCAATACATTATTATAACCTGGAAATGCTCCAAGCTTGGTTGAAGGCGCAAGTTCATATACTTCCGGATCAAAATCTCTCTGCACAGTTTCAAATGGCTTGTTATATATGTCTCTACCTATTGGTTTTGACAGTTTAATGATTAATCTTTTTCTATAATCTGCAAAATCATCCATTAACGTAAGGTTATACCCCGGCTGATTAAACACTTCAGGCATATTCTTCTCAATTTTGTACATTCCTCCAAATATATAAAAATTTGGGCCATATGGATAATATTGAGCAAATGCTAAAAGATAATCATAATTATTAAGATTATGATTTGCATGTTTTGTTTTATGTGCATTCATCCCAATCCATTTAGGATCTTCTTCTCCGTTAATAAGATAATCCCACGCTGGAAGATTTGTATTTCCAGCATTCATATTAAACTTAACTTTCGTTTTTCTTGGACTATCTATTTTAAAAAAATCCTCAAATCTTATCATTGTCTTCCCTCCTCAAACTCCGGTAATTATATACCCATACCTAGACTTCCTCAAGTCTAGTAACTGTCTCAACATGATACGTCCATGGGAACATATCTACTGGTTGCACATTTTTAACTTCATACCCCTCTAGCATCTCGACATCTCTAGCTAAAGTACCCGGATTACAACTAACATAAACTATCTTTTTCGGTTTCATAGCTAAAATAGTATCAATTAAGACCTTATCACAACCACTTCTAGGTGGATCTACTACTACAACGTCAGCCTTAATTCCGTCTTTATATAACTTAGGCACAACAACTTCAGCCTTGCCCTCATAGAACAAAGCATTGGTAATTCCATTTTCCTTGGCATTCTCTTTAGCATTTTGCACCGCAGATTTTACAACCTCAACACCATAAACACGACGTGCTTTTGATGCTAAAAACAAAGAAATACTACCAATTCCACAGTATAAATCAAAGACTATCTCATCGCCCTTTAAATCCGCATATTCTAAAACTTTATCATATAAAACCTTAGTTTGAACACCATTAACCTGGAAAAACGAATTAGGAGAAATGTTAAAAGAAAACTCACCAATATAGTCCTTTATAGTATCTTTACCGTAAAGCCTAATATTCTCCTCTCCTAAAATAACATTAGTATTCTTCATATTAACATTCTGAATTATAGACACTATTTTCCCGCATTTTTTAAGCATAAAATCCGAAAACTCATCTTTTTTAGCAAAATCCTTACCATTTGTAACTAAAATAACCATAACTTCGCCAGTTTTTTCAGAACTTCTAATAACAACATGACGTAAAAAACCTTCTCCGCTCTTCTCATCATAAGGCGGAATATTATTATCTCTAAAGAACTCTCGAATATTATTTATAAGCTTATTAGCAATCTTTGACTGAATAAGACAATCTGTAATTGGAACTATATTATGAGACCTCTCAGAATAAAAACCAGTTATAATTTTCCCATCAGCACTCCCAACAGGAAATTGTACTTTATTCCTATATGAATATGGCTCTTCCATACCAAGTGTCGGAAGAACCTCTATATCCTTATGGCTAATTCTATAAAAGCAATCTTTTACTACCTTTTGTTTAAAATTAAGAGTAGCATCGTAAGACATATGTAATAAAGTACAGCCACCACATTTTTTAAAATTCTCGCAATTAACCGGCCTTCTATTAGGCGATGTTTCAATAATTTCGACTATTTTCCCATAAGCAAGATTTTTAGTAACCTTAAGTATTTTTGTCTTTATAACCTCACCAATAATAGCTCCTTCAATAAAAACAGCAAAGCCGGAAATCTTTGCAACCCCGGCTCCGTCATGTGTCATATCAATTATCTCAACAACATACTCCTCATTCTTATTAACCATACTCTACTCCTCGATTAGTTTGACCATATTCTCTACATCCTCTTTTTTGACGCTCTGGGTTAAATTAAGAACTTCAAACTTAACCCAGTTTTCGCCAAACTTAATCTCTAAAATATCCCCAACTTTAACCTCCGTAAAAGCCTTTGCAATTTTATCATTAACCTTAACTCTACCTAAATCACAAGCCTCATTTGCAACACTTCTACGCTTTATAACTCTTGAAACTTTTAAAAACTTATCTAATCTCATACAATTCTCCTTCATTCTGAGGCAATTAGAATGATTTTTTCCTCAAAACTAAAATCCCATATAATTACTTAAGCCAAAATTATTCAAATATAATGCATTAGCTATCTGGAAACGTCCTAAATTAGTTTTGTTATTAGCAATATTGTTCTGCCAATTTTCAACAATCTTATCTTTTTTAGCCATAATTTCTTCATCAGACTTTTTAGTAACATCAAATGTTTCGTCTTCCTTTAGCTCAATATTATCAAACTGAGCCTTTTCTTTTATTAATGCTTTAACAGTAAAAGTACTCGTATAAGAAGTATCTCCATCTTTTAATACTACCTCTAAATTATTATCATTTCCAGAAACACTGAATTTTATATTATAATCTTTAACAACTGTTGGTTCAACATCCTTTACATCTTCATCTAAATTTGAAGCCATTTTTACTTTTTCAACAATACTAATTACTCCTTCATTTTTATTCGTATCATCTATTTTGATAACCAATTCACTACCATAGCCTTCCATTATCTCGTTTGTTTCATAATCAAGGTAATTAATACTAATATTATGAGTTGTAACTTTATCTATTGTAGTAACCTTGTCTTCATAAACGGTCATACCAGAAGAAAGTTTATAATAAGCTGAATCTCTGTTGTTTATAACAGTAAATGAAAGTACTTTTGTATTATAATCTTGAGATAACATATCTGCCTTCAATATTTTATTACCTTTATAATAAAGTCTCAATATAAAACCAGTAGTATCAGTTGAAGTATCTATATCTCTAACTTGTTGTAGCATCTCTTCAAAACCAATACCAAATTCTTCTCTATCTTTTGGTTCATATCCGGATAAAATACTAATCGTACTAATTACTTTATACAAAGTATCTAAATCCTCTTCTTTTTTACTAATTTCCTCTAATCCATTAATTATAGCTTGGTTAAAATCTGTAGCATTTATTATCATATCCATAGTTTTACAATCTATAGTACCTTCATCATACTCTACAGTACCCTTTCCAAAAGCAAAATCTTCATCATCAAAAGCCTTTGAAAATCCAGTTGCAAACTTACTAAATAGTGTTCCTATATCATTTATATCATTTTTAGAAAAGCTAATATCTTTTAACAATTTAGAAAAATTATCTAATGAATTAGGCCCATTATACCCAAGTTTATCCCATAAATCATCCAAATTATCGTTATCAACGGTAATAAACCCGTCTGTAACATTATCAATATTAATTGAAACTAAATTTTTATTTTTCAATAACTTTCCGCTTAAAAACTCTTCATCATTTAATGTAATTTTATCTGTAGTATTACCATAATCATTAGCAATATCAATATCTTCATGAGCTGTAAGTTTAAAACTTTCAAAGCCGCCCATCCACTCTCTAATTAACTCATTGTCAGTTTCAATTTCCCCTAATAGGTCAGCATCAAGGCTTAACTTTGAAGAAGTATCAATCTTATAGATTTTACCCCACACACTTTTGTCTATTTTAGATACATTTTTAGAAACTCCAGATAAAGAACTATTTACCAATCTAAAGAAGCTATTTTTAGGTGAAGTTGATGCAAGAATTGCTAAAACCGCAACAGCAATAATAACAAGTCCTATTAAAATAATAGATAATATAGGCATTAAACTCTTTTTTTCTTTTTTATTTTCCTCTTCACCACTAGTTATAATATCTGTGCTACTATTTACTTCGTTCTCAGTAGGTACTTCCTCTTCTAACTCGCTATTATTAATGTCATTCACTTCGACTTCATTATTTTCACTCTCAAAATTCAATTCCTTGTTTTCGTTTTCATCCATATACGTTTCCTCCTTAGTTTTTTTCCTTGATAACACAACATTTATCTGTTATAATTTCTTTGTAATAAGTGGAAAATCCTTCTTATTATAAAGAAAATTAATTATTTTTTTCTCTTGGAGGTAACAATGAAAAAAGTACTAAAAATATTAGAATTTGATAAAATAATAAACAAACTAACTGAATTTTCTGTAACCCCGCTTGGGCGTGAAATCTGCGAAAAATTGGAGCCAAAGTACAATATTGATGAAATAACTACAACCTTAAACCAAACAAACGAAGCAGTTTCTCTAATATTACGCTATGGCAACCCTACTTTTTCCTCAATCCACGATATCCGAAGCGTTATAAAAAGAGCAAAAATAAATTCGGTACTAAATATGGAGGAGCTATTAAACACCGCAGATACCTTAAGAGGCTCTCGTTCACTAAAAAAATACTTTGAAGAAGTAAAAGAAAATTACCCTATACTATCTGAATATTTTAATACCCTTTATTCAAACTTAGGAATTGAAAATGAAATATATAGATGTATTGAAAATACTGACCGTGTATCTGACAATGCCTCACCTGAGCTACTTAGAATCCGTAACCAAATAAAGAGTCAAGAATCTACAATAAAAGAAAAATTAGATTCAATAGTACGTGGAAATGCCTATTCAAAATACTTACAAGAAAGTATTGTAACTTTTAGAAATGGAAGATACGTAATACCTGTAAAACAAGAGCATCGCTCTAACGTACCAGGTCTAGTTCACGACGCTTCTTCTACTGGCTCTACCCTATTTATTGAACCAATGCCAATCGTAGAAGCCAATAACAAAATACATGAGCTATATCTTCAGGAAAAAGCTGAAATTGAAAAAATACTATATGAATTATCCCTAAAAGTGCAAATAATCGTAGATGATTTAGATAAATTAATGGAAAACTTGGCGGAGCTTGACTTCTACTTTGCGAAAGCAAAATTTTCAATAGATATAAACGGTTTTATGCCAAAACTAAACACAAACAAATATATAAACTTAAAAAAAGCAAGACATCCTTTAATAGACCCGGATAAAGTCGTTCCAATAGACGTATATTTAGGGAAAGAATTTAACACACTAATAATAACTGGACCAAATACAGGCGGAAAAACCGTAACTTTAAAAACAATAGGACTACTATCTCTAATGGCTTATGCAGGGTTGTTTATCCCTTGCCTCGAGTCATCTGAAATAGCTGTTTTTGATAGAGTCTTTGCAGATATCGGAGATGAACAAAGTATAGAACAAAGTTTAAGTACGTTCTCATCTCATATGACAAATATTATAAAAATAACTAAAAAGGTAAATGCTAATACTCTTGTACTCTTAGACGAACTTGGCTCCGGTACAGACCCAATAGAAGGCTCTGCCCTTGCAATATCTATTCTTGAATATTTATACAATAAAGGAGCTTGTACTGTTGCAAGTACCCATTATAGCGAACTAAAGACATATGCGCTATCTACTAATGGTGTAAAAAATGCATCTTGTGAATTTGATGTTCAAACACTTGCACCAACATATCGCTTAATAATAGGCTTACCTGGAAAAAGTAACGCTTTTGCAATATCCCAAAAACTAGGGTTAAACCAAGAAATACTTCAAAATGCGAAATCCTTTATAGCCCGTGAACAAGCAAATTTTGAAGATGTAATTTCTGAACTTCAAAAAGATAAATTAGCAATTTCAAAAGAAAAAGAAGAAATTACTCGTAATCTTGCTGAAATCTCACAACTGAAAAAAGAACTAAAAGAAAGCAAAGAAAAATTAGAAGTATATAAAGCTAAAATCCTAGATAATGCTCGTGCTGAAGCCACAGATATCCTTCTATCCGCTGAAGAAACTGCAAAAGAAAGTATTCGTGAAATAAAAGAAGCTCAAAAATCTAAAGATTTAGACGTAACCAAGAAGCTAGACAATGCTAGAAGCAAAATTAAAAAGCAATTATCTAAAACATACAAACAAGAAATAACCGAAGAAACAGAATATGCACCTTTTGATGTAACAATAGGAATGAGTGTATATATTCCTTACTTAGATCAGGAAGCTACTATTCTCTCTCTCCCTGACGAAGAAGGCAATGTATTTGTCCAAGCTGGAATAATAAAATCTAAAATAAGCGTAAAGAAACTAAAACCACTAAAAAAAGATGACAAAACAACAATAAATAACGTAAAAATTTCAGTAAATACAAACATGAAAGCCAAAGAAATTTCTTCTGAAATAATGCTAAGACATATGCACGTTGAAGAAGCTTTATATCTTCTAGATAAGTATATAAACGACGCAATACTTGCCAACTTAAGTACAATACGAATTGTCCATGGAAAAGGCGAAGGAATCTTAAGAAAAGCTGTTCATGAATACTTAAAGAAACATCCAAACGTAAAAAGCTATAGGCTTGGAGAATACGGCGAAGGCGACTTTGGAGTAACAATCGCCGAATTAAAATAAAAGGAGATTTATTATGATAAATTTCACTATTCCTGAAAAACTTAACAACCAAAAAATCTTAAAAGCAATATCTATCATGCACCCTGAAATCCCCTACTCTACCCTTCAAAAACTTTTAAGAAAAAAAGATATAAAGGTAAATGGAAAAAGAATTTCTGAAAATATAAACATCTTTTCTAGCGATATTGTAGAAATCTATTTTAAAGAACAAGAAGAAAAATTAGATATCGTTTTTGAAGATGAAAATATAATAGCAATAAACAAGCCACAAGGAATTGAAGTACTAAACTCTACTACTACCTCCCTACTGGATTTAGTAAAAAAACACTTAAACTCACCTGTTGTTTATCCTTGCCATAGACTAGATAGAAATACCAGCGGAATAGTCTTATTTGCAAAAAATAACGAAGCATTAAAAATTTTAGAAGAAAAAATAAAAACAAAGGAAATAAGAAAATTCTATAAATGTAGAGTATTAGGCCACTTAAAACAAAAAACTGCAACTCTAAATGCTTATCTATTTAAAGACCGTAAAAAAAGTATTGTATATATAAGTGATACAAAAAAAGACGGCTATATGCCAATAATTACAAAATATACAGTATTATCTGAAGATGAAGAAACAAGTTACTTAGAAGTCGAATTAATAACTGGAAGAACTCATCAAATAAGAGCCCACCTCGCTTTTATTGGTCACCCAATAATCGGAGATGGTAAATACGGAGACTATGAAGCAAATAAGAAATTCAATAAAAAATACCAAGAATTGTTTGCTTATAAATTAATTTTTAACTTTAGTAATGATGCAGGGATTCTTAACTATCTAAATGGTACTGAAATAACAATTTAGAAAAAAAGACGGAGAAACAAAAAAGTTTCTCCGCCTTTAATTTTCATAAAGCTTCCCTTATAGCAATGCAAACAGACGCAACCACCATACAAAGTCCTGCAAACACCAGCAATATAAGACAGGAAGCCACACTTAAAACTATTACTTCTGCAGGTTTTATCTTTTTCTTATGACGCCTTTTTAATCTTTCTCTTACATAAGATATGATTATAATAGAAAACGCCACGCAGAAAAAACATACAAAAAGGAAAAAAACGATGTAGAGGAAATTTGCAGCAGCAGACCTATTCGCACTCGCTTCGATCAATCTCCCTAACAACTCTTTCAAAGTATTTCCCCCTAAAGAACCTGTTTCAGCGTAATCACTTCAACCGTAATCCCCAGTACTGCCACCACAAGAGCAAGCAAAATGCATACCGAAATAATGATAAACCATATCGCATTATCCAACTTGATTTTCTCGCCTTTAAGGTATCGCCCTTCTTTTGATAGGCCATTGACAAGCCTGATTGCAGCCACGACACTACCAAGTATTAGTATAATGAACACGAAGAGTCTAAAAAAGTTTTCGGCAACTGATCTGCTAGAATATATCGCTACCGATTCGTTAATCCAATCAGCCACAATATTCCCCCCCAATCAGAATATCTGACACAAAATCGTCGCACTATGCCAAAATAACAGAAAATATCGCCATAATTCCACTAAAAACGGTTCCTAATGAAACTAATCCACACACAGCCCATATTACTATAATATCAGGAGTCACGCTCTTTTCTTTTACTGATTGCCGAATGTTCCATACAATGGCTCCTATAACGAGAGCTGCCACAACTACTAGGGCGCCGCAAGAAATCATATTGATTATATTGACGGCCAACATGTTATACTTTCCTCCTAATTATTTAAAAAAATGTCTACCAAAGCGAGCACCAGCCCGGATAAAAAAAACAAAGTTATAACAATGAAAAAGATAAAAACAACTACTGACAAAAAACTTACACATACTTCTTTGCACGACGTGCCTTCTTCTGCCAAGATTTTTTTCCTGTCCATCAACGTCAAAACCATTCCGTACACAGCAACTCCATTTGCGAAAGCAAACCAAAGGAAGAAAACGATCCGCAAAAGATTTTCCCACCAGGGCCTATTAGAACTTAGGGCTATAATAACAT
>JAEEGI010030201.1_pt1 | contig 10202 bp, 10 predicted proteins | sample 8958751 | NCBI WGS metagenome assembly JAEEGI01 (sample SAMN16246545, study PRJNA631951) | gut metagenome | biome: gut microbiome; feature: rumen; material: KS-attached | host: Bos | place: Iran: Karaj | collected 2018-10 | reverse complement strand
GAATAAAAATACGAAAAGACAAGAGCAATTCCTTTAATAAGAAAAAAAAATAAAAATTCAATAACTAAATTACTAAATTTATTTCCTTGATTTATTGGAATTTTTATATTCTCATCTTCTTCAAATTTATAGAAGCAATAAGTAAAAAAAAGATTTACTAAAAAATAACCTGTGTCGAATATACATATAGTAATTAATAATTTAAAAAATGATATAATTAAAATTTCAGTCAAATATTCATATTGTAATTGAGAATCTTATTCAGTTATTTCATATAAAATTTTGATTTTATATTCAACCAAAATGTTAAAAGAATATTTATTAAAGTCAAACAATAAGAAATTATTATTAATATTTTATTTTTTCTTTCCATTTAAAAATAAAGCAATTAAAGAATATTTAAAAAAAACAAAAAAAAATTAAAAAATAAAGAAAAAATGGATTTTCTAAATATAAAAAATGATGATTAAAGAAATGAAAGAATTCAAAGTTATTAAGTATGATGAATATTAATACTAAAGAACTTTTCCAAGATAATTGAAAAAAAAAATAAAAAATATAAACAATAGATCTATTCAACTTAATTGCAAAAAATATGGATTTGACATTAAACTTATGGAATTGATCTTTTTTGCTGTTTAAAATAATTTTCTGAAGTTGTAGAATTTGAGAGTAATTCATTTTATTCTTTATAAAAATTTTAATATAATATATTTAAAATCAAGTGAATAATTAATAATCGATGAAGAAAAAATTTTTTAATGATTTAAAAAAAGTATTCTATATAGTGAAAAAACATGATATACAAATATCCTTAGATATATTATAATTTACATCTAACTTTTTTATATGTTTAACTTTAGTTAAGAAAATCTTCATAAAATGTTTTCAATTTTTTATCTGCATTTTTTGACTAATTTTTCATTTATATTTTTTGTCTTTTTTTTTAAAGAATTTTTTCAACTGACTGTTTTTTAATTTTAAATTATTAAATTGATTAAAATTAAAAAGCCAAAAAAATTAATATTTATTAAAAAATGAATAAGAAAACCCTTTTATTATTCATAATAATAATCACAATAAAAAATTCCCAAAACCGTTTTTTAGAAGAAGAAACAGAATCAGATAATCAAGAAGATAAAAAAGAAAAAAAAGGAATATTCTGTAAAATGGATGATGACTTTTTATGTAATCATCCTTTATTGTTTTTACTTATTCTCTTAATATTAATAATAGCAATAATAGTTTTTTCCTGTTTATTTATTAAATACTGTTACCACCGTTGTCCTGTTTTTCGAGGATGGGAAAGAACAGTGGCTGAAAGATTGGCGAGAAATAGACTTAAAAGAAAACAAGAAATTGAAGAATTAGAAAATAAAAAAAAATTCTATTTATTAAATAATGAAATTCAAGGCTTTAAATATAATAAACAATTATCTGATTTTGGAGAAAAATGTCCTATTTGTTTAGAAACTTATGATATTTACAAAGACGTTTGTTTTACTCCTTGTAGACATTTATTTCATCATTCTTGTTTAAAAGAATATGTTTATGGGATTATTGATGTTAAATGTCCTATTTGTAAATATAATTTATATGAAAGTATTGAAAAGAAAAATATTAATTTTAAAAAAATTAAAATTACTGATGAGATTAAAATATATAATCAAAATAGAATTCTTGGAAGTGAAAATCATAATAGTAATAATATTGTTATTGCTAATGATAATTAATTCATTTAATCAATTTTTTAGTAAATTAAATTGAAACATTAGTGATATATTATTAATAAAATTTATATTAATTATTTTTAATTATATAAAAAAAATACCATTAAATATATTATAACTCGTTTTTTTCTTCTATAATTTCAGGAAGAATGTCTTTAGGAATTAAAATAAGCATTTTTCTTTTTTTATTAATTTCCACATTTTTTCTTAAAATATTAGGTATTATATAAAGAAAAATAATAAAAACAAAAAGAATATAAAAACAAATAGAAAATACAATTATAATCTTTTTAATTTTATTGAATGAATTAATAAAATCTTTTTCTATAAATTCTAAAATACTTGAAATTGAAGCAGTATGAACATTTTCAATTAAAACAGTTAAATTTTTCATTAAATAATTATTAATAATATTAAAAGGATCTAAACTTTCATATTCTTCCCATAAGCTTTTATTTTCAGGATGAAAATCAATATAATAATCAGTTCCATAAAATAATTCTGAATAAGTATAATTTTTATTTTTTCCTAAATCAATATTATACTTTGTTAACTTTAATAATTCCATCATTGATTGAAGAATATAAATCGTTATTGATATTAAACCATATTTACATATATTATTTCCCACTTCATTATAATTTATATTATAATTATTTATATAATCATCTAAATAAGAGCATAAAGAATTTTCAACTGTGTCATTTAATTTTTTTATTATTTTAATAGGAAATTTATTATTAGTAACATTATTCATTATTTCATCAAGATAATACTTATTGTTTATTATTGAATTAGGTAATTCTTTTTCTAAAATTAAATATATTCCTTGTATTGTAGGAATTGATTGAAAAGAAGAAGAAAAAACAACATATAATCTTAAATAAATAAAATGCCTTGAAACTAATAATTTCATATTTATTAATATTTCATATAAATCTATATAATTTAAGATAGTTATTTTTTACTTGAATAAATTTGTAAATAAACAATCATATAAATAAATAATGATATTATTAAAATATATAAAAATAAAATTTTAATTGCTTCAATATGATATTTAATAAATTTTGATTCATTGAATTTTTTAATTTGCTTAAAATCCTTTTTCTTTTCTTTAGGACTATTATTTTTTTTCACTTGAATTTGAATGATTTTCTTCAGTTATTAAAGAGTTTTCTTCTTCATCATTGTTAAAATTATTTATATTAAATTTTTGATTGGAAATATTTTCTCTTGGATCATTATTAATTCCAAGATTAAGTTTCATAAATTTGTTATATTTTTCAATCATAATTTCAATTTTATCAGGAATTATTTTAAAAAAAATTTTATATGTTTTTCTTTTTCAAAAATGACTTTTTTATTAGTAATATATAAAAAAGAAATACTTGATAATCTAAAAACTGAATAATAAGTAAAAAAAAAATAAATTTTAATTTTATTATTTTATAATCATCTTTATATTATTCATGATATAATTTTTGATAAGGTAAAAAATTGCCTGAAAAAAAAATTTGTAAATTAGTTAAAATTGTAAAAAAATTTTGAGTAAATAAAGTAGATTTAGAAGATAAAGTAGTTGAAAAAATAAAAACAGAAGAAGAGAATTCTTCAATAAAATTAATCGCTGGAACATTTTGAATATAAATAACTAAATTTTAACTGTAACTAATTTAATAGTAAAGTTATCTTTTTTTCTTTATTTTTTTTTGAAAAATAAGAACTATGAGAAGAAAGATATTTTATAAATCTAAAATTAAATAATATTTATTATATATTCTTGCTTTTGATAAATTAATAAGAGTTTCACTTGAAGGATTTAAATTAATATATTTTTTATTTTTTTAAATAAACTTGAAAAGCATAATAAAAAATATCTCCTGAATAATCTATTAAATTATGTAAATTAAAACAAAGAGAAGAAAGATTATAAAATAAAATTCTATCTTTGATAAACTTTATAAAAAACATGAAAGGAAAAATACAAAAATAATAATATAAAATAAATTTGCAAAAATAAGTAAAACAACACTTTTATTAAGTCTTTCTTTATAAATAGAGTTTGAGAAATTTATTTGATTTTTATTTATGTTTTTTTGATTTAGCTTTTTTATTTCAGGAGCAATTACTAATTTACCAACATTAATAGTAAATTTTTTATTAAGTATATTTTCTTTTTTCTTTTTATTTTTATAAATTAATTTAAGTGTTTTTTCTTTTTCAATTTCATAAATTTCATTAACTCTACTTTTATTAACGTAATTATATATTACAACAACAGAATTACAAATATAATCGTATCCTAATAAAGTAATTTTTCTTAAATTTACTTTATAATAATTATCTTGTATTTAGGAACACAGTTAACTATGAGAACTTTCCAAATAGGTGGAACAGCACAAAAAAATTTGGAACAATCAAGCATAGAAGTGTCTATAGAAGCTAGAGTTGGTTGCATTTAAAAATATTTACTATGCTGTTAATTCAAAAGGAGATATTATTGTTATTTGAAAAAAATCTGAAATAGCATTAGTAGATAGTAATGGACGAGAAAGAATACCATTTATTTTCTTATTTATAATTTAGATTCAAATTATTTTAATAATTTAATGTTTTTAAAATTAGTAAATGTTAAGAAAGTGAAAAGAGTTTTTCATAAAAAAAAATCATATTATGATAAAATAACAAAATATTTATTATTTTTATAAAGAAGAAAACTGTTTTAGAAATAATATTTTAAAAATTAATATATAATAAATTTAATATTCTTCATCACTATCATCAAAACTATTATTTACCAAAGAACTACTATGTGTATTTATTGATGTTTTTGAAAGACCTTCTTTATTAATTCTAATATAGAATATATTTTTTAATTTTGAAGAACAATATTCATAAGCAATTGGGTATAATACCAAATTTAAAATTTTTTTACCAAAATGAAAAATATGACCAATCATAAATGAAGGAATTCCAAGTTTTAATTTATTAAATATATTTAAAATATCTTTTAAATCTTCAAAATTATTTGATATTAAATAATAAAAAGAAAGAATAAAAGAATGAAAACATAAAAAAATTCCTATTATGATAAAAATATCTGATATAAAACTTAAAAAAACAATATAAAAAGGAAAAGCAAAAATTTTTAACTCATTATCTCTCCTTTTTATTATTCTCTTAATCATATCTTTTATAACCCAAATTAAATTAAATGTTAATAATGTTAATAATACAATTATTTGGAAATAAATTACCTTTTTTTCATAATTTATTTTTTTTTCCCAATTTAAGTAAATAGTGACTAAAATAATAATTAAACAAAAACATGTCATATTCCTTTCATTAGGATATTTTTTCCTTATAAAAATATATTTCAAATTTTTAAGAATCACAAAAATAAATAAAGGTAGAAAAACATAATATATAGATTTTCTTATATCATTCAATAAATCATTTTTTTGTTGATCATGAAAATTAATTGAAAAAGAAGATATATTAAATTTAGGATAATAAAAATAATGTAATAAAATAAATTTAAATAATAAATCTTCCTCATTACAATTAATACCTTGAGAATCGAATGTTATATTTTCATTTTGATATTTTTTTATTTTTATTTCAAAAAGGAGAAAAAAAATAGAGATAATTAAAATAATAATAAAAGAAATAATCATTTCTAATATTGAAAGTAAATTTGTTCTTTCCCAAGTTTTTGAAATAGAATAAGAACTTGAAATGTCATCATAAATTCTATAAACAAATAATGAACTAATTAAAATCAAAAGAACACTAATAGAAATAAAATAAGAAAAAGAAATTGAAAATTTCTGATCATTAATATAATAAAGTAAAATTGGTAATCCTAAAAAAATAAATCCAATAATATATTCAATTAAAAGAAGAATAATAAAATGTTTTTGTAAAAAGGATAAAAATATTATATTACAATTTCTAAATGAACTTCTTGTTTTGATAATATTAAAACTTTTTTCATTAGAAAATATATTTTTTTCTTTTTCATTTTCTTCTTTTATTTCTTCATTTTTTTCTGTGTTTATATTTATTTCACTTTCATTTATATTTCTATAATTTTCATCTATCCTATCTAATTCTGGAAGAAGTGGTTCAGACATTTAAATAAGGAAATATCAAAGAACATATTAAATTAAATTATTTATTAATTTATTTTTTTAAATTAAATAACTTGATAAAATATTCAAATTATATATTTAAATATTTATTATATTTTTATTTCCTTTTATGTCTATTTTCTCTTGCTGAAAATGCTCCATAATTTTTACTTTTATTTTCATATTTTTTAATTGTGAGATAAGAATAATTCATTAAATCCTTTGTATATCTAGAAATTCCTTTTTCATTAATTTTCTTTTTATCAATTTCTAAAGAATTACTGAATTTTTTATGAAAAATAGAATTATTGTCTTCATTAAATCTACTTCTTGCAGAATAACATAAATAATTATCATTATTATATTTATTGGAAACAATATTTTTTACAGAATATGATTTTTTATTTATCTTTTTTTTATCATTTGAATTTCTTAAAGAATTATAAGAAACTTTTGTTTGTTTTGAATTAAAATATTTTTGAAATTTAATTATATTATTCTCAGTTGGTTTTGTAAAAAAAGCGATTGTTCCATTAAATTCATTTTCACTTTTTGGAACAATTATATTTAAAGGAGAACATTGATTTACATTATTAAAATCTAAATTTTTTTCAACTTTTTTTCTCAAATTTAAAATTTTTTGTTTTAATTGTTCAATTTCTATTTCTTGGTTATAACATTTTAATATAAAATTATTTAATATTTTTGTATTTAAATCTTTTAAAATACATTCTTTTCTTTCTATTATTAATTTTCTAAATGTTAATTCTTTTTGTATATTTTCATATAAATTTAATAATTTTTTTATTATTAAATGTTGTTCATCAATTAAATTAAATATATCAAATGAATTATTTAAATTTTCTTGAATCACTTTTATCTCTTCTTTGAAATTATTCTTTAAAACTAAATAAGTTTTATTTAATTGATATATTTTTTTTCCGATTAATTTATAATCATCTTCGAAAGAAAAAAGTAAATAATTGAACATATTTTTTTTTTAAATTTTAGTTTATTTTTAAATTTTTTCTTAGAAATGGATTATAAAGGGTTTTATTTTAATAATGATGATGAAAAGAAATTTTATGAGGGAGGAGCACATTTTAAATATAAAGAATTATATTATATTTTAGAAAATTTATCTTTAACTCTTCCTCAACAAAGAAGCGGAGTTTCTGCTGATACAAAAGAAATTAAAAGAAAATATTTATTTATGGGAGAAAATCCTAAAAGTAGAAATAAAACTAAAAATAAAAATATTAAATATATTCTTGATTCATTAACTTATAAAATATATGATTTAGATAATCACCATAATAAAAGTAATAATGATAAATTTTCAAATAATTCAAAAAATTTAACAAGAAATCAAAAGATTAATAATTATTTTCCTTTTAATGCTAATAGTAAAAATAATTATAAAAGTAAATCTAATGATAAAAATAGTATAAAGATAAATAATGAAAAAGACTTATCTTGTTCAAGTATTTTTAGTAATAATAATCAAAAAAAACGGATTTTTGTTTCTTTGAAAAACCAAAAAAAAACTTTTTTAAAATTTATTCAAAATGAAAAAATGAAAAAAAAAGTTCCTTCTTCAATATCTTATGATATAACAAATAAAAATATGAATAAAAGAAATTCAAAAGGCTCAAAAAATAATTCAATTGATTTAAAACAAATATATTCATATAAGAAAAAATGCATGAATTTAAATTCAAATGTTAATTATAAGAAAATGTTAAATACCAAATTTAATAATAGAATAATAACACATCATAATTGTTCTTCATCTTCAAAATCTGAATTAGCAACAAAATTAAAAAATAAACATTATTATAATAAATCTCAAGATATATCTTCAATATTAATTAAGAATAATAATAATACAAATCAAAATAAATTTTTTAAAAATATTAAACCAAAAATTAAATCTGAAATAAGTTCTTCAATTGATAAATTTTCCAATTTGAATTGTTCAACAATTACAATAAATTCCTCTATTAATAAAGGAAAACATTTTTCTAATTTTATTAAAAATTTAAAAACTATAAATGATAAAACAAGAAATCAAGGAGTTTATAATAAATTAGTTTTTATGAAAATGGGTTCTTCTTTTAAAACAAATTTAAACATTCAAGAAAATCATAAATTAAATCAAATACAAATATATAATAATAGAACTAAAACTCCAATAAAATCAAATGATAATAAAAATATTAATTTTACTCCATTAATTAAACAAAATAAAGAATCACATCATATTTCTCGAAAAGAAACTGAAATTTCAGACCTTGAAAATAATAAATGTAAAATTTCTCATTATGATATTATTAATAAAAGTTATCAAAAATCTAAATCAATTAAAAGTAATTTTTCAAAAAAAATTAATCAAAATTTATATCCTCAAATTAAAAACAATAAAAAATATAATTTATAAATATTTTTTTTCCTAAATATTATATTATGATAAACTTATTATTAAAAAATAGAATAATTAGAGTATATTAAATATATAAATTTCAGTTATAAAATAATCTAAATAAAAAAATTTTAATTTATTATAATTATGATTCAACTTTAGCACTTTTAAATAATAATATAGAAACACCAGCAATTTCAAAAAAGATAAAAGTTTTACTTTCATGTGTAACAAAAGAACCAAAATTTTTACCTACAATACAATGCCAAGTTTTTTTATATTTATGATCAAATTCTCTTTTTATTTCTTCTGCAATTTTCATATATGAATCACTTGGATTTTCTGGATTAGTAGGTGGATTTCTAAAAAAAGCTTGAATACCTTGTGATATTGCTTCTAATTGAATCTTTTCTGGCATATCTGAACATTTTATTACTACTTTAGTTGAACTCATCTTTATTTATTTAATTTAATTTATTTAAATATTTTATTTATTTTTTTAAATTAATTCTTTCTATTGTTTATAAATATTTTTAATTTATAATAAGTTAATTTATTTATCTTTTTTTAAATTTATTGTTTTACTAATTATAACAGGTGGTCTTTGAGAATGATAAGTTCCATTTAGATTAATATCTGATAAATTTTCTATTGAATAATTACTTAAATTTAGACTTCCTTTGAATGAATCAGAATTTTTGTCATTATCATCAATAGATATATCACTTTGCTTATCAAATGATTTATTTATACTTTTTTTCTGATAAATTTGGTTTTTATGTTTTTCATTAAAATATTTATTAATTTTTTCTTTGTTATTAGAATTATTCATTTCATCAATTGTTCTAATATAATTTACAAGAGAATAATCACTTTGAGGATAATTTGAATTATTCGTTAAATTTAATAATAAACATTGATACAAGGTAAATAAATATCTATGATTAAATCCTTTATTTAAAAATGTAATTAAAATATTTGAATTAAAATCTATTCCTTTTTTAAATAAATATAAAAGGACTAATCGATAAAAGAAATTTTTATAAAAAATAGAAAGAAGAGTATTAAAAAGATTTTTTGTTCTTTTTTTATAAATTGAATCTGATAATTTATATTGAATTAAATTTAAAAATTTTTTATTTTTTGGTTCTAACCATCTATAAAAATATCTTCTTAATTGATTTAAACGTTTATTAAAAAATGACAATAATAGTATTTTTCTTCTTTCTTTAATATTTCTATGATTTAAAATAGTAATTAAATATCTTTCCCAATGAAGATTAAAAATTTTAATTAAAATTGTGGGTAAAAATCTTTTAGAAATATTTATTAACATTTTTTTAGTTTTTTCATTTTTTTTAAAATCTTTTTCAGGTTGTTGTAAATCACTCATATATTTTTTATTTTGTTTCTTTAAAATCCTTCTTAATAATCTTTGTCTTGCATTATTTGAAGAATCTGAAATTGTTTCATCAACACTTTTACAAGAAGATACATTTCTTTCATTATTTCTTATACTATTCATTTTTTCATCTTCTTCTTCTTCATTCATCTTATTTTTTATTTTATTTGCTTTTTCTATTTTTTCTTCTAAAGACTTTTTTATTTTTTCCATTGTTGGAGATAATTTTTTATTGATGTTATTATCATTTTTATCTTTTTCATCTTTATTTTGTAACACATCAAAACTTTTATTTCTTGTGAATTGAAGTTCTTTTTTATTATTATATATTATTCGACCTTTTTTGTTTTCTTTTAAATTGTTTTTTAAAATTTCTTGATTCTATTTTTTTGTTTATTAATTTTTTTTAAATACTTTTTGGTTATTTTTTATTTTATTTAATTTATTTTTTTTTTTAAATGGGGATTGGGGTTTGGGGTTTGGGGATTGGGGATTGGGGATTGGGGATTGGG
>JAEEGI010030188.1_pt1 | contig 10205 bp, 8 predicted proteins | sample 8958751 | NCBI WGS metagenome assembly JAEEGI01 (sample SAMN16246545, study PRJNA631951) | gut metagenome | biome: gut microbiome; feature: rumen; material: KS-attached | host: Bos | place: Iran: Karaj | collected 2018-10 | reverse complement strand
GAATAGATTTGGCTCTTTCAAAAAGAATGATTACCTTTGAGACGATGTCTCGAAGTTACTCACGTTCGAAAATACTCAAATAAATTTGGTATTTTGCTCACTTATTCGTAACTTTGTACCCGATGATGAGTCATAAAACGGCTGGTGGCACATCATCGGGTGCTCTTTGATGCAAATTATGGCAGAACAACGAATTGAAAACGGTCTCTTATCCGTAACCCAGAAAATCCTCAATCTCCCAGACCGCCTTTATATAAAGAAAAGAGTCTAAAGCATAAGGCGCGTAAGGCCGTTTTTTGTTTGTAGCTTTATAAGTAAAATAATGTCATCATATTATAATACATTTTATTTGTCTGTTTCAAGAAAAAGCAGTATCTTTGTAGCCGGAATGTATGCCAATATTTAAGCACAATGATTCTTAAGTCATATGAAGATTCTTGTTGTCGATGATGAATTAGACATCTGCGAGATATTGCAGTATAACCTTGAGACCGAGGGGTATGAGGTAGTGACCACTAACTCGGCAGAGGAGGCTTTTGAGCTTCCTTTGCAAGAGTTCTCACTGATTCTACTGGATGTGATGATGGGCGAAATATCCGGATTCCAGATGGCACGAAAGTTGAAGGACAATCCTGTAACGGCGCAGATACCCATCATCTTCATCACGGCGCTCGACGGTGAAGACAATCTGGTGAAGGGACTGAACATCGGTGCAGATGACTACATTGCCAAGCCGCTGAGCATGAAAGAAGTAAAGGCAAGAGTCCGTGCTGTGCTCAGGCGTTCGGCTCAATCACAGTCCCAACAAACCATTATTAGCACCGACAGTAAGATTTGTTACGAGGGCATCACGCTCGACCTGAACGCGAAGACCATCACCCTTGATGGCGAGGAACTGATATGCACGAAACTGGAGTTCGAACTATTGTCGTTCTTCCTGCAACACCCCGGCAAGGTGTTTTCACGCGAGGACTTGCTGAAATACTGTTGGCCACAGAATGTGTTGGTACTCGACCGCACTGTGGATGTTAACATAACTCGGTTGCGCAAGAAGATAGGCCGCTACGGCAAACAAATCAAGACACGTGTGGGCTATGGCTACTACTTTGAGAAGTAAATCCTTTCAGCTCAACCTGCTGCTGAGCATTGGCGGCGTGTTCCTACTCTTTGCCGTCTGCTTCAGCGTCTATCAATACCAGCGTGAGAAGGAGTACAAGATTGACATCTTGCACTCACGGCTTCAGATGTACAACTACGAGATGGTGCAGACGCTTGGTGAGGACAGTCTGACCAATAGCCGCCTGTTTCGCGACTATGTGGAACGGCATAACATGGAAGGGCTCCGTGTGTCCATCATCGACAAGAAAGGGCGGGTCCTCCTTGACAGTTACGAAACAAGCGTGGATTCGCTGGGCAACCACCTGCAGCGAACGGAAATCCAACAGGCGTTGCGCAACGGCAACGGCTACGACATCAAGCGCCTGTCGCAGTCCACCCACGGGACCTACTTCTATTCTGCCACCCATTTCGGCAACGTCATCGTGCGTGCTGCCGTTCCTTATTCTGCCGAGTTGACGCGCTCGCTTCAGGCCGACGACACCTATATTTATTATGCCGCCAGCCTGACACTGCTCCTGGGCATAGTGCTCTACTACATCACCCACCGCATCAGCCGCCACATCGGCTATCTGCGTGAATTCGCCGTCAAGGCCGAAGAGGGTGAACAACTTGACCACGAATTGGAGCGTCGCCTGCCCGACGACGAGTTGGGCGACATCAGTCACACCATCATCATGCTCTACTGGAAGCTCCGTCATTCTGAGGAGGACAAGGTACGCATCAAGCGCCAGCTCACTCAGAATGCCGCCCACGAACTGAAGACGCCCGCTTCCAGCATCCACGGTTTCCTGGAGAGTATCCTTGACCATCCGGAAATGCCCGATGACAAGAAGAAGCACTTCCTGGAGCGCTGCTATGCCCAGAGCGAGCGCATGAATAAGCTGCTGCAAGACATGAGTGCGCTCACCAAGCTCGACGAGATGGACGACAACAAGTTTAAGACTCACTATGAATACCAACAAGTCAATGTCTTGCAGGTTATACAGAGCGCGCTTGACGATACCGCTCTGCAACTTCAAAGCAAAGGCATTATACCATCGCTCAATGTGCCACAGCATGTCGAGGTACAGGGCGACGCAAGCCTTCTCTACAGCATCTTCCGCAATCTTATTGACAATGCCATTGCATACGCCACAGGAGCATCACTTCTGAGCATTTCCTGCACTGGAATTGAGGATGAAGGCCGTCATTTCTACGAGTTCACCGTCAGCGACAACGGCCCTGGTGTAGAACCGCAGCACCTCGAACACCTCTTCGAGCGCTTCTACCGAACCGACAAGGGCCGCTCGCGCAAACTCGGCGGCACTGGCCTCGGCCTCGCCATCGTGAAAAACGCAGTTGCCGTTCACGGTGGAACAACAACTGCACAACTCACTCCCGGCGGAGGGCTCACCATCCGCTTCACCCTCGCAAGGTTCTAAATGTGGACAGCGCAGGGGGAATGGCGCTTATCCCTGACCATTCCTCGGACGGTCCCCGTATTCGCTGTTCAGACCCTTGCCCGCCTGCACCACGTTCATCACGTAGTCGCCGAGCTTCTCGCACTCGGAGATGAAGTCGACGTAGAAGACGCCGAGCTGATAGCCGTAGAGACCAGCGTTGACGTCGTGCAGGTTCTGGTTCTTCAGCTGCGTGCGGTAGTTGTTGATTTCGTGCTCGATGTTGTACGAAGTGGTCGGACGGGAAACGGGCGCGGCGATGCGCTTCTGCATTTCGGTGAGAGCGCCATTCACGAGGCCCATCATCGTCTGCATGTGTTGCGTCTGCTCCGGGGTGAAGGCATCGTGACAGTTCAGACGGTGGCGGTTCAGCGTGCGACCAAGGTTGTACACCGAGTCGCCGATGCTCTCCAGTTCCGAAATCTGGCGCAGCATCTTCTGAATCTGTGTCTTCGAGGCATCCGACAGTCGGCCCTCGCTCACCTTGTTCAGGTAGGCGGCAATCTCCATCTCCATCGAGTCGGTAATGTTCTCGTATTTCTCAATGCGCGAGAAAGTCTTGTTGAAGGTCACCTCGTCGTCCGTCAGCATCAGGTCGGTGACGAAGCCAAACATCCTTTGGCAGCGCTCGGCAAAATTCTGAATCTCCTTCTGCGCCTCCATGATGCTCAGCTCGGCCGTAGAGAGCAGACCGCCGGAGATGAACTTCAGGCGGTAGTCCTCGTCCTGTTCCTTCATCGGCAGCACACGGCACACGAGCATCTCAATCTGATGAACAAAACCTATGAGCAGTAGCGTGTTGATGATGTTGAAGGCGGTATGGAAGGTCGAGAGCTTGTAGAGGTCGTTGCCTCCGCCCAGTACGCTATCGACAAACCAGCTGACGGCGTTGCAGGCAGGATAGAACACGATGAGGAACGCCACGACACCGAAGACATTGAAGAACATGTGAGCCAGTGCAGCTCGGCGTGCCTGTGTGTTGGCCGTGAGCGAAGCCATGAAGGCTGTGATGGTGGTACCGATGTTCTGACCCATAGCCAAAGCCGCAGCCTGCTCGAATCCGAAACCGGGGATGTTCATACCGAAGAGCATCAGCGTGATGGCCATCGTGGCAGCCGAGGCCTGCACAATCATTGTCACCAGCGCACCCACGACGACAAACAGCAGGATGGTGAAGAACGAATCCTGCGGCACATGGGCCAGCATGCTTGCCACCATGTCGCCGATGTTCATGGCCGTGGCTGCCTCCTGCAGGAACGACAAACCCATGAACAGGAACGAGAAGCCGAAGATGAACTCGCCAATGCTCTTGCGGTTGCCCTTCCCGCTGAAGATGAGTGGCATGCCGATGGCGAGCATGGGGATGGCAAAGGCAGCAATGTTCACCTTGAAACCTACAGCCGAGATAATCCACGCCGTCACCGTCGTACCGATGTTGGCACCCATGATGACGCCTATCGACTGTGCCAGCGTCATCAGACCGGCATTCACAAAACTCACCACCATCACCGTGGTGGCACTCGACGATTGGATGAGTGCCGTAATCAGCACGCCCGTCAGCACGCCCATCACACGGTTTTTCGTCATCGCTGCCAGAATACTGCGCAGGCGGTCGCCCGCAAATTTCTCCAGGCCCTCCGACATTGTCTTCATGCCGAAGAGGAACAACGCCAGCGAACCGACGAGAGAGAAAATGTTGATAATCAATTCCATTACAATCTAAATTTTGCTACAAAGGTATTACGAACTTGTTACACCCCGGTTACGCTGATGTTACAATCCTGTTACAAACGACGAAGTAACCATTCTATCATACTTTTGACATACTATTGTAACATGCTTTGCTTATATTTGCAATGTCAACCACTAAAGGTTGGCAAAAAAAATATGAAGGAAGAAAAAGCAAAAAAAATCCAGAAAATCTTTAATTGGGTGAGATTCATCATCCTGGTATTGTTCTTTACATTTGTCTACATCGGATTATCCAAAGCACAGACCACCCATGATTTCGGTATGTGGACTTCGGCTGGTATGGAAAAAAGGCTAAACGAACGTTGGAACCTTGGAGCAAGCATAGAACTCCGTACGAAAGACAACACCAAGAGTATGGACCGCTGGCAGTTGGGCCTAAACGGTGCGTATAAAGTTTCTGAACACCTAAAATTGGGAGGCTGTTATGAGTTTCAGTTAAGGAACCGCACGATAGACGATGCGACAGAATTTGTTCCCCGTCATCGGTTGATGTTCGATGTCACACCTGGTACAAAGGTGTTTGATTGGCTTAAACTATCACTGCGCGAGCGGTACCAATACACCTATATGATGCAGAAGAGCCATGTGGCTGAACTGTAAGTGGTTTGGACAAAGCCCTTCATGTGATAAATATCGGATATGTATATAAATTCTAATGAGCGATGAATACTTTATTTCTTGGAATAGTCATATTTCTGATTGTGCTCGCTGTCTTCGACCTCGTGGTGGGCGTGAGCAACGACGCGGTGAACTTCCTGAACTCGGCCATCGGGGCACGGGTGGCAAAGTACAGGACAATTGTGACGATAGCGGCTGTGGGCGTATTCGCAGGCGCAGCGCTGAGCAACGGCATGATGGACGTAGCACGGCACGGCATTATGACACCTCAGTACTTCTCGTTCTACGACGTTATGTGTGTGTTTCTGGCCGTGATGGTGACCGACGTGGTACTGCTCGATGTGTTCAACACGCTCGGAATGCCGACATCGACCACCGTCTCGATGGTGTTCGAACTATTGGGCGGAGCCTTTGCCATCGCCCTGCTGCAGATAGTCCTCGGGGCAACGGCTGCGGATGGCACGGTGCTGACATTGGGCGACCTGCTGAACACGGAGAAGGCTATCTCGGTCATCCTCGGCATCTTCCTCAGCGTGGCAATAGCATTCCTGCTCGGAATCATTGTACAATGGGTGGCACGCATCGTTTTCACATTTACTTATCGTGTAAACGGAAGAACAACAGATCAGTCGGGACGGATGGGCGGTCTCGTGGCGTCATCGTTGAAAATCGGTATTTTCAGCGGACTGTCAGTGACAGCCATCGGCTGGTTCCTGCTTATCAAAGGACTGAAGGGCAGCAGTCTGATGACGCCGGAGATGAAGGAAATCATAAACGAGAACACATGGCTGATTATCGGCGGTGGCACCGTCGTATTCTCGGTGCTGATGACGCTGCTGAGTGCTTTGAAGCTGCCTGTTCTGAAGTGCGTAGTGCTGTTTGGCACATTTGCTTTGGCGATGGCCTTTGCGGGCAACGACCTCGTGAACTTCATAGGCATACCATTGACGGGACTTGAGGCCTATCAGGACTACACGGCCAACGGCAATGGCGACGCGCAGGGCTTTATGATGCAGTCGCTGATGGACAGTGCCCATACGCCCGTAGTTTATCTCATTGCGGCTGGTGTGGTGATGGTGCTCGCATTGGTATTTTCCAAGAAGGCTCAGAACGTAGTGAAAACGTCGGTGGATCTCTCGCGTCAGGACGAGGGCGACGAGATGTTCGGCTCGAGCGGCGTGGCACGTACGCTGGTGCGCACGTCGAGAAGCATTATCGGTGGTGTGACGACAGTGATGCCGAGGAGCGTGGTGCAATGGATTGACTCACGCTTCAATGCCGATGCTGCCGTATTGAAGCAGGGTGCCGCCTTTGATGAGATTCGTGCAGCGGTTAATCTGGTGCTCGCAGGTGCATTAGTCGCTTTGGGAACATCACTTAAACTGCCGCTGTCCACCACCTATGTCACCTTCATGGTTGCTATGGGTACTTCGCTTGCCGATCGTGCATGGAGTCGCGAGAGTGCCGTATTCCGCATAACAGGCGTTCTGTCAGTCATCGGTGGCTGGTTCATCACGGCCGGCGTGGCATTCATGCTGTGCTTCCTCGTCTGCATCGCACTGTACTTCGGGTCGTTTGTGGCCATGGCCGCTGCCATCGCACTGGCCATCTTCCTGCTCGTCCGAAGCCACCTGCGCTATGGGAAAAACAACAAGTCCAGCGAGGCCGACAAACTGTTTGCGGAGATACTGCACTGCAGCGACAGGTCAGAATGCTGGACGCTTCTCCGTAGGCATGTAGCCTATACCACGGCGCAACATCTCCGTCAGGTGGCCGAAAACTACGAAGCAATGACCACCGCCTTCTTCTGCGAGGATTACCGCGTGCTGAAGCGTACCACCGTGCAAGCGGAGAGCCAGCGCAAGGACATCAAGCGCCAACGTCGTAAGCAGATTATCGCCCTGCGCCGCATAGACTCTGTACTCAGCGTAGAGAAAGGCACCTGGTACTTCCTCATCATCAATTCCCTCTCGCAGATGGTCTATTGCCTGAAGCGCATGGGCGAGCCCTGCCGTGAACATGTCGGCAACAATTTCAGCCCCGTCCCCAGCCAGTATGTCAAGAGGTTCCTCGTCATTCGCAATGAAATCGTGCGTTTACTAAAACGGTCTGTCACCGCTGAAGCAACTTTTCTAATCCGCGATGATGCAGCCAAGTTGCAATCAATGCTTTCCGATTATCGTAAGCTTATCATCCAAGACATCCAGACCAAGCGTCTCAACATTGAGAGTATGACCGTCTTCCTCAACCTCGTCCAGGAGTCACAGGAACTCCTCAGCGCTCTTCGCCACACCATGCGAGGCGAAAATAAGTTTGAGGAATAAAAAGAGGTCCCTTTCTATTTGGTCAATTCGCTTTTTTTCCCTAATTTTGCAGCCACATAACTGAAAGAATTGAAGAAAAGATGAAAAAGTTCGATTCACGCATGTATCTGTATATAGCAGCGGCAGGCATTGTGCTGATATTGGGTCTGGTAGTGTTCTACATCCTGACACCAGTGTCGAAGAGCGAAAGCGTTGAGTATGTCTATATTGACGAGGACGACACGCAGGACTCTGTGCTGGCCAAGATACTGCCCTTGTCACGCACGTCGGGATTCACGGGACTCTCCACCCTGATACGTCACAGCAGCTATGGCGACAACATCCGCACGGGGCGCTATGCCATTGAGGCAAAAGACGGTGCCGTCACGGTGTTCCGCCGTCTGAAGAACGGACAGCAGACAAGTATGAACCTGACCGTCCCTGAGGCCCGCACGATGGACCGCTTGGCAGCACTGCTGTCACACAAGCTGATGCTCGACTCAGCCACCATTGCCAAGGCGCTGACCAGTCAGGAAACGTGTCAGAAATATGGTTACGACACCTGTACCGTCGCAGCACTCTTCGTACCCAACACGTATGACGTGTATTGGAACATGAGCATAGATGCGCTGCTGGAACGTATGCAGAAGGAGCACGACCGCTTCTGGAACGGCAAGCGCGAGCAAAAGGCTGCCCAGATGCAGTTGACGCCCGTGGAGATTTGTACGCTGGCCAGCATCATTGACGAAGAGACTGCCAACAACGGCGAGAAACCTATGATAGCGGGCATGTACCTGAACCGGCTGAAGCAGCAGATGCCGCTTCAGGCCGACCCGACCATCAAGTTCGCTCTCAGGCAATTTGAGCTGAAGCGCATCTGGCAGAAGCTGCTTTCCATAGACTCTCCCTACAACACCTATCGGAACGAGGGACTGCCCCCCGGCCCCATCAAGGTGGCCAGCATACAGGGCATCGACGCTGTGCTGAATGCCGTTGACCACGACTACCTCTATATGTGTGCCAAAGAGGATTTCTCGGGAACGCACAACTTTGCGACCACCTACCAGGAGCATCTGAAGAATGCCGCCAAGTACACCAGAGCACTCAACGAACGAGGAATTAAGTAATCAGTTTCACAGGCCGTTACTCTCTGCCTACCACTCGTCGTCTACGTTGTCCTCGTCGGCAAACGGATTGCAGTCGACGCCGCCGCGTCCCAGAGCCTGACTGCCGTCGCCGCCCTCTTCATTCTTCTCAGTGTCGAACGACGCCATCAACACGGTATTCCTTTTCTTAATCTCGACCGCCCGGAAGGTAGGTCTCTCGTATATTCTCTTCATTGCTTTGTTTCTCCTTTCTTGTTATTTAATGACCACCTTCTTTCCGTTCACGATATAGAGTCCCTTGGCGGGTTGGCTGACGCGCTGTCCGTTCAGGTTGTAGCAGGCGCCGTCGGCCTGTTGTGTCTTGTCCAGCGTCTGGATGCCTGTTGTGCCACCCTCGGCGAACACCACGTTCAGCGTGCGGGCGCCGCTGCCCTTGGCCTGCACCAGATAGGCCTTGCCTGCAGCAATGCTTCCGCTGGTCAGCTTCGTAAACTGCACCTTGCCCGTCTCGCTGTTGTGCGCCAGCATGTAGTAGTCTTCGCCGTCGCTCATCCAGCGGTCTGTAGCCGGTGCTCCCTGCAGGTCGCCCTTGTTCGTCTCTGTCGAGCTTGCCACGATGGGTATTTCGTACGACCCTGCCTCACCTTTCAGCACAACGCCCGTATAGGCGGGAACGCTGCTAACCTCAGCCAGTGTCACTTGGTCGTTGGCCACTGTCGCTGTGTAAGCCGTCAGGCCTGTGCCCGTGAAGTCGAGTGCGAAGGGCGTATAGAGCGTAGCCCAGCCGACAGAGGACAGCGTCATGGGCACCTTGGCAGCATAGTCCCACGATTTCACCAGCAGATAGGAAGAGCTGACTGAGAGGCCCGCCTTGACATTGCCGGAAAGCTGAATGCCTGTGCCCTGATAATCAGAGGAATAGTAATACTTCCACTTCAGCCCAGACGATGTTGTGATGGTTGCCCACATCTTGAACACGTTGTCTGTGGTATAATTCAGTATCATATCCACTGTAGCACCATTCAGCTCGCTGTCGAAGGCATCCCAGTTAAAGTTGTTTACACAACCCATATTTGTTCCATATTCTCCAAACGTCTTGTCAACGTTTTCCCAGTTGTCGGCACGTATAGCTATGACGCAATTGTCTGAAGCATCATAAACGGGAACAATGAAGTTGTCCCAGTTAGCAATGTCACTACCAGCATAGCTGTTATAGTTGATAAAATGGAATTCGGCCGTCGAACCAGGCGACAGCGTTGCCAAATCGGAAGTGGCACCTAAATAGCCTGTCGAGAAATCGCTTGAGCCAATGAACTCTCCTTTCTCTGTAACTGTTATTGAAGTAATATAGGCGCTTCTAGTTGTTTTGAATCCAAATGCACCATCGGCAGAGACCTGGAATTTACATGTTCCTGTATAGGAGTTGTTGATGCTCGTACCATTAACGATGCTTGACAAAGTAGTAGCAGTCACAATCGTCACCACTTGGCCAGCCTTCAGGTCCAAGACTGCTATATTGCGACCACCATTCCCTTGCATGAGACCACTGCCGTTAACTATCCAACTAGCTGGTTGAAGAGCAAGACCCTCCAAAGCACCCGTAGCGTACGTACAATCAAAACCAGTTATTTTAATAGTGGTCTCTCCAAATTCAGTATTCGTCCATGTTGCCGTCTTAAAGTTCCAATTCTTCCTTGTTGCCAACTTCACTTCACGAAGAACCATAATTGATATTGTATATTTATTACGGTCTATAGCAAATCCAAAGGCTCCGTCTGACGTAACTGAAAATTTGCAGGTGCCTGTATAAGTATCGTTTGTACTCGTTCCATTCACTAAAGAGGAAATAGTTGCCGCAGTCTCAACAA
>JAEEGI010030184.1_pt1 | contig 10206 bp, 7 predicted proteins | sample 8958751 | NCBI WGS metagenome assembly JAEEGI01 (sample SAMN16246545, study PRJNA631951) | gut metagenome | biome: gut microbiome; feature: rumen; material: KS-attached | host: Bos | place: Iran: Karaj | collected 2018-10 | reverse complement strand
AGGGAAAGTGTAGAGGTGACTGGGTGGTTGCCGGGGTGGTCCCTTGGGGGTGGTCCCTGGGGGACGGGGGTTGGTGCACCATTGGGGTTCATGGTCCACAACCCCCGTCCCCAAGGGACCACCCCCAAGGGACCACCCCGACAACCACCCCCGGCAACCACCCCAAGGTTGAAGTACATCCGTGTTTAGTGGTATAATCAGAAGAAGGGTTTTTACAGATTATGTCCGGCACGGCCGGGTTACTAAAGGGGAGCAACTGTGAAGAAAGACAGAAAACAGGGAGAATCAATAGCATTACGCATCTACAAGCTTGTGGCCATGATCTCGGCGATCGTCATCGTCGGGTTTGTGTTGTTGAGCATACGGCTCATCTCGGACACATCGTCGGCGATCTCAGACAGCCGCCGTGTGCTTGTGGAGAGATTGCAGGACGGCGATCCGGCCAATGACGAGGAGTATCTTGAGCAGTTCCTTGATACCGTTTCGTTCGAGCAGAAGATCATCATCGGCATCATGATGGCCGGCGTGCTGATCTCAGTGGCCGCGGTCATCATTGTTACGCGTCAGAAAGCCCACCATCTCGTAGATCCTTTAAGGAAGCTGACGGGCCAGATAGAAGACATCAGCCGGAGGATCGACACGGACGGCTACGATGTGGAGGCCGGCCGCGAGAGCCTCGAGGAGTTCAATGGCCGTGGCGAGACTGCCGCACTGGCAGCCGCTTATATGGGCCTTATCGACAAGCTCGAGAAGATGTACGAGACCCAGCGCCGTATCGAGGATGAGAACACCATGTACGCCGGACAGCGCACCATGGACAAGCGTTTCATCAAGGCCATCAGTCCCGTTTGCTCCTACTTCTTCGAGATCGACGTCCTCAGGGACGAGGTATACCGCTACGACATGGACGAAGGTAGCGACGTGTTCATCAACAAGACGAACATGTCCTTCATGACGTACATTTCTTATATAGCTAACGCATATGTGCACCACGATTCACGCGAAACCTTCCTTCAGAGTTTCCGGGAGCTCGACTTTGACGAGATCCTCTCGGGCGAGAAGCCGAGGGTTGTCTGCGTTTATGAAAGACGTACGACGGATGACCGCTTCAAGTGGTACACATCATGGATAAGGCCGCTGTTTGACGAGGAAGGACATAAGCGTTTGTTCTGCTTTGCACAGGACGTTGATTCCCAGCTGAGGATCCGTCACATGCAGGAGAAGCAGCTCAAGATGGCCAATGAGAAGCTCACTACGGCCAAGCAGGAGGCGGACAGCGCGAACGCGGCGAAGTCGGACTTCCTCTCCAATATGTCGCATGACATCAGAACACCCATGAACGGTATCGTCGGGATGATAGATCTCGCGATGAGACATATAGATGACAAGCGCAGAGTCCTTGATTACCTCGGGAAGATGAAGCTTTCGTCGAACCACCTCATCAGCCTGATCAACGACATCCTCGACATGGCGTGCATCGACAGCGGCAAGCTCTCCTTCAAGAATGAGGAGTGCTCGATCCACGGTATCGTGAGCGAAGTGGCCGACATCATGCGTGTTCAGACCGATGCCAAGGGTCAGATCTTCAACGTCACTGTTGAAGAGGTGCTCCACGACAGGATCATCGCCGATGAGCACAGACTCAAGCAGATAATGATCAATATCCTCGGAAATGCCCACAAGTTCACCCCTAAGGGCGGAACGATCAACTTTAACGTGCGCGAGAAGGACAACTGCATGCTCAGGATGTGCTTCAGCGACAACGGCATGGGCATGACGGAAGAGTTTATAGGAAGGCTCTTCGGACGTTTTGAGAGAGCACAGTCGTCGACCGATTCAAAGACAGAGGGCACGGGTCTCGGCATGGCCATCACCCGCTCGCTCGTCATGATGCTCGGCGGAACGATCGAGGTTGACAGCCACGTCGGAGAGGGCACGACCTTCAAGGTTGAACTGCCCATCACTCCCGCGGTTTCGCCCGCTCCCGTGCATCCCGCGACGGATCTCGCCGAGGAGCTCGCCAAGATCGACTTCTCGGGCAGAAGATTCCTGCTCGCCGAGGACAATCAGCTTAATGCTGAGATAGTAATGACGCTTATGACCGAACTCGGCGCCGAAGTAGAGCATGCCGAGAACGGCAAGGAAGCGGTTGAACTCTTTAAGAAAAGCGGAGAAGGTCACTTTGACTGCATCCTTATGGATATCAAGATGCCCGTTATGGACGGCTATGAGGCAGCGACTGCCATCAGAAAACTCGGGACCGACTATTCACAGGTCGTTCCGATCATCGCAGTCACAGCCGACGCCTTTGTCAGCGACAAGGAACGTGCCCGCCAGAGCGGCATGAACGAGCACGTCGCAAAACCTATCGATGTGCGACAGCTTTACAAGACAGTGAAAAAGTTTTTCGGGTGAGGGTAAACTCTTTTTATTACGAAAGGAAATGCCTATGAAAAAGATGCTCAAGAAGATTATGATCTGTGCTTTGATCACCGCATCTCTTGTTGCGCTTTATGCCGTGAAGCCGGCTGATGACAGGACGGGAAACGTCTCTGTCGCTGTTGCCGATGAGCCCTCGGGCGGTGCAACGACACCTCCTGCGGGTGGAGCGACCACTCCCGGAGCAACAACTCCAGCAGCCAACGCCATGCCCGACGGCATCACCTCTATCCAGGTGAACTACACAAGAGAGGAGATCCTCATTATCTCGAACGCGCAGGTATACTATGCACACCTCAAGAAGCCCACGGACAATGCAGCGAAGCCTGCGGACATCATCACCGCAGCCAAGGTGAGCGATTCGTCGTACATCATCGACATCTCGTGCTACTCGGCATCGAAGGATCTTTACCTCGGTATCACCAACAAGCTTTCACCGGACATGAACGGGCTCTACCCCGTCATGAACTGCAAGATTCCCGCTACATACAAGAAGGTTGTCTTCAACATCAACTACGCAGCTGAAGGTGAGGCGGCCGCAGGAAGCGGTATCCTCCAGAACGTTGTGGTCAGCAACACCGACGGCACCACGAAGACCTACGACCACTCGGGCACCACGAATGACAGTATTCATCCCATCTCGGAGCTCACGATCGAGTGGCGCAAGGGCAACAACTGCGCGTACAGTAACATAAGCACTCTTACTCCCGCTGTCTGGGAGAGCATGAAGATCTCCGGCGCGATCATATACCTGCGGCTCGGCGCTACCGATGGTGCGCTCGGATCAGGCAAGCGCTACAGCCAGGAGAGCAAGATCAAGCTCGCGATCACCAAGTCCAAGGACCTTAAGGCCGATGTGAACAAGCTTTCGGTTCCGCTCGCCAACGGCATGCAGTTCAGAGAGAAAGGCAAGACTTCATGGATCACGATCCTGCCCTTCGACGGCAAGAGTAAGACAGAGCAGCCCATCCGTAACGCGACACTTGCCGCTACGCCTTTCGATCCTTACACCGAGGGCACTTCGGCTAAAGTAAAAGAGATGTCGATCGAAGACATCTTTAGCGTCAGCGGTCATGTTCCGAACGAGTCATCGCCTACATCGGTTGAGTACGAGTACCGTGTGGCCGCGACAAGCAAGAAGCCCGCTTCGAGGATCTCGACCTTCAAGATCCCTTATCAGTACGCAGGCCCCGTTGTAACGGCTCAGAAGTCCGGCGCAGACATCGCGTTCTCGGCCATCACGAACTCGCCGAGCGACAAGGTTTCCGGCAAGTACGAGTACACTATCGTCGACAAGGCGGACATCTCGGCAAACAATATAGTCATTTCACAGATAAAGTGGTATTCTATTAAGACAGGTTCGGTCCTCAAGACCGGCACCAACATAAAGGGCACCTACCAGAGGAAGGACGGCTCGCGTAAGACCGTCAACCTCGGAGACGGCGGAAGCGTCATCCTTGTGCGCCGTTCCGGTATCAAGGAGACCAAGAAGAACGCCGCGGTTCTGGCTTCGAAGTACACGATAGTCGACCCGACCAATCTTCCCGCAGCCACAACACCCGCGCCTTCGGGCACTCCGGAGACAACTCCGAACCCTTCGGGTACTCCCGAAACGACTCCGAATCCTTCGGGATCTCCTGCGACTTCGCCGGATCCTTCGGGATCCCCTGCGACTTCGCCGGATCCTTCGGGTCCCCCTGCGACTACGCCGTAACGTAATCTCGCAGGCACGGCAACCGTGACCATAGGCGTTTAGCTCACAGGAACAGTGAGCACGGGCGTTTATGACTGTAAGGAAAGTTCATAATGTGGAAATCAGGCACGTCTCTGTAAAAGCCGGAGAAATAGATGTAAGGGATAATGTGTCATGTCAAAAAGGAAATACATCAAGCGAAGACGTTTTAATCTTGCGCTTTTGCCGATAATGGGCGTACTCGGGATCGTCCCGCTCATAGTACACCTCTACGCGTTCGACTCGGGACTTGAGGAGTACGCGTTCTACTACAACGACAAAGGGGATGCGGATTTCTTCCTTGCATGGAAGCTGTACATCTTCACTGCGATAGTTTTCGCAATGGCATGCGTCGTTATTTACAAACTCTACCGGGAGGGTAAGAAGGTTCGGTTCGAGAAGCTTTTTATCCCTCTTGGTGTTTATGCTTTTCTTGCATTCCTTTCCGCGATCTTCAGCGAGTACCAGCCTTTCCCCTTCACCGGAGGTTACGAGCAGTTCGAGAGCGTTTTCGCTCTGATGGGATATGCCGTAACGGCCTACTACGCCTTCCTGTTCGTTGAATCGGAGAAGGACCTCAAGATAGTCATCATCGCACTCACATTCAGTGTCGTGTGCATGCTTCTGATCGCGGTTTCGCAGGCATTCTTTACTGATTTCTACAAGACACGTCTCGCCGCATACATGATACTTCCGATCTCGAAATGGTCAGAGGTTGACGATCTGCTCTTCAACTTCGAAGAGGGACGTGTCTACATGTCGCTCTACAACCCCAACTACGTCGGATCGTATGTTTCGTTCCTGTTCCCCTTTTATGTTATGCTCGCGCTCAATAAGTGGAAGTTCAGGTGGCTTCTTGCACCGGGCTGTATAGTGATCGGTGTGGGACTGATCCTCGAACTGCTCGGATCCCAGTCGCGTGCCGGTTTTGTGGGTGTCGTTGCGGCGCTCCTCGTGCTCGCGATCGTTATGAACAGGAAACTTCTCAAATATTCCGTACCTATAGTTTTTGCTCTGTGTGTCCTTATCACTCTTGTGCATAAGGCGAATGCGGATTCGGACAATTACTACATCAACAAGATCCTTTCAATCTTCGATCCCCAGAAGGCCGACGAGCCCAATTTTTCAAATCTTTCCGCGGACGGCAATCAGCTCCACATAACCTACTGCGGCAATGTCCTCAATATTGAATTCGATTATGAGAGCGAAACGGGAGAGTACGCTTTCCACCTCACGGATGACGCCGGCACAGGTATCGACGTTCAGTCCGAAGACGGCGAGGAAGGCTGGGTCGATGTTCTCGACGAGAGATTCCCGAAGTTCAAGATCCGCGCGGTCGGACTCGAGATGTACAACACTGCCGGATACGGCGTGATGATAGACGGCAAAGAGTGGTATTTCATGAACTCCAAGGAGGGCGTGCAGGTTCTCTCGCCCGGACTTAAGCCCGCGACACCTTACACCAGTGAGACGTTCGGACCTCTCGAGGGCTACGAGCGCATCGCTTCGGGCCGTGGCTTCATCTGGGGCAAGACCATCCCTCTGCTCATGGACAATTTCATCATCGGAAGCGGAGCCGACACCTTCGTGCTCGAGTTCCCCAATGACGATTTCCGCTCCACCTACTACGGCGGCTACCTCAACACAGTCATCACCAAGCCTCATAACATGTACCTCCAGATCGGAGTGCAGACCGGCGTGCTTTCGCTCATCGCGATCCTCGCGTTCTACATCTGGTACTTCGCGATGGCCATCAGCACCTATGCAAGGCTCAGGAAGCTCGACCTGTTCGGCCTCACCGGCGTCGGCGTGCTGTGCGGCAGCGCCGGATACATGGTCACACAGTTCATCAACGACTCGAGTATCACCGTTGCACCGATCTTCTGGACGATGATGGGCGTCGGCATCGCGGCTCTCTTTAAGTCCAGGAGTGACCTCAAGGCTCAGCTCGAAGAGGCGCGTGTCCTCAAGGAGCAGAAGCAGCTCGCGCAGGCTCAGGGATTAGACCTTTCGGAGTCGCAGCTCGGCGGTATCCAGAGCATCGTGCTCTCGGAGCTTGGCGAACAGTCATCCGAAGCCTCGTCTGACGCCCATGTTAAAGCACAGGGTAATTCCTCAGAAGACTCAGATGCGCAGTCCGAGGGATCGGAAGACGCGCAGACCGGAGCAAATACAGGATCGTCTACAACTGTAGTATCAACGTCGAAGAAGCAATATAAGCGTAAGAAGAGAAGATAAACAATAAGGCTGAAAAGAATAATAGAAGTTGCAGCTAACATGTGGGTATAAAACATACAGTCATAAGTAAAGATGATTGGAACGGGAAAGAGGAAAGAATAGTGGAAGTTATAAAGACGCGTGTAAAGGATCTTCTGCTCATAAAGTCGGATGTTCGTCCCGACAACCGCGGCTACTTCTTTGAGTCGTGGAACAGAAGGGATTTTGAAGCCGCAGGGATCGAAGTGGATTTCTGTCAGGATAATATAAGCGTTTCAAGCGGCAAGTGGACGCTTCGCGGCCTGCACTATCAGGCCGGCGAGTACTCGCAGGCGAAGCTCGTGAGATGCCTGCAGGGAGAGCTCCTCGATGTTGCGGTTGACCTGCGCAGGGACAGTGAGACTTTCGGCAAGTGGGCGTCGGTGCGACTTGTCGGCGGTGATGGTCAGGCGTTCTTTGTACCCCGCGGATTCGCGCACGGTTTCCTGACCTTGAGCGATGATGTCATTTTCTCATACAAGGTTGACAACTTTTATAACAGACCCTCGGAGAGGAACATCCTCTACTCCGACCCCGGCATCGGGATCGACTGGGGCCTTCCGGAAGGCGTAAAGCCTCTCCTCAAGCCCGCAGACGAGCAGGCGCCGCTTCTTAAAGACGCTAAGGACTTGTTTTGATAAAAAGCGGTTTGGATACTGCTTCTACAGAGGAGGTTTTTCTTGAAAGATTTCCTTATTGTCGGAGCCGGGCTTTACGGCTCTGTGATCGCACACGAGCTTACCCGTAAGGGCTACAGCTGCATCGTGATCGATAAAAGAGGAGCTTCGGGCGGGAACATCCGCACCGAGATGCGTGAAGGCATCATGGTGCACGAGTACGGAGCTCATATTTTCCATACAAGTGACGAACAGGTCTGGAAATTCGTGACAGACCTTGTACCCATGTCACCCTTTGTTCATTCCCCTGTTGCGTGCTTCAAGGGGAGTTTTTATTCTCTGCCCTTCAACATGCACACCTTCAAAGCTCTCTTCGGAACGAGCGAACCCGAAGAAGCTCGGGCGCGGATAGAGAAAGAAGCGCTTGGGGAGAAGATGCGGATCGTAAAGGAGCGACGAAGCAGGGAGAGCAGTTCATCTGCAAGGACTTCTTATAACGATGTGACTGATCAAGATCCTGAGGTTGATCAGACCTGTAAAGTGTCCCGTAACACAGGAACAGCAGAGAAAAACATTGAGGACATCAGAGACAGATTCGAAGAAGATAGAGAAATAAAGGAATTTGTACCTGCAAATCTGGAGGAACAGGCCCTTGTTACAGTCGGGCGCACGGTCTACGAAACCCTCATCAAAGGTTACACCGCGAAGCAGTGGGGCTGCGATCCGCGCATGCTCTCGGCCGACATCATCAAGAGGATCCCGATCCGCTACACCTACGAAGAGGACTATTTTAACGACAGGTACGAAGGACTTCCGAGCACGGAGGCGGGCGGCTACACGGGACTTATCGACAGGCTGCTCGAAGGCGTTGAGGTGAGACTCGACACCGACTACCTGGCGCTTCGCGAACAGCGCGACCCCGATACATGGTATAAAGACCCCGGACTCGGGCTTGCAAAGCGTGTGATCTACAGCGGTGCGGTGGACGAGTTCTTCTGCAGCTGCTACGGTCCGCTCGCATACAGGAGCCTCAGGTTCGAGCAGGAAGAGCTTGAGACGGACGACTTTCAGGGGCATGCGGTCGTCAACTACACCGACTCGGAGAGCCCGTTTACCCGGATCATTGAACATAAGCATTTGACTGCCGATTACAGGCCGTCGGGGAGGCCGTTCACGGTCATCACGAAGGAGTACCCGAAGCTTTTCGCCGAGGGCGACGAAAGATTCTATCCTGTGAGAGACAACGTGAGCATGGAGAGGTATAATAAGTACATGGAGCTTGCCGCGGGGTGCCCCTTGGTGGCTTTTGGAGGGAGACTCGGAAGCTACAGGTATCTCGATATGGACAAGGTCATAAAAGCGGCGCTTGAGGACGCAGAGAGGCTCCGGGATGGCGGCGAGGAACGCAATACAGTAAAGAACGACAGCGATACGGTATGAAACAGGTGCCGGATCGTGATGTAGATATAAGAGGCAGGAGCCACGGAATTATGGAGGAAATGATAAACAGGCTGCGTGAGAAGAAAAAGGCGCTCAGCGCCGTTCTTATCGTGCTCGCAGTCGGTCTTCTGGCGCTCGCACTCATACTATCGTTCCCCGCGAACAAGAGCGGCGAGAAAGGCGGCTCTTCGGAATCTGCCCGTGACGGGATCTATAAGACCCTTGAGGTGCACTTCCTCGATGTGGGGCAGGGCGACGCGGCGCTCATTATATGCGGCGACGAATCAATGCTTATCGACGCAGGGAGCAACGACTCCGCTGAGTACGTGAAAAAGTACCTTGAGGGGCACGGGATCACCAAATTCAAGTACGCAGTCGGCACTCACTTTGATTCCGACCATGTGGGCGGGCTCGACGAGGTCCTTTCGGATTTTGAGGTCGAAACGCTCTTGATACCCGACCAGGAGCGCGACACGAAGTCGTACCGGGACGTCATAAAGAACAAGAACAAGGCAGGCAAGGTGGTCGTCCCGAAGGTCGGAGACACTTTTACGCTCGGCGACGCGACGCTCACCGTCTTTGCGCCGGCCCGCAACGATTATGAGGAAAGTAACGACTTCTCCATCGTTTTAAGGCTCGACCACGGCGAGGACTCGTTCCTCTTTACAGGTGACGCCCAGGAAGAATCCGAGAAGGAGATGCTCGCAGCCGGTCTCGATGTACACGTGGATGTGCTCAAAGTCTCGCATCACGGCAGTAAGAAGTCGTCGATCAGGCAGTTCCTCGAGACCGTTGTACCGAAATATGCGGTCGTTTCGTGCGCGAAGGACAACGATTACGGTCACCCCCACGCACCCGTCCTCAAGAGGCTCAGGATCCTCGGTGCGCAGCTTTTCCGCACCGACGAGCAGGGCACGATCGTCTGCTACAGCGACGGCCACAGTATTGCATGGAACAAGGCTCCTTCTGAGTCCTGGCAGCAGGGCCGCGCACCTGAGAAAAGTGAAGATGATGGGGTTGAGAATAAGGCGGCCTGACATTAATTAATCGATAAGGTGATCAACAAGCCTGAAAAAGAACAGAATAAAAAAGGCGACAGAACAAAAAAAGAACAGAAACAAGCAATACAGAGCTATATAATTTATAACAGAACACCAAAGGAGGATACCATGGATCTTAAGGCTACACTCACATTTGACAAGCTTCCGAAGACTCTTGACGAGATGAAGGCGCTTCCGGGCGATGTTGCGACTCTCAAGGACCCTTACGCTGTAACAGCGCTCTGCGTGCTGGCGTACGATGTTTATCACACCGATCCCGACGCTTCGATCGAGATGATAAAGTTCCTGCGCGGACCGCGTGAGTTCTCGGCTTACGACGCTCAGTTCACAAAGGATCGCTTCCCCAAGGACTCGGCTCAGAGCGAGTACCTCATGAGATCGTACTTTGAAGGTGCTACACCGGACAACAGCTACACACCCGCGCAGCCCCTCACGATCAAGCTCTATGAGAACCCTTACAGCCGTGACCAGTTTGACGAAGGCTACCTGAAGGTGTTCCTGCGCTCAGGCGGAGCCGACACAGAGCGTTACATCACGCTTCGCACGAAGGCATCGACGGGAGAGTGGTTTGTCTGGAACGAATCGGGACTTCTTGTCGGGATAAAGACCGCAAAGGCAAACGACCCCTGGGCGTGAGAAGAGAGATTTGAGCCGGAAACGG
>JAEEGI010030182.1_pt1 | contig 10206 bp, 9 predicted proteins | sample 8958751 | NCBI WGS metagenome assembly JAEEGI01 (sample SAMN16246545, study PRJNA631951) | gut metagenome | biome: gut microbiome; feature: rumen; material: KS-attached | host: Bos | place: Iran: Karaj | collected 2018-10 | reverse complement strand
TCACTAGTGTCTCTTAATAAATGTTAATTGAATTAGAAGTCAAAATAAAGTTGCCTGTCATCGTCTTTTTCATCCTCCATGAGGGGATGTTTGAGAAGTTCGTTGATGTCATCCTGGACAAGCAGAGAGTGTCCAAGGACTCGCATGACCTCAACAATTGGGCGACCGACTTGATGGTCATGTTCAATGATGCCAATGAGGCAGTATGTGATGATGGCAACATGGATTTGAATACGGACGGCATTTTCGCTTTCGCCCCAGAAGGACTTAACCCTGAGATGCTGTTTGATCCATTTGAAGAACAGCTCGACCTGCCATCTGTATTTGTAAAGGAGTGCAATTTCATTTGCTTTGAGATAGAAGTTGTTCGTATAGTATGTAAACGTTCTCTGCAAATCCGGAGCATAATAGACAATGCGCCTGAGGGGAATAGGATAGTTGCCTTTGTTCCTGCTTCCAGTGAATCTGACCGTCTGGTCACGAAAGACATTATCCTCTCCTTCAAGAAGGTCCTCACCATCTTCAATCTCATAGTCAGGATGGAACTTTTCCCTGATAATGAAGAAGGCGCCAGCCTGTTCAATGGCAAAGAGTCGCGACAGGTCAAAGTATCCACGGTCAAAGACATAACAGGCAAGCCTCTCATATTCAATCCAGTCCATAGAGTTGACATCATGGACCTTTGCCGTCGTGATTCTATAGAATACAGGTATCTCAGTAGCAATATCAATCTGTGTATGAATCCTGACACCTCCCTTCGCCGTCCGAAATTCTGCCCATCTGAAGACAGAGAGACAGAGGTCAATGGTTGTAGAGTCAACGGCATAGAATCTTCCATGAAGTTCAAACTCCTTGGTGATTCTTCTCTTCTGAGCCTGACCGACCATATAGGAAGCAAACTCTTCATATATCCTGTAATCACGGAGAGTATTGGACTTGGAGATGACACTTCTGTTAGGAGTGGCTGCTCCGAATCCGAGATTGTACGAACGCTTGGCATGAGCTTGGATTACATCAGCAAGTTCCCTAAGACTGGCACAGCCCGAAAGCTGCGCAAATATAAGCACACAAAGATGGTTCCAATGAGTAAAGCCCCATTCCTTTGTCCGGTCATTGTATCGGCTGACAATACGATTGAACTGACGTTTGAACTTGTTGGTTATTTGGTAGAAGACATAGTGTCCGATATGCATAATTGCTCCAATTTGAAATTGGGCACAAAGGTACGCATTTCAAAAGTGGGACACTATTTTCAGGAACTACTTTGTTGTGCATAAGAGAGTTAACTATAGCAATTAACAAAAATTAAGAGACGCTAGTGAATTCAATGTATTATAAATAACACGCTATCACTTCCCTAATAATTACATTCCCTTCTTTACCATTTTCTCCACAAGAGGTTACCATCAGCCGTTTGCCCTTCAACCTCAATGTTTAGGCTCGTTTGGCGTGAGTTGTTGTAGAAGATGACGTTGGCTTTGCCGTTCTCGTCTAATTTGAGGTTTGGGTTCCAATAAAGTATCCTTCGATAATCCACTGGTTCTGAAGGTGTCTGTCGCGAATAATCAGGGCTATAGAACTCGGCTTGTTGTAACAGCCACGCGTGTTAAATCTTCTTAAAGCCTGCAACTTCACTTCAACAAAATCTTCCGTCCGCCCCAAATATAGATGCCCTTTCTTAAAGTTGAAAGTCTGGAGTTAAAAGTTGAAAGTTTCCGCCCGCTGAGGTCGTACATGTCGTTTTTCATTTTCTTACCTATTATCCTTTTCGAGTCCTGTCCCATTGTCGCGGAGCACGATACTCAAAAGACTTGACGTGCACAAGCGACACTGCTATTCCCACCAGGTACCATAGAAGTAATGAATTGCATAAGCGGTGTTAATGCGTCGTTGCATTTCCTCAGGCACGTTGTTCTGCATGATGAGTTTTGACTCACCGAGGCGGATAGGATAGAGAAACTCAGATTCAAAAATCCTGATGCCCTCCTTGTTTTTAAAGCTCTTGTAAGCATCTGTCAGCAGGAATGGACCTGTGGAGTCTAAGATGTCTCCGCCATACCTCACGTCCCACCCGTGAGGGTGGCTCATCATTCGCGCTATAATATGCTCTAAGAACGGGTGATTGGGCACAGATGCCATGAGCGCATTGCAGATGATATGTTTACGCCCATAGCGTCTTGCATGGTCGTAAGGTTCCTTGCCTGCCACGAAGTCGGCATCCTCAAGCAAAAGGGTAAACTCTCGTTTTAGGCACTCAAAGTCGAGGTCAACATATAGGCCTCCGTAAGTTTGGAGAAGAAGATAACGGATGGCATCGGCGCGCTGGATGTTCTTGGGATAGGCATCATAATTCTCAAGGAATTCTGGGTAGTGCGTCCGCACGAACTCATGGTTCATCTCATCCGTCCAAAGTTTGTATTCCCATCCTGGCAACATATCCCGCCATGTCTGCGACAGGGCTTGAAACAATCTCGGAGGTTGGTCATCCTTCCATGTCTGATGGATGATTTTGGGTATCTTAAGCATGTCCCTCCTTTATTGTACTTCTTTTCTCCATGTTCCAGCATGCAGATGTACGGCATAGTTTCCGAACAGGCACGACTCCTTGCGACCGTTGGGTAATGTCACGTATTGGCCTGAATTACGCAGGAGCGTGATGTCAGGGTAGGCAGAGAGATTGTCCCAATATGTGTCGGTTAGCAAGCCAGGTCCTGTGATGTCAAGCACTTCCTGCTGCGATGCGACCTTTACCGAGGCACGGCTTGCCATCGTGTCCATCACGGCTCGCAGAAAGGGATGCCCTGCCTTGCCGCCAAACATATAGTTGGCAATGCGGACATGATATTTCAAGTGCAATGCCTCCTGTGTAGCCTTGCAGACAGTCATCTCCTCGGCCAACACAAGGGAGCAGTCGGCAAGGTCGTCCAAAGATCGAAGGGGAAGCATATCCATATCCATGTAGAATCCGCCGAGGGCATAGACAAGTGCCAGCCGCAGGAAGTCTGCCCGCTGCACATTGAACGGGAATGCCAAGTAAGAATTGATATATTCTGGCAGATGCTCCTCAAGGAACAGCATGGCATAGTCCTCATTCCATAGCATAATGTCCCACGAGGGGTGCATCTTGCGGATGCGCCGCTTGCAGTCTCTGAAGACGGGCGGTATCGACTCTTCCTTGCGAAGGAATATCATATGTATGTTCTTTGCCATGACAACGAATGGATTCTTCTAATACTATTGATTACTTATTTCCTTAGGCTTAGCTTTCTCCCCATGAGGATAGAAGCGTAAAATTAAGAAGCGTGTGTACATGGAGTCTGGAAAAGGAATATATTCTCCGTCCTTATGATTCTGCTCATACGAGAAATACATACTTTTCAACGTAACGGGTAGGGGCACTCCTAATTCCTTCATTCGAGCTACAAGATTTTCCTCCGAAAGCGGACCATACAAGTCTGTCGTCATACGATTTATAAGCCAATAATCAAAATCATCACTTTCAAATATCTGGCGTTGCCCTTCGTATGTGTATAAACTCATGTCGAGTTCATCCAAGGGAACACCTCTGTATGTTTCATCGAACAGGTAATTATATCCGAGGATGCGACCAGGCAAGCGACATTCCAGGATTACCCACTCGTCAAGAAAACATTCGCGATGTATGTGCCCAAAATCCAAACGATTTCTACTATAGATAGCGAGGGGCAGGAAAAGTGTATCTGTCCTGTTTGAAGCACGGTGTATAAATAGCGGATAAAGGATTTTACTTATATAGGGATTGTCATCGTTGGATAGCCTCAGTTGTGTGGAATCAAGACACCAAAGATTGTGCGCGTCAGCCTCATAAAAAGCAGTTCCTGCAATATGCAGAGTATCAATATACGAGCTGTCTGGGCGACGGATATAGAATGGCGTGTGTCCACGGTCGCTGTTCCATCCGAAATAGTATAATCCGCCATCATCGGGACTTTCAGCACAAGACATACATTCAGTAATCAAGGATAAGATTACTCCAAGATGCCAAAATCTTGAGATTAATGAGTTGTACATAATTTTCACTTCGTTTCCAGAGTACCGTCAAAGTATATTTCAAATTCTGTTGTTCCATAAACATGACGATTTAGCAAGCCTGCTGAAATCATAATAGCTCTACATGTAGTTCCACCTATACTTCCTAGAATTGCATCTGCTCTAATGGAAATATCTTCACTAACTATTAGGCCAAAAAGAGTCAACCAATCTCTATTTGTATTAAGTCCTCGTAAATCAAAGTTATAAGTATCATGTTCAATAGTGTATTTCTTTTCCCCTACTTTTTTAAAGGAAATTTCACCAATCGTAATAGCAGTACTCATGATTCGGATTTGTTCTATAATACTACGACCAGGCAAAACAGAAGATAGGAATTCCGATGTAAGTATGTTAACAGAAAATGAGTCTTTCTGATTAGGATTCAGAATGAAATCAGGTATATTATCAAGTCCTAACTGGTTTATGTTGAGATGTAGAGGGGCTCCTGTCGCAGAATAGTATCGGGATGTGGCCTGAACATATGGCGATGTCATAACTGCGAGGCAACACTTTTTGATGTTCGCGAGGACTTCGCCTGCTACATTACCTATAATGCTTATCCATTCTTCTGAAACTTCTGGTAGAGAGTTTATAATCGGATTGATGATGCCATTGGAATCAACAAACCCGAAACTGAGGACATTTCCTCCATGCCAAGTCCCATTTGTTTTCATCGTTTGAAACTGAGACGTGGTGTAAAACGGCTCATAAGGAATAAATCTTCCCACAAAACTTGAGTCGCTGCTGTTGGTACTGCTTCCTGTACTTCCCCCGCCTGTGCCTCCTCCACCTGTGTCTGTGTTTCCATTGTTTCCTCCGCCGGTATACCCGCCACCACCAGATGTACCTCCGCCTGTATTCCCATTGGAATTATTCCCAACACCATTGTCTGGCATGTCTGCTTCTACTATGAGTTCTTTCATGACATAACCTAATTCCTCGACATAACCACCATTCCATGTTCCGTTCTTCAACATCTCTAAGAATTCCTCTATAGAGTGCAGTATGTCGTCTGTTTGTTTGCCAGAACCTGAACCTGAACCTAAACCAGAACCAGAACCAGAACCACTTCCGCTTCCACTACCTTGTCCGCTTCCTTGCCCGCTGCCACTGCCGTTTGATGCACAACCACATCCGTTAGAATTCTCCTGACTTTGTATGCCATCACTCGGATAATAAAGAGATGACTCTTCGTAGACAACGTGACCACCATGCCAGTTGTTCTCTTCCTTTAGCTGTTGAAACTCAGCATAAGTGTAAGGATTTGAAAATGTACCTTTTTCCATTGTTGTAATAAATTAAGTTAATGAGTCTTGTTTGTCACTTTGTTATAATTAACACGCCTGTGTTTATCAAGTAATTAATGTGCTGGCACGAAAACGCCATGATTGGCTCTGGCACTCGCCCAGGAGTATGGCAGACTCCTTTTATGATTTGATCACGAAGACGTTTTGTTGTCATTGTGCCGCCTTCCATGAACGTCAAGATCTGGGATTCTGTATCATCTAAAGGAACGGCCTCCAGTCTGTCACCCCGCAAGGAAGGATAAACGGCAATGTGGCTGAGAGGAAAGTGTCGTTCACACGCCATCATCTCACTTATTCTGTCCAGGTCAAAGCCCTGAATGTCCTTGGGAAGTTCAAAGACAGATAATCCTGTTGTTAGTTTTACCATCGTTTTATGCTCTTTCCCTTCATCATGGAACGGGAGCGTTTTGGTTCTTTGTCTTTCCTCGTATAGCAGAACATCAGTTCCCCAATGCTTCCCACTGGCAAAACGCTGTGATATAAAATCACGGAATTCAGGAACTATCTTGTATATGAGATTGTTTGTTGGAATACGGCAGCACGAGAGGCTATTATGTATGTTTTTGGGGGTGACAATACTCAGAACGCGTTTTGTCTGATTCAGGTATCGTCTAAGCATAAACTTTTCAAAAGACCATATTGTGCCTTTACTTCTTTTATATCCTCCGAGGAGATGCAGGAGTTTACTCTCGCAAAAATTTCTGAAGTTGCAAAACTCCCATTCTGTGTATCCGTTATCATCGTAGATGCCAGGGCATACGGTGCTGACAGGTATGTCCTTCTGCTGGGCGAAGCTGGCAAGGAGCATCTGTTCGAAGAGCAGGTTGAAGTTGCCGTCCGAACACTTTGCCTTGTTTGCGTCGCACAGTGCCATTGCTTCCTCGCAAAACACATGGATGAAGTTGAGGTCATTGCCTCCGAACAGCCCCATGTTGTAAGACGCAATGGACTCTTCTCTCAAGGCATCCTCCATGTATTTGGGCATGCGGAGGGAAGACTCCCCGAGGAGCCTGTCCATCATCTTCCTGTAATACTCTGTTCCACGCTCTTTGCTTTGGGCGATGAGCGGTGCATCGATGATGTCGTCTGATATGGGCTTTGGCAGATAGATGTCACCGTCAATGTGTAGGAAAGGCTTCGTCTGCAGAGAGTAAGTCTTTATCTTGGCATACGACCAATGCTGCGGTGGGCAGAGATGCTCGTCATAGACGACGTGGACTTCGCTATATGGCAGGTGAAGCAGGTCGATAAGAACATGCTTCCCTTGCTCGTCGGTATAGAGTGCGACCTCGTCGTAATGCTTACGGAGGCTAAGACAACTCAAAGCCCATGACATCAAATTGTACTCTGGATTTAACCATCCGAAACTATGCTCAAGAGGGTTACGTCCTGCTGACCAAAAGGTTTGCACGATACGCATAACTTTTAAATAACAGTATAATGTTTTCTATTACTCCTACATTGTAAAATGAAATCTGGCGCAAAAATACTATTTATTCATCAAACAGAAAAATTCTTTATGTTTCTTTATGTTTCTGTTTCAGAGAAAAATACACAAATGATATCGCAAAACAGCATATATCATTAGTTTCCAGAATCTTAAAGAAGCATTCTAATTATATACAGCACAATCTAAAAGAAACAGAGACAGAAACAGCGAGAAACAAGTTTGGAGCATTAATGATGGGATGATTTTCTTCCTATATATGAATAATAAGTGTACAATAATAAAATGATTATCCCTTTCTCTTTTTCAGAAGCATAACTTTATACCAGATTTTGTTATAATCAATGGACAACGTGTTGAAGCTTCATGCGCCCTCTCTGTGGCTAGACTTTGTATATGTCCATAACAAGACTGGCTAACACTATTTGATTCTTGTTATAAAAAAAAGGAGGCACAATCGACAATGGATTGAGCCTCACTTGGTACGTTTTAGAGTGCAAAGAGGAGCGACGAGGGCTTCCACGTGCACTTTTTCGTCTGCAAAGGTAATGTTTTTTTTCCAACTGACAAAGAAATTTCACAATTTTTATATCAAAAAAAACAATAATCATGAAAAATCAGCTTCTTCAAAGCCTGTTGTTGCTAAAATTGCCGACTTTAAGTTAGCACTTTTGCTACATATCTCCTTTAAGAGACGTTTTACTTCTCGATCTAATTCTTTTGCTCGATTTGTTGAGACGTGTGAAAGAAGGTACTTCAGAACCAAGTATGCACCTTTGAGTTTCTGACGATTGGAACCAAACTTCCCGGCAGGACCGTCTTTAATGCCTCGTGGCATCTTCAAATCATACACTACACCGCCATGAGCACAAACATTCCGTAGCGAGCGGACGATTTCGAGATAATTTTCGAAGATAGTCGTTTTGTTCACGCCAAAGCGTATAGAAATATCGCGTTTGTCATCAACAGATATAAGATTGGTGTATAGTGTTTGAATGTTCCCAAACATCATATATTCTAAGGTTTTCCAGGCTGGAGCATAAATATCTGTCTTGTATTTGGCGTGATGCCTTGAAATAACGGGATTCTTTTTAATATCATTATAACATTTTTCCTCGAAACTATCAGCAAATTCCTTTCTAACTACAGATTTGTTGACAAACCAGATAGGGTCAGCTTTGTACTTGTTAGATAGTGTGAGCACCATATAAGTTCGAAGAGCAATTTCAATTCGATTGGCATAACGCATAAGTAGAGGCCGAATGTCATAATCAAAATAATAAAGAGCAACAGCATCATCCAATGTTGTTTTAGGAATCATTTTGTGTGTTCTCTTTTTTAATACAGGGAACGTCTCTTCAAAAGGGAAAAGATAAAAACCCAATCGATAGTAGCCAATATCCCCAAGTTGCTCTTCTGCTTTTGAAATACTGGCAATCTTCACTCCTCTTGACTTTAGGAGAGTTATTTGCTCTCGTATGGTTGTTGCTTGTTTCATTTATTGTCTAAAATTTCGCACAAAGGTACGAATAAATTTTTGAATCTCATAAAAATTTCATCAATTACTTTACTCCTCCGCATGAAATTGTCAATGTATTTATTTGTCTAAAGACAATGTTCGTTCAAATGAAAGGAATTCATTTGAAGTTGCACTGTAATTTGCAGCAGAAAGACTGGAAAGAATTGTCAGCATTCAGAAAGAGAACCGTGTGAACGTGGCCAGGAATCTTTGCGGATATTATTCCTTAATAGAGAATTCTGAGAGTGACTATTTGTTGGGTTGCAATGTAATAAAAAAAATGCTCTCGCTCAATTTCAACCTTTATATGAAGGAGAAAAATGTTCATCAGGATGCAATTAATGTGGTTGCACTTAACGGAAATGACTTAAATGCATATGTTAAAGCGCACGATGTCGCTGAGAGTGGTCATGATACTTTTGGTGATTATTCACGTTCACATAGAAATCTTATAATAGATGATGTGATTAAGTATTTTGAATCTTATCCGAAAAAAAGCACCCATTGGAAAGAAACCAAAACTATGTATGAAAATGGGTCAAATAAATATAGGAACACAACAAATGTGAACCAGACGGAGATGAAAGAAGAAAAATATTCAGTATTTGGCGATGATGCCCATTATGAAGAGTTTTTGAAAAAGTGTTTTATTAAAAATAAGATTGAAAAAAAGTAATTGTATGTCGATATTGCTTGTGGTAAAACGGTTTGAATCATGACTTCAATATTATAAGAGTGTACAAAGGTAGTCATTTTCATCTCAAATCATTTCTTTTTGTTATACCACTGCCTTATTTTAGACAAAAATTGCTTAAATTACGCGCTAAAAAGTGATTTTATGTTTCCATTTCGAGAAAAAGTAGTACCTTTGCATTATAAATATTTAAAATACATATGGCTAGCATTATCAGTGATTACATATCAAGAAATATGAGTATCTTGGATTTGAAGAAAGAACTCAGTGTGTTACGCTCGAAGTACAACAAGCTAACAGGGCGCAATTTGTTTATATATGCAGCCGATTTTAACAAAGCAAGGCAAGGAATAGATGTTAGCCTCATGCAAGATGACTTTTATACAATTCAAGACATATTACGTGAATCAACCCAAAAGCAAATTGATGTTTATCTTGAAACACCTGGTGGAAGTGGGGAAACGGCTGAGGAAATAGCTAGGTTTTTACACTCAAAATTTGAAGAGGTGAATTTCGTGATAGCAGGAGAGGCAAAAAGTGCAGGAACAATATTAGTCATGTGTGCTAATAATATATACATGTGTAGCACTGGAAGTTTAGGACCAATAGATGCGCAAGTGAAAATTGGTCGAAGCATAGTTTCTGCCCACGATTATAAAACATGGGTCGAAGATAAAAGAGAAGAAGCAAACACAAATGGAAAACTTAATCCATTTGATGCTATTTTAGTTTCTCAAATTTCTCCGGGAGAAATATATGGTGTTCTTAATTCTCTACAATTTGCGAAAGATCTTGTTAAAACTTGGCTTCCCAAGTATAAATTCCGTGATTGGACAATAACAAAAGACCATCATAAACCAGTTACACAGGAAATGAAAGAAAAGAGAGCATCAGACATTTCCGACAAATTATGTAACCATATGGATTGGCACACGCATGGTCGCTCTTTAAAAATGGAAGACCTGAAGGAGGAATTACAGATAGAGGATATAGACAAAGACCCCGCACTCGCAAATATTGTTTATAGGATTAAAACAGTAATTAGACTGATTTTTGATACAAGTACTGATTTCAAGTTATATTTCTGGGAGGATTGCGAACTTGCACGTTCTGCAAATATAGCAAATGTTCCATTTAATAAACCAGAACCTGCAAAAACCGCAAAGAA
>JAEEGI010030180.1_pt1 | contig 10207 bp, 8 predicted proteins | sample 8958751 | NCBI WGS metagenome assembly JAEEGI01 (sample SAMN16246545, study PRJNA631951) | gut metagenome | biome: gut microbiome; feature: rumen; material: KS-attached | host: Bos | place: Iran: Karaj | collected 2018-10 | reverse complement strand
GTTTTTGCCATGCTTAACGGATCGTGCTGTGAATCACCATAAGAATAAATGAAGCTTTGTCATTATTTATTCCTATAAATACAATGATGACAGGTTCCGAAAAACAAAATATAATTTATATAATCATATTTTGTTTTTCGAATTACGGCAAACGCTGAAGTGAATACTCTCCTGTGCTCTGTCCGGGATTATTTCGACGGAGAAAATAGACAATCGTGTGTGCATCACGAACGGTACCGCCGCTGTAATCGTCCGTATGATCTGCTCGATGACGAAAGTCTGTCATTGGCGGCAGCCGGGAAGGCAGAAGGATCTCCCATTATTATGGACAGGACGCAAGTCAGAAGGCCTGCCGGAGAGCGATGACAGACAGAACATCGGGATCGTTGTTTCTGTCCTTATGCTGCATGGGTCCGGCTGCGGCATTGTATGCGCAGCCGGTTTTTCTGTTTTCCGGGAGGCAAAGATCTGTAGCAGCCATCGGCCTCGTGCAATCTTCCGGTATCGGCTCCATCGGCCGTTGGTTCATCTTCTCCCGGGATGCGGGTGAGATCATACCGATCGTGCCGAGGGTCTCGCGGCTCTTGTACTGTTCTGTGTCTTTATGCCAACGCGGAGCGCTCCTCGGGAATCTGCGCAGCGGACCGTATATGAACAGCATACCGTCCGCTGATCGGACAACAGATAAATCTAAAAGGAGGAATCACCTATGAGCGGAAAGCCTAGCAAGTATGCCGGCACAAAGACGGAGAAGAACCTGGAGGCGGCCTTTGCCGGCGAATCTCAGGCCCGAAACAAGTACACCTATTTCGCACAGATCGCGGAAAAAGAGGGCATGGAGCAGATCGCCGAGCTGTTCCTGAAGTCCGCCGAAAACGAAAAGGTCCACGCCAAAATGTGGCTCCGGGAGCTGGGCGGCATCAACGGGACATTGGAAAACCTCTCCGACGCCGCCGACGGCGAGAACCACGAGTGGACCGATATGTACGAGACCTTTGCCAAAGAGGCGGAAGAAGAGGGGTTCACCCAGCTGGCCGCCAAATTCCGGGGCATCGCCATGGTGGAGAAGCGCCATGAGGAACGCTACCGCGCTCTGATGGAAAACATCAGGAACGACGAGGTCTTTCAGAAGAGCGAGATCAAAATGTGGGAATGCCGTTACTGCGGCCACATCCACATCGGCAAAAAGGCGCCGAAAATCTGCCCCATGTGCGGCGCGGCACAGGCGTCCTTTGAGATCAACAAGGTCAATTACTGAACTCCCCGATCGGCAGCGGCGCCTCTGCGCCGCGGCAGGCGGGCTCCTTTCCCGCGGCTGCCTTCCCGGTTTGACGGAACAGTCACGCTGTTGTATTATGATAAACAGCACCGTGAGTGACTATTGTTTGCCTTCCTTGTTTTCTCTCGCGCGGAAGGCAGTGATAAGGACTGATGTAAATGCATTTTCAGGGGATCCTGCTGGGGCTTGCTTCTTTTCTGAGCATCGGTGTTTTCCACCCCATCGTCATTAAATGCGAGTACCGCTTTTCTTACAGGATATGGCCGGTGTTTCTCGCGGCGGGGCTGATCCTTCTGGGGATCTCCGCTTTTGTGCGGAATGTGATTCCGTCCGCGGTCCTCGGGGTAGTCGGTTTCTCCTGCCTGTGGAGCATCATTGAGCTTTTCCATCAGCATAAACGCGTGGAAAAGGGCTGGTTTCCGGCAAATCCCAAGCACCACCCGGCGAAGACGGATACAGACAAGCCCTGAGTATGATCGCATCAAAGGGCGCCCGGACAAAAGAGAGCCTCGGTACGACTTGCACAGCATGTCATACCGAGGCTCTCTTTTCTGCCGGAAAAGTCCCTGTGCCGGAGCGGGGGCGGGCCCGCGCACCCGGGATCCGGGGTAAGATCCTTATCCGTATTTTGCTTATTGCGGGTTCCGCGTATTTTCAGCCGTTGGCGTTCGAACCGCCGAACATGGCGCTCAGGACCGATTCCAGCACCGTGGCGACGACCGCGCCGATAATGATGTTGCCGGTTTTATTCCAGATTATAAGCCCGATAACCACGGGGATCCCTCTTACGATTAAGCCCATTTTCCGCACCTCACTGTATTTATTTTTTGTTTGTTTGGGTCTTTGTGATTCAAGGATAACGGATCCCGGCACGCCGTGGGTCTGCTCCCTGCATAATTTGCGTTTATTCGTTCGGATATTTTTCTTTCCTTCCGCCGGGCGCTGTACGGACAGCGCCCGGCGGACAGCCGCGCAGACATCCTGCCGCTTACGCTTCCGGCTGCGTTATAAGCGTGACTTCGCCGGGTATGGCGATGCCGATGCCGGTTTTGTCTTTGAACAGCTCCAGGACGATCTCTCCGGAATCTTCAGGGATCTCAAAAACCGCCGTCAGATCCAGCCCGGTGAAGCTGACGATATTCTTTACACGCCGGGTAGCGCCTGTGAACTCGCGTTCTTTGATGTTTTTTGTCATGTCCCTCCCGTTCAGGCGCGGTCCCACGTCCAGCGGGGCAAGGCTCTTGTCGCAGGCGATCCGAATGCTGACATCCCCGGGAAGCTCCCGCTCATCGCTCCCGACCGCATTTTCCGCTCTCCTCATGCGGCTGTATCGGGCCGTGAACTCGGCGTCCGCCTTTTCCTCGGCCGCTTTCCGGCTGCGCGCCGAGACGATGTCCCAAATGAGGAAGAGGAAGCCCGCGACTACCAGAGCTCCGCTGCTGTTGGTACCGCGCAGCACATACCGGCCGCTGAGTCCGCCGAGGATCAGAAATATGCTGAACAGGATCGACAGGATGTTGCTGCCGCTGCCGGATTTCGGCCGGGGCAGGAACCCGGATTTTGACATGACGGTCGCGCGGCCGTTTTCCGCTCCGGCGGCTGTGATTGCTTTGCTGACCATGATTATATCCTCCTTTTTTTAATTCCATGCGTAAAGAAAACCTTTGGAACACCAGCCGGTATCGCTCAGTCCGTCGGGCTGTACGATGCCCACGCTGCCGAGAGATGTGCCGAGGTCGTCGGTGAGCTGAGTGAGCGGCTCCGCCTTTCTTCGTGATATGTCCTCATTCAGAACGATCCGCGGCTCGATCTCCCGCCGCAGCAGGTCCCTGTCACCCCGAATGGCGATCATGGTGACGTATTCCAGGCCCAGCAGGGTCTGCGGCGTGTCTCCCTGAAGGATCGTCATTCCCCTGAGCAGCCGGGCGGGGACCGCTTTCCCCACCAGGAACCCCGTCTGAAAATCGTAGGGTCCCGGCAGCTCATTGAGCTTTTCAATACTGAATCTGATCAACAGAACGCCGTTCATTTCCGCACCTCCTCGACCGGTCGGGCATCCCCCCGGTTCCGTTTGCATATATAAAATAACGCGCCGGGCAGTCCTTTTGGTCTGCCCGGCGCATACATTTTCTGTTTTTATCATTCCGGCGCGCTCTGTGCCTCATCTCGGGATCCCGGTCCAGGGGAACATTTCTCTGTCCGATCCGTCGATGCGCATGCGATACAGCGCGCTGTCTCCCGTCATCCGGAAGAATATCCACCTTCCTGCCAGATTGAAGTCCGAGACCGGTGAGGTGCTGATCGTATAGCGCGTTTTCCCGTCCGGCGTCATCCACTCAAGATATCCCGATGAGGCCGAAATATAGAACACGCCGTTCTCTTCCGCAATAAATCTGCGGATCGGCTGATTGGTCAGGACATCCACTTCTCCGCCCGATGAATCCATGCTTATCAGGACATCCGCGGCGCCTCTGTCGTCTGTGCCCGTCGTCAGGCAGTACACCCTGTCGCCGCACAGGTCAATATCCCTGCAGGCTCTGCTCAGGAGCCGCGTGGTGCTGCCGCCGTCATAATCGCAGCGGAACAAATGCCCTCCCTTTTCGGGATCCGCGTAAAGCAGCGTCCCGTCCGCCGCGTTCAGATATTCAAAGGTGCTTTCGGAGTTCAGCTGCCTTGTTTCCAGGGACACAGCGTCTATGCCGTACAGATATCCCGTGCTTTTATCGTCGTCGAGAAAGATCGTACCGCCGTATATGCAGTACCGGCCGCCGAGCCTGTCGCTCACGGTCTCCTCGCGTCCTGTGGCGGGGTCCAGCCTGACGAGGGCTTCCTCCGTCAGGTAAAACAGCCGGCCCTGCCAGTAGTTCAGTGACGAAAGCTGTTTATGTTCTGAAAGGAAGACCGTTTCCCCGCTGTAGGGATCCATCCGGTAAACACACCCGCCGCAGGCAAAATAGATCGATCCGTCGCCCATGACCGCGTACGCGCCTTCCCCGGAATTCAGATTCCCGTAAAGGTTCCCGTACGCATCCGGGACGGTGATGTTCTCGATCCCGATCCCCGGAGCGTCTTTTACCGCGGTTTCATACCCGGTCCTGTATCCGTTCCGATAACCGCTCGTTTCTCCCTCGGCTTCGCCGATCGTCCTCCCGCTCAGGTACATGTATACGCAGGCCGCGCATACAAGGCACACCGCCGCGCTCAGAGTCAGCCGCCGCATTCGCTTCCGGGGAAAAGTCAGTTCCCTGTTCAGCGCCGACCGCACGTCCAGCAGGCTTTGGAACCGGCGCCGCGAATCCAGCGCCGTACATCGGTTGATGATGGATCTGAGCGTCCGGTTTTTGACGCCGGTATCCATCATCGTCTTTTTCTCCTGACCTGTCACGAGAAAAAGGAGCAGTATCCCCAGCCCGTAAATCACGACGCTCTCTTTGGATGTGGCGCCCTTCACATACTCCGGGGGTAGATAGGCCTCCTTTGCGGATTCGGGGACCGTATCTCCCGAAAAGGATATCGTTCCTTCCGGAGACAGAAGGATAGTATCCGGATGAAATGCCGTCAGGTCGGCTTCGGTTATTCCGCTTTCGTCCAGCATACGGCTGCACAGAGCTCTTGCGAGGTCCATGGCCTTTCGTTCATCCATAGGACCGTTTGCCGCTATGTTCTCCGTAAGGGACATATACTGTTTTTCGGTGGAACCAAGATCTGTTTCCCGCATATTCTCCGGCCTCTTTCAGATCCTGTGGTCGTCCGCTCCGTCCCGGCGGACGCACCACAAATTGCCGTCATCGTCCCGATTGTGATAGAAGACCCAGTCTCCCGCCAGGTTGAAATCCTCGGCCCTGTTGCGCGTGACTCTGGTTCGTATCGTTCCTTCCGGATCGCACAGCCAGATCAGAGAGTCTTCCCCGTCAAGCAGGACGATGCCCCTGCTCTCATAGGCGCACTGGACCGGACCGAGCCCTTTCACGCGCTCCGTCACCTCGTCCGGCGTGTCTTTTTCGGCGTAGTCTTCCACAAAGGATGGTCCCGCGGAAGTGAGCGTCCAATCGGACAGGTCAAAGTAAAAAACATCTTCCCCGGTCACGATATAGTATTTCGAATCCAGAACAGCCAGATATCCCTTAAGGCCGCTGTAGGTGACGTTGCTCTCATCCGTATACACATTCCGCTGGACGATGTTTTCGCCGGATGAGTAGTACAGCCACCCGTTAAAGGCGCAAAGGCCCGCCGCACTCTCTCCTTCAACGACCGGTACGATATCCGTTCCGTCGGCGGTCATCCGGTAAATATCCCCGTTTTGAATATAATAGACGGCATTGTCGTATGCCAGCGCGTACGCTCCTTCCGGGCACAGGATATTGACCGGAGCGTTTCCGTCTTCCGGGTGATCCTTCTTTTCTCCGAGGCTGTAGATCGGCACATCCCTGTATCCGTCCACATAGCCCTCGTCGTAGCCCGCGCGGTTTCCGGCCGCGTTCCCGGCCTTCACTCCGAGATAATCTCCCGCGACATAAGACCCGAGCACGACCAGGACCGCCGCCGCCGCGGCCGCCGTTCCTTTCAGGAAGCCGCGTCTTTTCTTTGCCGTGCTGCGGCGGATGAGCCTCTCGATCTCCTCTACATTCTGTATGCGGTCGCGGGGATCGAAGGCGATACATCTTTGAATAAGGCCGCGGAGCGTATTGCTGACAACCTCCGACCCGAGAGCCGGCTTTGTCGCGTGACCGGTGACCATATAGAGCATCACGACGCCCAGGGCATAGATATCGGACAGCGGAGAGGACTGATCGAAGCCGTACTGCTCCGGAGGAGCGTAATCCATCGTCAGCACAATGGCCGTGTCCTGGCTTCTCCCGGCTTTATGGACCCTTGCGATGCCAAAATCGATCAGGTAGATGCTTCCGTCCTTGCCGAGCACGATGTTCTGCGGCTTGATATCCCTATGGACCACGGGAGGCGTCTGATTGTGCAGATACTTCAGGATCCCCGTCAGCTCCTGGGTGACGGTAAGCGCGTCGTCTTCCGAAAGGGGCCCCTTTGCCTGGATGATCCTGTCCAGCGATCTCCCCTCGATATACTGACGGATCATATAGTGTCTGCCGTCTTTTTCAAACGAGGCGTAAACCTTGGGGATCCCGGGATGGTCCAGCCGCTGAAGCATTTTCGCCTCTTCCAGCGCGTCCTCCGCCGTATAATCGTGCGTGACGCGGAGGATCGCCGGGACTCCGTCCGAGCGCCGTTTCACGAAGTACGTTTCCTTGCTCCCGTCCTCTTCCTTTTTCAGGCAGTCGACCACCGTATAACTGTCCGTGATCTCATTCGGGAAAGAGGCGTCGGCCAGGTCCTCCCCGTATCCTTTCAGGAACGCGGCGACATCGTCCTCAAGAGAGGGCTCCGGTACAGATTCCATCACTGCGGGTACGGACGGGCCCATGATCCACCTCCTGCTGCTCTTCTGTTCCGTCGTTTGTTTGCGGACGTGCTTCGGTCTCCGGTTACGGCCGCCGGAGGCAAACAGCGGCGGCGTAAACAGGATCGGAGCCATGACCATACTGAAAAAGATAAAACAATAGGCGATACGGGACTCGATCCCGATCCCCCGCCTCGTCACGACATACACGGCTCTGTCCACGCAAAGCGCGCAGACGGGGAGAAACAGCCATGTGCCGCGGATGTAGCCCATGATCAGCCTGAGCCCTGCCCGCAGGCCCGCGTCGTTTTCTCCGACCTTGGTCGACGGGAAGCGCTTCTTTTTCTTCTTGAATTTGTTCTGGAACCAGGTGATCGATCCGGACAGGACCGAAAGAGAATGGCTGACGAAGGAAACCGCCACCTCCAGCGTGAACGGCAGACCCGGGCAGTGTTCCCGCGGTATGCTCCGGAGCATTACGAGGCCCCGGACCCACGGGAGCAGGATAAAGGCCGCGTCGCAGATCAGGAAGCCGGCCCACAAAAGATGGATGTTGCCGAAATAGCACTCAAAGAAAACCGTCGGCAGCAGCAGGATCTGGTTGATGACCGAAAAGAAATACAGGAACATGAAAAAGGCGTCGCAGGACCTGGTCCTTCCGATCCGGACAGTGCCGTCGAATATCATTTCGAAGAGCCCGTAGGAATAGCGTCTCTGTTTCCCCGTCTCCTCCTGAAACGTCGTGCTGGTGTACTCCGTGAATTCCAGCCCGGGGATCTTCGCGTATTTCCCGTGGTACCCCATCCCATAGACGCGTATCGCCATATCGAAGTCTTCGGAGACCTTGTTCTCCGACCACCTGCCGCATTTTTCGAGAATGGTTTTGCTGACGAACACGTTATGGCCTACCAGCGGAACGAAGAAACCCTGCAGGGCCCTGCAGGGCCATGTGAAATGAAAGAGCTCATTGGTCTGGTGCCCGGTCGCCCTGGAGTAATAGTTCTCCCGGAGATTGATCGCGTTCGTGGCGCATTGAACATACGCCAGCTTGTCGTCAAGAGCGAACTCCGGTGTGACCGCTTCGATGATCCCCGGGGTGACGCCCGAATCCTTGTCAAGAAGCAGGATGATCTCATGGGTCCTGCAGTCGCCTTCGGCATAACCCTGAGAGAAAAGGTCCGTTTCTCTCTCCGCTCCGGCGGATCTCAATCCGCTGGCCGTCAGGTCGCCGTAGCGCATGGTATAGTTCAGGTTGGAGGCTTTCTTAAAAAGCCCCGCCCTCCCTTTGGCCGGTCTGGCGATAAATCCGACGCCCTGCTCCCGGTAAAACAGGATCCTCTGCGCGGCCTTTTTCTCCTCCGGCGTCAGAGTGTCCGGAGCATTCCGGAAGGCTTCGAGCAGGCTGTCGACCTCTTCCTTTCCGCATTTTCCGCCCATCAGAGGGGCCAGTCCGTCTTCGGAAACGAGGACATTCGCCTCCCGCGAGCTGTATTCCCGGTAGCTGGCCACGGCAGCGAGGCTCTGGCGGACGGTTTCGAAGATCACCTCGTTTTCTTCGAGATATACCGGAATGCTCACCGTGACCGGAAGAAGCTGAGAAGCCTCCACCTCTCGTCTGGCCGCGTTCATGTAATGGAGCCGGTTGATCAGGATCTCCCCGGACAGAACGCCGCGCACCGACGGCCGCAGGGACCACAGAATGTCCGTCACATAGGAGAAGGGGTAAATGAAAAAGAAAAACGACAGCACAAAACGCCACAGCTGCTGTACGGGGGCGCCGTAAACGACAAAAATCGTCATGTGGATCGCCGCGTTCAGGGACAGAGCGACAGCGTGGGGAAGCACGCCGTTTATCGTGTTCCCCAGGCTTTCCGGTATATATTTGTTTGTTGCTTTCTTTTTCCTGACCATACCGATACGATCTTTACTGTTCCAGAGGATTGATGCGCATCTGCGCGAGCGCGTACCAGGCAGTCGCCCCGATGCTCAGCGTATTGTTGTATTCCCAGAGTTCCTGTGTGCCGCTCAGTAAAAACCCGGTCGAAACGCCGTCTCTGTCCGCGGCCGGCACCCCGCCCTTTTTATACTCCTGCGTTTTCAGATAACCCAGCAGCGCGTTGTATTCCTCGGGCATCTCCAGCTTCCAGAAGCAAAGCGCCATCTGCGCGGTGCCTTCGTTCCATATCCCGTCGAGATCTCCCGCGCTGAAATCATAGCCGGCCCCGACCGCCATGTTCTTTTTCAGGAAAGCCAGCTCTTCCGCCGTCTCCCCGGGCTCGCCGTCAAAGGCCAGGATCGCAAGGGCCGTGGCGTCCAGGGGGATGACGCCTTTGTTGACCGTCTCCTCATTCTCCACGGTGCCGGTGTAGAAGCACCCCAGTTCCCCGTCGTACATGGAGAGCGCGAAGTCCCGGGCGGATTCCGCCGCCTGTCTGTAAACGGCGGCCTTCTCCGGAGCGCCGGCCTCTATGATTTCCGCCAGAGCGGAAAAGGCGGCGAAAAGCGCTATATTATGCTCTGTGGCCTTATATCCCGCCTTCTTCTGCACCTCGTCCCAGCCCTCATACCCGGCGGTGAAGCCACCGGTCCGCGAGGAAAACGCCAGAAGAAAGTCGGCCGCTTTTTCCGCGGCGGCAATATACTCCGCGCCCTTCTCCTCCGACACCACGGAGGACGCCCTGCACAGGGCCAGGACCGTCCAGCCCATGTTTCCCGTTGAGGAGGAGACCGCGTAATAGTCCTCCTGCCATTTCCCGCTGCGCCAGAACCCCGGAAGCGGAACTGCCCCGCCGGTGACCGATCGGCCCGAATCGACGCTCGGGTTGCCGCACAGGTATATGTTTCTCAGCCTTCCGTCATGAAAAGTCCGGTCATGCTCCTGCGCGTAAACGATCGCGTCCGCCAGCTTTTCGACATGCCAGACCGCCCCCGCTTCGGCAAGGGCGTACAGAGCGATCGCGTTGTCGTACAGGTAGGCCTCCTCCGTTTTCGGGTTGCTCCCGATAAAGCCGGATTCCTCTTCGACAAGCGACGCGAGAAAGCCCGCGGCCGAGGATCTCTCGGCGATTTTTTCCGCCGACGGATCGATCTTGGCCGCGGTGCCGCAGCCCTGAAGGAACAGCAGCACGACGGCAAGCCCGATGCAAAAGGCACGCGGCGTGTATTTCGTGAATCTGTCCATAGTAAAACTCCTGTCCTAAGCTTACCGCTTGCATTGTACAGCACGGCAAAAAAACGCGGTATGCTTCCCGCATACAGGTCAAGCTTACAGTTCCGTCCCGTCGTCCAGCGGGTCCAGCCCCAGCGTGTACATAAAATCGTATGTTTTTTCCGGGTCGTAGTGATGATTAAGGGCAAAAATAATGGCCGCGTCCCGTTTGATCAGCGAGTGCAGGCTGCTGCAGCGGGTCACCGCGAGCATCCGCTGCGTCGTCGTCACATCCAGCCCCATGGCGAGCGCGATCAGGATGTAGTAGTCCCGCTTCCCCTTCCGGCGGCCCTCCATCAGCTGGTAG
>JAEEGI010030177.1_pt1 | contig 10207 bp, 10 predicted proteins | sample 8958751 | NCBI WGS metagenome assembly JAEEGI01 (sample SAMN16246545, study PRJNA631951) | gut metagenome | biome: gut microbiome; feature: rumen; material: KS-attached | host: Bos | place: Iran: Karaj | collected 2018-10 | reverse complement strand
CTAAATGAGCCTGAATTTTATTTAAGTGAAAATAGTTACATTAAATATGCCACATTTGAGTGGTATAATAACTCTTTGGCTTTCGAATTTGCAAAAGGATATTCAACCGATTCATCGGGAAATATGAGCTTTCCTGCTGTGGTTGTTATAGTTAGCCAAGAGGGGCAAATCGTAAAGACGTTAAACAATAGGGTTTCTATTATATATCATTATAGAATGGTTGAAATATACGATTATGACAGAGTCTTATACTGGGGATTGGGTTTGAATTATCCCAAAGGAGATGAATTATTCAACTATTCAGAAGGTTATGATGATTATTTGATAATTAATTTCTTGGATTTAAATAAAGATATAAATTTTTATTATAAATATACGGATTATGTTCTAGGAGGTTTTGGTATTCCCTTTAACGATTTTGAAATATACAAAGGATATAATAATTGTAGATACAATACTGAAATTATATCCTCTGATAGTAGATATTGTACATTTCGTATAGCTGAAATAAATTATGAAGGCGAAAGGAAAGAAGTTGTTATTAAGGCAGACAAACAAAACGAGACTGCTGAGATAGTAAACTAAAGCTATGGATAATCATCAGTGCTGGGGAGTTGGAATAAAAGCAAATAAAATAAAAATACAATGATAAAAAAAACAGAAAAGTATACGGATCATATCATTTTCAATATGATGACCGATGCCGGAATGAGTCCAGAACCTGAAACATCACAAATTGATGAAATAAGAGAGGCTTTAAAAACAGCATCAAAGCGATTGACAAAAAAATCTGGCAAACCAGAATTTTTTGCGCAAGTGGGTCCATATATCATTGTTGTTGAGGACAAAAGGGATGTAAATGATCAGGCTTGTTATATGACAGACAAGTCTGATACACTATTGATGGATGCTCCTTCTATAGAAAAATATGCCGAGAATGGCGCCCTACATTATGCTCAGCACATAATAAACAACACAAGTTTCAAGAAAGCTATTGCTTTTGGCTGTTCTGGAACAGAAAAAGAGAATTTAAAAATTAGGCCTATCTATGTCTATGAGAAAGGATATATGATTCTCCCGATGGTAAGGGACTTTTCCGATTTTTCAGATAAGCAAATTGGAAATTACATCCAGACACGAGTATTGAAAAACAAGAGTGAGGCAGAGATTGAATTTGAACAAATCATGAAAAGTGCAGAACAACTTCATGAAGACCTTCGCAACTACGCCTCGCTTTCAGAGAATGATAAACCAGTAATCGTATCTGGACTACTTTTGGCACTAAGAAATAGCAACTTTAGAACGGACAAATTATCAATGTCCCAAAAACAAAGGGATGCAGAAGGAGAGACGAGAACTGATGGGGATATTGTCTATGATGCCATTGTTCAGCATATGGAAGATGTACACGTCTCACCAAGTCGCAAGAAAGACCAAGTTTTAAACCAATTTCGTTTTATAAGGCTTCGCCCACAATTAAGTGCCATTCACCCTGCATTAGGCAAGTCACCTCTGAAATATTTTGCGGAATATATATACTCAAAGGTACTGACACCTATTTGCAGTAATTCTCCTGATGATGTATTGGGAGAGTTTTATAAGGAGTTCTTGAGATATAGTGGTGGTGATGGAAAGGGGTTAGGCATTGTACTTACACCTTCACATATAACATCATTGATGGTTGAACTTTTAAGGGTGAGGCACACGGACAAGGTTCTTGACCCCTGTAGTGGAACAGGTGGATTTCTCATTGCCGCAATGTTTAAAATGTTTGAAGATGCAAAAAGACTTATAACAAAAAAGAAACAGGAAGATGCGAAACGTAGAATTAAGAAGGAGCTTTTGCATGGTATAGAGATGGACGAAAGGATGTTCTCCATTGCAACAACAAACATGATTTTGCGCGGCGATGGTAAAGCTAATCTTGAATGTGATGATTTTCTTAGAACTCCTGTAGAAGAACTTAGAAAGCAGGAATTCAGCATAGGCCTAATGAATCCTCCTTATTCGCAGGCGAAAAATACAAAGACTGCTCATCTTTCCGAGCTACATTTCATTAAACATCTTCTTGACTCACTTGCTGATGGAGCACGATGTGCAGTGATAGTCCCACAGAGTACAATGGTAGGAAAGACAAAAATAGATGTAAATATTAAGAGAAATATACTTGAACACCACACGCTGGAGGGTGTTATTACCTTAAATACACAGACTTTTTACCCTGTGGGTACTAATCCTGTAATCGCTATTTTTACAGCTCACGAGCCACACGAGCCAATGAAGAAATGTAAATTCGTTGACTTTAAGAATGATGGATTTGAGGTTGTAAAACATTGGGGGCTGCTGGACAATGGTACATTTGCAGAAAAACGCAGAAAATTGATAAATACCTGGAGGGGTTATGAAGACAATATTTCAACTTCGTTTATGGTTGAAAGCAGGGTTAATGCTGAAGACGAGTGGCTTCATTCTTTCTATTACTTTAATGACGAGATACCGTCGGACAAGGACTTTGAACAAACGATGGCCGATTATCTCACTTTTGAATTCAAAATGATTGCAAACGAAAGAGGTTACCTATTTGGATATGAAGAAGATTGATGAGATAAAATGGGGCGAATTTAAAATCATGGATATTTTCACTATTTCCCCTGGCGTACGACTTATAAAAGCAGATATGGTAGAAGGAATCATACCATTTATAGGAGCAACAGATTCAAACAATGGCATTACTGCTTTTTGTGGGAATGATAATCCTTCAAAAGACTCTAATGTCTTAGGAGTTAATTATAATGGTAGCGTCGTCGAAAACTTCTATCACCCTTATACAGCTCTGTTTTCTGATGATGTGAAAAGGCTCCATTTAAGGGAAATAAAAGGAAACAAATATGTTTATCTATTCATCAAACAATGCATACTTAAGCAAAAAAAGAAGTTTGAGTATGGTTACAAATTTAATGGAGATAGAATGAAGGAGCAAATAATTCAACTTCCAATATCGTCTGATGGAGCCCCCGACTATCCTTATATGGAAGAATATATGAAGCAAATGGAAGTTAAGGTATTAAGAAGATACAAGAATTATCTTATACCGAAGATTCTTTTTTCAGAATTAGAAAAAGAAAAGCCAGAAACAATGACTAAGAATGTAAAATGGAAAGAATTTGATATTAAGAAAATATTCACTCAAATAAAGCGTGGCCGGAGATTAAAAACAGATGATCATATTGAAGGCACAATGCCCTATGTGTCATCATCAGCAGTAGATAATGGTGTTGATGATTTCGTTTCAAATGATGAGGGAGTTAGGATATTTTCTCAATGCATAACAATTGCTAATAGTGGAAGTGTTGGTGCAACCTTTTATCATCCGTATTCATTTGTTGCCAGTGATCATGTTACATCATTGGCTAATGGCAAGATGAATAGATATATTTATTTGTTCATTTCAACTATAGCAAAAAGATTGTCTGGAAATTATAGTTATAACAGAGAAATAAAAGATTCACGATTACTACGCGAGAAAATCATGTTACCCATAACAGATGAGGATAAGCCTGATTATAATTATATGGAAAACTATATGCGTAATGTGGAATATAGACTTCTTAATCGCTATATTGATAAACGACTAAAACGACTCAACGAGGAATGATTACTTTCAATATTGATAACACTCAGAAGACAAAGTATTTAGAAGTGCTTGAGAGTCTCGCAGAACAGGCTCATGCTCTACATGCCATCCATAATCCACAGACTTGGAAGCTTTCAGCACTCACATTTGCTTTGCATCTTTACGACTGTACAATTCTTTTTCAAGATGTTAGAGATCGTTGGAGAAAGCAACTACCTCTTTCAGAAGCATGGGATGTAGACTTTGGTGAATGGAAAAATAAAATATGGTCGATAGTGATGGACACTAATAGTTTAAGTTCTTATGAAAAATATGGTGAGTGGAAAAAGCTATGTAATGACGATATTAATGAATTTGTCACTAAAGCAAGCAATTATTTGAATGGAGATGTCCCGCTTTCCGATGTGCTGAAATTTCTCGAAGACAAGAACACAGAACTTTCAGAAGTTGTGCTAAATATGGGACAGGTACTAACCGCTTTGTTGGCTGAAATAGATAATATATCAACAACAACTGCGACAAAAGAATATGTTGAATATTACGATTCTCTGATGGGTATTTACATGAAAGAGAATGAGGAGAATCCTTATCCTATTAAGACAGATAACAATGTGACTTCTTTCGATAAATGGATTGCATCTAAGTCTGAAAGACAAAGACTTAATAGCATTCAAAATAAACTATCATCTATTGATGCCACTATGCGAAAGGATAAGTTATGGAGTGCAATATGGGTTGATTACACCGATATGAATAAACACAATATCGATAAGGACGGAATAGGGAGAGAAATCTTCCCGATTAGAAAAAACATCATTTCTGATAGCGCTTCTTGGGGTGAGAATTTGTATAATCTATTTTCATCACTCGCTGTATGCTCTCACCTTTGGGAATATGAAGCAAGTCAAAATGCTGGCGCGTTTGATAATTTATCAGAATCGAGACAAGAAATGATAAATAGGTTGGAAGCTCTGATAGAAAAAGGCGATTGGGTTGAACCAGCATCGGTTGTCTCAATTAAAGATTTTATTAGACAGGTTTTAGGAGTTGGCAAAAGGAGATTATACGGGGATGAGAAAGAAAAGTCAAAGGTTCTATGGGGTATGCTTGAGAATAGCGAAAAGGGGGAGAGAGTCACATTTCAAAATTTAATCGGCTATTTTTCTTTCTATAAACTCTTGCCCGAGGGTAAAGGGTCTGACTCCTTGAATAGACATTTCTTTGGCAGGAATGCTGAAACTTACCAAAACATTAACCATGGTAGACCTGGTAACAATCAGATGCCTAAAAAATTCGAAAGTATTCTTGAATTGCTGAATAATTATAGGCCGAAGTAGAAATAATTGTATAACAATAGTATAATAACTATATAACGGCAAAGTTCCAATGTCAAATTTGGAACTTTGCCGTTTTCATTTCCCCCAGTATTTAAAAGGGGTTCTGGCTATTTGGAGTTTTTAACAAATATAATTTCGATATTCTTTGCCAGTAATATAGTCCATATACCTTTGTCGGCGATAAAGGTCCGAGGGACTTGCCAAATCCCAAAGACTATAAGTATTAACTAAAAAATAAAAGATTATGGCAAGGGAAATTGAAACGAAGCAGTCTACCACGAGTAGCGAAGTGAGAGACAGAGAGTATTGCGTCGCGCTGATGAACACAGGCGAGGTGCTTGGTAACGAACTGATAGAGCTGCTGTCACAGCATGGCTGCTAGTTTGAGGGAGTTGTTATCGAGACGTATGCCATGAGCAAGGCATGGGTTGCACTACAGGCCGTTGCTCATAGTGTGGGCTACGATGCAGAAGAACTGTTCAAGCAGCTTATTCCGACGTTCACTGAGGAGATGGATGGTATCATCAACGAAATGGACGGAGAAGAGAAGAAGTAAGCTAACGTAGAATCCGAGTGGTTGTGGGATGGTTTCTCATGAGATAAAGCGCTTTACATCCTTACAAACATCTCACAAAGACTTGGAAACAATGACAAGAATCGTATTAGATGTTCAGGAGGACATCAGCAAGACTGTGGTTGACATGCTGCAGCTTTGCAGTGGCGTGGAAATAGTCAATGTAGGTGAGGAGGAGTTGGCTTCTGAGGAGCAGGTGGCTGCCTGCGTTGCCCAGGCAATAGCAGAGCTGCGTGCTGACAAGATAGCATTCCGCTCGTACGACTTCACATGGATCTTGGTGGCGATGAACCAGTATGTGGTGGAGGACATTGAGGGATTCCGCTCGCCCCAGGCTTTCGTGGACTATCTGAGGCTGGCAGGCGTGGAGGAGCTTCCCTTCCGAACGTCCCTTCATATTAATAATGTGGAAGGGATATTCCCAGACTGGCAGTTTGTCGACACGGAAGAACCGCAGGAGGTGCTTAGGAGAATCAATATTGTCAAACGTTTTTTGTCTGCTTACAGGAGGGCTAAGAGGGCGCTTTAGTACAAGGTTCACTACAATATGGGGTATTCCGCTACAGGTTTCACTACAAGCGCAGTAACTGCTATTTCAGGGTTGAAAAACTCAACTTATCTTTGCACTGTCAAAAGGTCAGAAGGCCTGATGACAAGGAGAGAAATCTCACGCGCTCTTTGACATTGCTGATACAAAGAAACCTCATGAAGGCATGGGGATGGAAAAAGGGAATAAAAAAGAAAATAAGAATATGGCTAAGAAACAATTAGAGCTGGTGTCCAACAGGTTTGGCATCAGTGTGAAGAAGTGCTGTGCTTCGTGCCAGCAAAAGGAATATGACGACCAATATCGCCGCATCTGTGTGTTGAAGGGCAAATGTGTCCGGGGATGCGAGGTGTGCGACAACTGGTCGATGAGCGACGGGCTGATGAAAACGGGGGCTAACCGCGGTCGGGTGGTGAGCCGAGCGTATCAGCTTTCTCTGATGAAGGTCAGGGGCCAAGAGCTTCTGGCTGCTAAGCGAGGTAAGGCTGCCGAACCGATGACGCTGGCGCAAATACAGCGACAGTTCGAAGAGGAACACGGAAGCAGGTTTGCATTAAGATGACTTAAAAATAAAACAGGAAAAACATTATGGTTAGATTATTAAAAGTAAACGAGGTCCATCAGACAAGGACTTTCACGGCCAAGGGCCGCAATGGTATTGACGAACAGGTGACAGCCGTAGGGCTGGTGGTGACTAACGGCATGGATACGTTCTACGTGGAGGCGTACCGCGACGTGGCAAGCAAGGTGCAGCAGAAGCATGTGGCCGAAGGCGACTTGCTGAGCATGAAGCTGAACTGTGGGACGCGCAGCCGCCAGACGGACAACGGGGTGTTCTACTCGAACAACATCGCCGTCATCGACTTTGACGTGATGGTACCTAAAGACAAGACATTTTAACGATGAAATTGACTGATCATTTTACACTTGAGGAGCTGACTCGGACACGGGTCAAGGGCGTGGACAACACGCCCGGCTCCCTGGCTATTGACAACCTGAAGCGGGTCAGCCGCTGGTTGGAGATGCTGCGCGAGGAATGGAACAGGCGGTACGGCGACGGTGACGACCCGATCATCATCAACAGCGGCTATCGCTCGGTGGCGGTGAACAGGGCTGTGGGTGGCGCACAGCAGAGCAACCACTTGACGGGATGTGCAGTGGACATCCGTGCTTGTGGCTTGGAACAGGCTCTGCGCTATATGGTCATCCTGCTGGACATCAGCGACGAGGGCGAGGAGGCGTTTGACGAGCTGCTACTGGAACGGAAGGGTTGCAGTACGTGGGTACACTTTGCAGTAAGACCGACGGGGAACCGGAGGAAAATTGAAATTTTGAAGTTTTAAAGTTTTGAAGTTTTGAAGTTTTGAAGAAAGGGTAATAATATGGTTAAAGAAAGAATCGATATTAAGGTTTGGACGCGGCCGGAGGGGTTTGCGTTGGAGGTTGGCGGGACGGGCTATCTGTACGATAGCGAAGGACAGTTGCTGGAGGGCATGATCTACCACATCATGCTGAAGGGCAAGGAGCATCGTCGTGGACGCGGCGTCAGGAAGCTGCTGGGCTCGTTCACTGACAAGACGAAGATTGAGCTGGAGCGCGAGGTGGTAGCCATGCGCGAGCGCAGCCATAAAGGAGATAGAGGGAGATACAGGAAGATAAAAGGAGATAAAGGAAGATATGATTATTAAGGTTGTTATCAGCGAAGAGACATGGGCCCGGATGCTGACGGGCAAGAGGGTAGAAGGTGCGCTGAGCTACGACAAATGGACGGGTGTGAAGGCTTTCAAGGCCTACAACCGCAAGGCGAGTGAACCGGGCAGCGACAGGCTGGTCAGGAAGCTGCCGTGGGGCTGGGTGAAGGAGTCGAAGATGCGGGTGAAGGTACACGAGAGCCTGCCCAAGTCGATGGGTTTGGAAAGGATGCTTTCGGAGCTGGCCGTGGAGCACAATGTGGTGTGCGAGGCGCTGGTGGACGAGGCTATAGTGAACAGGGTCTGATGTTTTGCATACAGGAAAACCAATATTTTTCTCCTGCCGTGCCTGGCACGCGGGAGAAACTGAGGGAGATACTGGACTCGAGCCAGGTGAAGTGGAAGATAGCCGCCATCAGGAGCCTGCGGCAGCCTGACGCCGTCAGGCAGTGGGCGCAGAACACGGACTACCAGAAGTTCTGCGCCAAGGAGGGGCAGAAAAAGAAGAGGGGCGAGGCGTTCACGGCGCTGTCGGACGCGGAGAAGATGCAGCGCTATGCCAATGCGCTGAAGGAGTCGCTGCCCTGCCTGATATTCGGGGCGAGGGCGTTTGACGAGGTGCCGATGAAGAGCAACCCTGAGAAGATGATGCGCCGCAGGGTGCTGGCGGGCATCCACCTGAGCGGCCTCTTCATGTTCGACGTGGACCATGTGGACTACCCGAAGGGCATCTACGAGCGGACGAAGGCTGAGGGCTTCCCGTGGGAGGTGGTGTTTGCGCACAAGACATCGTCAGGGCACGGTCTGCGGCTGGTGTGCAAGGCACGCCCTGAGATTGGCAACATAGCCGACAACCAGCAGGCGCTGGCAGCCGCCCTCGGCGTGACGTGCGATGCCAGCTGCATCGATGCCAGCAGGATTTCGTATGCGCCCATGCGTGAAGACGTGTACTACATAGACGAGGACACGCTGGTGGAATACTACGGCGAGGCATTTGCCGAGAAGTACGAGACGGCATACAGGGAAGGCAGGACGCAGGGAACGGTACCACCGGAAACGAAAGCGACGCCTGCACCCGTGCCGCCGTCAGATCAGGAAAACGAAGTAAACTTAACTTATCATGGAATTGAATACAAGAAAATCTGCGAAGCGTGGCAGGCCGCGCAAGGTGGCAGTCCTGCCCCTGGAGACCGCCACAGGACAATGCTGCAGCTGGCTCTCGACCTTAGGTATATCTGCGACAACCAGCCTGAGGTGGTCGACAGGGTGCTTAGACTGTGTGGATTTGTGCAGGACATCATCCGCGAGCGAGGCGAGAAAGAAGTCAGTGACATTGCTCATACGGCTTGTGAGCGAAAGCTCTACCGCGACATCCCGAAAAGGATGCAGGGGGTGCTTGAAAGTGTGGGTATTCACGCCGGCGACACCCCTGCAGCTGCAGGAGCTGTGGGAAGCGTTGAAGTGCCTTACGGACAGTTCGCTGCGCGGCTGGAACCTCTGCTTTGCGCCCCTTATGCCGAGGCCTGTCGTGGAGTGAGCCGCGAGAACTGGTTAGGTGCGGTGTTTGCCAGCGGTGCGATGTACTGCACGCTGATGACGCGCTGCTGGTACGAGCACTTCACGGGCGAGCGGCAGCGGATGAACCCGCAGGTGCTGATTATCGGACATCCTGCCAGCGGCAAGTCGTTTGCCAAGCAGCTGGACGACCAGATAATGTGCTCCATGCGGGCACAGGACGAGGAGGTGCGTGCGCAGGAGATGCGCTACAAGCAGGAGCAGAAGAAGCGCGGCACGTCGTCGAAGGCACAGAAGCAGGACGCGCTGGTGGAGCCCGAGGGCATGATACGCTACCTGCCCACGAAGACGTCGAACAACATCTTCTTCCGCCGCCTGAAAAGGGCGCAGGAACTGGTGGACGGCGAGCAGATGCCCCTTCACCTGTATATGTTCGACTCGGAGCTGGATTCGAGCATCACGGCACAGAGCGGCGGGGCATGGATAGGCAAGCACGACCTGGAGCTGAAGGCGTTCCACAACGAGCTGTCGGGTGTGGACTATGCCAACGGCGACTCCATCAACGACATCCTGCCCGTCTACTGGAACTCGGTGACGACGGGTACGGTGGTGAGCCTGCACAAGAAGTTCACGCTCAGGAACATCAACGACGGACTGTGTTCACGCGTGGCCATCTTCCAGATGGAGCGGGCGAACTACCAGATGGTGCGGAAGAACGTGGTGGACTGGCAGGCCAACGAGTCGATGAAGCAGTGGGGCTTCAGGCTGGAGCAGCTGCACGGCAGGCTACCGCTGCAACGGCTCACGGATCACGTCTACGAGCTCTGCGCCCTCTCGGCACAGGAGGCCGAGGCTGCCGACGACCTGGTGCTGGACTACCTGCGAAAGCGTGCCGTGTTCTACGCCACG
>JAEEGI010030175.1_pt1 | contig 10208 bp, 9 predicted proteins | sample 8958751 | NCBI WGS metagenome assembly JAEEGI01 (sample SAMN16246545, study PRJNA631951) | gut metagenome | biome: gut microbiome; feature: rumen; material: KS-attached | host: Bos | place: Iran: Karaj | collected 2018-10 | reverse complement strand
AGGACGCTCTGCGTGCTGCAGTAGCTCTGACCGAGAAATCCCGCAATCATGCCGGGTGCATCGCTTATGATGTGTTCCAGAGCGCGACCCGCTCGGATGTGTTCATGTTCTGCGAAACATGGAAAGATGACGCTTCGCTCAAGGCACATGCTGAAACACCGGAGTTCAAGAAATACGTAGCCGAGATAGAGGCTTGCGGACAAATGAAGTTAGAACGATTTGAGTTCTAATCATGGCTAAACTAGTTGATATATCTGACTCCGAGCAAGCCGAACTTGCTCTTGAATTTGCGGAGTCCATCCATGCCGGATTTCCTTCGCCCGCTGCCGACCATGCAGGCGAGCGCATAAACCTTGCGCGCGAAATGACACCCCATCCGGAAACTACGTTCTACGCCCACGTGGAAGGCGACTCCATGCGTGATGCAGGCATCCTCGATGGTGATATCGTGGTCGTTGATCGTAGCCTCGAACCCAAGAACGGGGATTTTATCGTCGCTTATATCGACGGGGAATACACGCTCAAGGAGTTCAAACTCGATGAGTCCGGCGAGTGCGCTTGGCTCATACCGCACAATCCCGATTTCCAGCCCATACGCGTCGATAAGAACAATGAGTTTACCGTTTGGGGTGTAGTTACTTACGCCATCCACAAAACGCGTCTCTGATGTTCGCTTTAGCCGACTGCAATAATTTCTTCGTCTCGTGCGAACGCGTTTTCCGTCCCGATTTGGAAGGACGGCCGGTCGTTGTGCTTTCCGGAAACGACGGCTGCGTTGTCTCACGTTCCAACGAAGCCAAAGCACTCGGCATCCCCATGGGCGCACCGCTCTACCAAATCAAGGCACTGGTGGAGAAAGAGGGAGTTGTATGCTTCTCATCCAATTTCTCCCTCTATGGCGATTTGTCGGACCGGGTAATGTCCATCCTCCGAGCACACACCACTCGCTTTGAGCAATACTCCATTGATGAGAGCTTCATCAATATCGATCATGTGCCGGAAGAGGAACAAAAAGCCTATTGCGAGAAGTTGGTTCGGGACATCAAGAAAGGCGTCGGCATACCCATCTCAATCGGCATCGCTACTTCTAAAACGCTGGCGAAAGTGGCATCCAAGTATGCCAAGAAATATCCCGGTTATCACGGGGTGTGCGAGATACGCACGGAAGAGCAGCGCATCAAGGCACTCTCACAGTTCGAGATTGGTGATGTCTGGGGCATTGGCAGACGAGCAAAGGCGAAACTCACGGCAGCTGGTGTTACCACCGCCTTGCAGTTTACCGAGAAGCCCGCTACCTTTGCTCGTGGCCTGCTCAATAAGCCCGGACTGCTCACGTGGCAGGAGCTTCGTGGTCAAGACGTGATAGACATCACGGAGTTGCCCATGAAGCAGTCGATAACGACATCGCGCACGTTCGCCACAGCCATCACCGAACAATCTCTATTGGAAGAACAGATAGCAAACTTCTGCGCGCATTGTGCGCGCCAACTGCGCACGCAAAAGTCCGTCGCGCAGCAACTGTATGTCTATGCCCACACTTCACCCTTCAGAACGGATGTAGAGCAACACTACCTCTCCGAACTGGTAACGCTCCCCGTCGCTACGGCAAACAATCAGGAATTGATCGCCTACGCTTTGGGAGCGTTCCGGCGTTCGTTTCGTCCCGGCGTCCTTTACAAGAAAGCCGGTGTCGTGTTGCTCAAGATAATTCCCGAAGCGGCTGTAGTACCGGACATGTTCGATGTTAAAGACCGGGACAAGGACAAACGCCTTCAGCGCGTCCTTGATCAGATAGAGGACCGCCAAGGCAAACGCGCTATCATCTACGGCTCTCAAATGACATCCGAGAAGCCGGTATATAAAACCGAGCACAAGAGTCCGCTCTATACGACAGACCTGCGCGATATCATCACACTCAAAGCCACCTAAATAGGGTGTCTTTTGGTAATTGAAGCCAAAGCCATATCTTTGCACAAAAATACAAAGGTATGGCTTTATCTATTACTACAGAGCTGCAGTCCACGTACTACACGTGCGACATCCCCAATATCGGTATTGATACCGACCGAGCTTCGCTTGTCTTCACTCTCAAGGTGAAGGGAAAGCAAATCTTCAAAAGCACCTACTATGCCACCAACGGCAAAGTTACGGTGCGCGATATCCTTTCTATCATTGAAGCGTACTTCATTCAGCAAGGCTATTCGTACCAGACCGTGAACATCACGGCTGATGATGGGGATGAGCCCGTCACGGCTACTTTCCATGCCGTCTATTGCCATTTCCATTGCATCTCAAAGCCTGCTGAAGAGTTTGTGGAGGAGAACTTCTTTACCACCGCCACAAGCCGCGTCGTATCGCTTAACTGCCCGCAGCCCCTTGCCGGGTATTTCAGCAAGGGTCGCCACTCCGTCAGAGTGTCCGCCATGTATCAACTGCCGGACGGCACTACGAAGTCAACCGGCTACACCGAGAGCATCAACGCACCGCTCGCCGGTATGAAGACAATCACCGTCAATCCGGCTACAATCGAGGAAGAACTGTCGGACGCTTTACACATGGATGTAAAGCTACTTCAGTTCTCCTATGAGATTGAATCCCGCCGCTGCCATTTCTTCATACAGCGCACACCTTCTACGCGGAGTTTCTATTTCTGGAATGCGTTCAACTGCAAGGAAGCAGTTACTTTCTTCTCCGAAACCGTAACCGAGTTGGAAACCGACTTCTCCGAAGCGGTCATCGAGCACCAACTCGCTTACTACGACGTAGAGCACACGCATACCTACCAAACACAAACAGGAGATCTGCTCCTCATGCAGGCACGCTGGCTGGAGCAGTTCTTCACCTCGCCCAAGATACAACTCGCGCAGAAGATCAATGGCACGAATCCGCTCGTGCTCATAGCCGACTATGAGCACCAAATTACCGATGCGCCGGGAAGTAACAATCAGGTCAATTTCAAGTGGAAATTTGCCGACAAGCGCTTAACGCTGAACGATTTTAGCCTTGATGATGGCATCTTTACCGAACCATATTCGGAGGAGTACGTATGATCGAAGTTGCACCCACACAAGAGCAAGCCCAATCCGAACGCGAGCAATACGTTCGCGCCTGGAACGATACGATGATAAAAATCTGGCAGGAACGTATCACTTTACTGGACGTCATTGATACGGGCAGATTACTCCAATCGCCTTGCACAATACCTATACAGGCTGACGGGCGATTTGTCGAGCTTACCATCTCCGAACAGTTCCTCGAATACGGCCTTTGGCAGGACTTCGGAACAGGACGCGAAACGCCTCGCGGAAACAAGGGAGATATAGGTCGAACCAAAGTGCGCCAGCGCCGACCTTGGTTCTCAAAAAAATACTACTCCTCCGTCCTCAACCTCCGCGATTTCTTCGGAGAGAACCTTGGTCGAGAGTTCCAAGGTATCATGGCGGACATGTTTGAACGAATCAATAAACTGTAATACTATGAATAAGACGCAAATCCAATCCCTCATCGAGAACTTGCGAATGCAGACCGCCGCAAACTCGATCACGCCAAACATGTTGGCGAACATCCTCACGGAGTTGAATAATAATTCGGCTTCGACCACCCCGCAAGGCGATACCACTATCGAAGCCTCCGACGCGCCATTACTCTATTGCGAAGTGCGCAATGGCTTGCTGTACCTTCGTAATTACGAGTACTACACGGCGCTTGGGTTAGAGCCTATTCTGTTCCGCTACATCAAGAAGAAAAACCGCTGGAACATCCAAGGCTCTAACTTGAAATATGGCCCGAAAAAGAAAGGCTGGTTCGCGAACGGCAAGCAGCACACCCTTCAGATAGGCACAGGAGGTCTCGTCAAACGGAATTACAAGGTGCTCAATACCTATAATTCTACCGGCGATGACTATCGCTTTACTGCCGATACCTTTGTCCGCACCAATGCCGACGTGGAAACGACACGCGGCATTACTTGGGGGTGCTGCTCCATTAGCCGGAGCAATCGCAATGGCTACCGAATGGTGCGCCTGCCGTTCGCAATCGGCTTTGCCCAAAAGGTAACGGACGAGCAAGCCGCCGTTACTGTCGGCAGCCTCGTATCGAACCTGGCACCGTTCTTTATTCGAGGACAGAGGAAAAGAGATGATATCTATACTTGGGCATTCAGCCGATAAAACAAGAGAGGAGCACGGGGGGCTGCATTGCTGCAGGCGCGCGCTACCTCCTTACACTCCCGCCGGTGAGCACAGAGGCCTCGCAGAGCGGGGCACGCTCAAGACTGGATGCAGATCCCAGAGAGCAGGGGCCGAGGTCCTTTGTCGCACGAGGCAACGGGGCTCTCCGTAATCCGCTGCAAAAGTACATAAAATAGTCGAAATCTCAAAAGACACGCCTAAACCAACCCTTAAAACTTTATAATATCATGTCAAAAATCAAAGCCTTAACACCCCAAGCGTGGGTCGCAATCGCCCTCGCTGTTGTGGCAGCAGCCACCTTCATTGCCGGTATGATTATCCCGCCTCCGGGCGAGGTGCATCCTTCCATTATCCAAGGTATCGGCTTGATGATCGTCCTCGTAGCCATCTTCTTTGGATGGGATGCCGTCATACGAGGGTTCGAAACCAAGTTTGAGCACGGCAAAACCAAAGTCACCATCTCCGGTAAGCGCCATGCGCATACCGAAAACGCGGACACCGCAGAAGGGAGGGAAGATGAGAACAATCAATGAAATCATCGTCCACTGCACAGCAACACGCGCTTCGCAGAAGGTCACGGTTGCTGATGTCACGCGCTGGCACAAGCAACGCGGCTTCGCTACGATTGGGTATCATTACCTCGTTGATCAGGCAGGGAATGTGTTCCCCGGCAGACCGGAGGCCACACCCGGTGCACACTGCCTTGGGCACAACGCGAAATCAATCGGTATCGCGTACTGCGGCGGGCTCGACGCAAGCGGCAAGCCAGCCGACACGCGAACCGAACCCCAACGAGCCGCCTTGCTTGGTTTACTAACCGAGCTCAAACAAAAGTATCCATCCGCATCTATCCACGGACACCGAGATTTTGCCCAGAAAGCATGCCCGTGTTTTGATGCCACTAACGAGTACGCTGCCCTATGAAAACTATCTGCAAAAACCTCCGCGCATTGATACTCATGGCTTGCGTCCTGCTTTGTGCTTGCCACACAACCAGACACACGGTGTCTGTCGTTGATGCAGAGCAAGACACCCAGTCCACGCACCATGAACAGACTACCACCCAAAGGCTGGATAGTCTTATCTCAACGCTCTCCGCTTCTGCGGATAGTATAACCATAGAGCTGTATGGTGATGCGCCTGCGCCGGTCGCTGACTCGCTCAACCCCGTCGCACCTTCGGATCAAGCTTCGCCGGTGACGGCAAAGCCACAACCCAAGAAGCGCATTACCATACACGCGCCTCGCATCAACAAAGAGGAAAGGCATGGCTCGGATGTGCGTCAGCAGACCAACGTGGCCGATAGCACACGGAGCAATTCCCAGTCCCACACATCCACTGATGACTCTAAAGAGGTCATCGGTGGCGCTGAACCACCAAACCTAACGGCGGTGTTCATTGTGCTGGGATTGGGTATTACGCTCCTCATCATAGGTGCTATATTCGGCTACTTATGGCTGCATAAGAAGCATATCATCTGAGCTATACCTTTCCTTAAAAAACACGTACGCATGTGCATAGGCGAGCGCTTATGCACGTGCGTATTGCTTTCTACCGCACACTCGGGACATTTTTGGGACAGAAAAAAGAAAAATCAGCACGTAAAGTGCTGATTTTCAGGCGGGTGGAATAAGGGGCTCGAACCCTTGACACTCGGAACCACAATCCGATGCTCTACCAACTGAGCTAAGACCACCGTACAGCTTTTTTTCAAAAGCGGGTGCAAAGGTACAACTTTTTTTTGACATGACCAAATTTTTTTTACTTTTTTCACGAAAAATCGACTTTTTTGCGTGAAAATCGTTACCGCACAATCAAAATTGTGTATTTTCTCGAACAAAAAGAGTATAAAAAGCCGTAGCAGACTTGCTCGCTCTCCGCTCCACAAGCCGACTCCCGAACTTTTCCGCGTTAGTTAGAGACTTTAGAGGTGCGGGCGCAAATAGGAGACTTTCAAGGCTTCCAAATCTACTTGCAGACCTCGCCGGTTTTGGGCGCGGTGGAGACTCATCAGCCTTTCCGTCATCTATGGGACTTGCAAGGCTTTTGAACCATTAAGAGACTTCCAAGCCTTTCGCGCGCGGGGTCTTGCGTGCGCATTATGTACGCGGGAGACTATCAGCCTTTCCGAATTGTGGAGACTTGTCAGCCTTTGACCTCACAAGTGGACTTTGCAGCCTTTCGCATACATGCAGACCCGCAAGGCTCGCGGGCGCATGGGGGACTTGCAAGGCTCACGCGCTCGTGGGTGACTCGCAAGCCTTTTCGCGCATGGGCAGACTCATCGCCTTTGCTCCGTGAGAGACTTTTCGGCTCGTCGAAATTGTGGAGACTTGAGCGGCTTGACTTCCACATGCAGACCTCTGCATATTCCGCTCGGACTTGGACGGCTTCCGAAGCCACCTTTGCAGGGCGGTTGGGGCTGCTAATAGCGAAGCTCGGGGCACATCCCCGAACCCCTAAACTGCTGAATTGTAACGTGTTACGATTTCAATCAGCGAAATTTTTGAACAACGAGGTACGAATTTCCATGTAAAAATGGGCGTTAGCCCTTGATTTTACTGGCTGTTCCTCGCCGTTCAGAAAGCCACTTTTTAGGGTGTCTTTTCCGGTTTCGTATCTTCGTAGTACATTTGCACAAAATTTGGTACAAACTATGTCAGATTACGCAACCAACACGTCCGTCAACTTGACTGTCAACGGACAACAGGCAGCCGAGACGCTCGCCAACCTGAAGAAGCACGCCCTCGAACTATCAGAACAGATAGCCCGGGCAGCTGCAGCGGGTGACAAACTCACCCTTCAGAAACTCCGGAAGGAGTTGAAAGATACCAATCGTCAGATTAAGGAAATGGAGTCATCCACCATGCAGGTAGATAACGTCCTCCGGCGATTAGACAAAGCAACCCCGAAGGAGTTGCAGAAAACGCTCCAGACGCTCAACAAACAGTTGGACTATATGGAGCGTGGCTCTGAGGCCTGGAACATACAGGCTCAGCGCATACGATTGGTAAAGGATGAGATTGCCCGCGTGAACGGGGAACTCGCTCGTTCGCAAACCTTCTTGGAACGGCTCAATAGTAAGTGGCAAGAGTGGCAGACTGCCGCCATGGGAGGTGTCGCCATTATAACTGGCGCTGTGATGGCGGGAAAGAAGGCTGTGCAGATGTATGCTGAGATGGAGCAGGAAATGGCAAACGTCCGCAAGTACACCGGCATGACCGCTGAGCAGGTCGAACATCTAAACGAGGAGTTTAAGAAGATCGACACACGCTCTCCGCGCGAGGAACTGAATCGCCTGGCACAAGAAGCAGGCCGCCTCGGTAAAACTTCCGAGGAGGACGTTCTTGGCTTCGTGAAAGCGGCAGACCAAATCAATGTAGCGTTGGATGAGCTTGGAGATGGGGCAACATTGCAACTTTCTAAACTCACGTCCATATTTGGGGATGAAGAACGGCTTGGCACGGAACGGTCGCTGCTTGCTGTGGGCTCCGTGATCAATGAACTGTCACAGAACTGCACGGCAGGCGCTTCATACCTTGCTCAGTTCGGCCAACGACTTGCAGGTGTTGGCGCACAAGCCGGTATGACCGTTCCTCAGGTCATGGCCTTTGGCGCTGTTCTTGATTCCCAAGGACAGAAGGTTGAAATGTCAGCCACGGCTCTCTCCAAACTTATCATGAATCTTTTCAAGAACACAGAGAAAATTGCCAGTGCAACCGGCATGGATCTTGAAAAGTTTAACGCTGCCCTCAAGTCTTCGACAAACGAGGGTCTATTGATGTTGCTCAACCGCTTGAACGAGTTAGGCGATATGTCTGTCCTTGCTCCGGTCTTTGCAGACATGGGCGAGAACGGTGCTCGCGCTTCCGCGGTCATTTCGGCACTTGCCGGGAACGTGGATATGCTCATCTGGGAGCAGGAAGAAGCAGCGAAAGCCTTTGAGGAAGCTACTTCGGTGACGAAGGAGTTTGACGTGCAAAACAATACAGTCCAAGCAGGCTTGGAGAAAGCACGCAAAGGCTTTCAGGAGATGGCCATTTCTCTTGGTCAGGAACTGATGCCGGTAATGCGGCACTTCATTTCAACTACGTCTGCATCCATGCGCGTAATGCTTCATTTGGTGAAGTTCATCAAGGAGCATAAAACCGCTATTCTTTCCCTTGCTGCCGCTGTTGCTACTTATACCGTTGCGGTCAATCTCGCATTGATTAAGGAGAAGCTGCACGCAGCATTCATAGCCGTGAAAACAGCTGCGCTGCATGTGCATAAGGTTGCAGTTCTTGCGGCGTCCGTCGCTTATAACCGGATGACCGGCAACGTCGTCCGGGCAAACGCAGCAATGAAGCTGCTGAATGCAACCATGATGATGAATCCTTGGGGCTTGGTGGCTGCTGCCATTGTGGGTGCAGGCGTCGCATTGGCTATGTACCTCAAAAGGCAGAAAGAAACCACCAAGGAACTAACCATGCAGGAACAGGTGCAGCAGCGTATCGCCGAGGTCGAGAAGAAAGCTGCTGAAAAGTATGCGGAAGAGAGTGCAGAGATCCACATGCTCAATCAGATGGTGCATAACAATGCACTATCGCTTGATGCAAGGCGTAGCGCCTTGGAAAAACTGCAACAGTTAGTTCCGGATTATCATGCTGCACTTACTGCTGAAGGCAAGTTGATCAATGACAATACGGATGCCATTGATGGCTATCTCGCTTCGCTGGAGAAGAAGATAAAGATGGAAGCCTTTGAGGAGGAACTGACAGAGGTGATGAAGAAGAAGATTGAGGCGCAGCGGAAGTTACAGGAAATTGCAGATGCCCAAAGGGAGAAGCAAGAAAATCCCCTTGCGAACATCGAAACGCAGCATAATCCTTATGCTTCGCAGATGCAAGAGCAAGCCGAAGCACTTACTAATAATACAAAGGCTATTTGGCAAGGTCAATTAGACCAGGCAGAGGAATCCATCCGGCAGATTACACAGATGATGAACAAAATGAACGTCAATCCGTTGGAGGGCAAGGTTAAGAAGAAACCCGATGGTGACCCAGCCGGTGGCGGTGGAGGCGATGACGATAAGTCCAAAGGCAAGAACAAGTTCCAAGCCGAGGACGATTGGCGCGAGCGTGAGCAGGCCCTTATTCGTATCGCTTACGCGAAAGGCGAAAAGGACTATGAAGCATACACCAAGCGTATGCTGGAGATTGAGGTTACGTATAACCAAAAGAAGCTCGCGCATAAGGATCTTGTAGGTAATGAGGAAGTGACCATTGAGGCCTCCTATCAGGAAGCGCTCAAAAAGCAGAAGCAGAACGCCATCGAGGGAACAGTGCAGCAGGAGGAAATCGCCTACAAGGAAGAGATGGCTATTCTTCAGCAGAAGTATGTGGATGGCGAACTCTCTGCGCGTCAGTACCAGAACGCTATCGAGTTGGCAGAACTGGAGCACTTGCGTAAGGTGGCCAACCTCTATCAGGATGGCTCCAAGGAGCGCTTGAAAGCGGAGAAGAACTATCACGACACTTCGCTCAAGTATCAGCAGAAGCACTTGCAGGAAGCCCGGCAAGCGCAGGAAAAAATGCGCCAGACGTATTTCACAAAAGCATTCCGCGTCACCGATGATGAATCGTATCAACGCGACATGCAGAACTTGGAGCTTGTGTACCGGCAAATGCTCAAAGCAGCCGGTGACAGTAAGCGTGATCGTCTCAAAGTGGAGCGCGCTTTCCATGAAGCCAAATATCAGTTGGCACGCAAGTACAACAAGAAAGAGGCGAAGGAGCTGAAGAAGTCCTTCCGGGGAGCTATCGACGATAGCATTGAATGGCTCGAATCGGATGCTGGAAAGGCGATGACAGAATCGTTTTCCACCATTGTTAACCAGATGGGAGCCATCTTCAGCGGCTTGTCAGACCTCATCCAAGCCGAGTTGGATATCCAAACGGCTCAGATTGAAAAGAAGTACGACAGGGAGATTTCATATGCGGAGGGAAATAAGTCTCAGGAAGTTGCCCTTGAGCAGCA
>JAEEGI010030174.1_pt1 | contig 10209 bp, 6 predicted proteins | sample 8958751 | NCBI WGS metagenome assembly JAEEGI01 (sample SAMN16246545, study PRJNA631951) | gut metagenome | biome: gut microbiome; feature: rumen; material: KS-attached | host: Bos | place: Iran: Karaj | collected 2018-10 | reverse complement strand
CGGCCGTCGAGGAGGAGCACGGCCGCTGGATAAGAGACAGGGCTCTCTACAGCGACGTCTTCACCAGGCCGGGCCAGGCTCCCTGGTGCGACCGCAAGGTCGAGCTCGTGGTCGATAAGGTAGGCGACAGGCCTGTAGCCAGGCAGAACGCTGACGATCCCATCATAGTAGCCGGACTCGAGGCCTATAAGGCTGCCGGCGTGGACGTAACTCTCTCCGGACCGGGATCCGGCGACTACAACGTCCCCATCTCCATGGGCGTTCCCAGCGTCGGAGTAGGCGGCGGCGGATTCGGCGGCGGTGCTCACTCCAAGGACGAGTGGTATTCCCCGGTCGACGTCGGCAAGGGCCTCTTCAAGATCCTCGTCATGCTCTGCGGTTACCTCGGAGTAGACGGAGTCTCCGATCCTCTGATCCCGAAGAAGGGCTAGCAAGCCGGTCTATGAATGGATCCCGGCCCGAATGAGCCGGTAAAGACCGCCGGATCAGTTGAGAGATCGACTGGTCCGGCGGCCTCGTATAACTCCGCGGGGTGAGCCCGCGCAGATCCAAGGAAGACACGATCATGACCATCGACGAAAAACAGCTCAAAAGAAACGCGGGGGATCCGCCCGGATGGATGTACTGGATCCTCATGCAGGTCACCAGAGTCCTGAACAAGCTCAGCAATACTCATTTCACCTACAAGGCGCGCCCGTCCCACGAGCCGGGACCGATCGTGATGATAGCCAACCACTCCTCACGCGTCGACTATCAGTTCACGGGACCTCCGTGCTATCCCAAGAAGCTGAACTACGTCGTGGGATACAACGAGTTCTTCCGCTTCCCGACCAGCGTTCTGCTTCCGTTCATGCAGGTGATACCTAAGAAGAACTTCACGCCTGACACGCACGCGATGAGGCAGATCCTGCGCGTGATCTCCAAAGGAGGGAACATCTGCTTCATGCCCGAGGGGATGAGCTCTATCACCGGCATGGCGCAGCCCGTGATGCCGGGCAGCGGCAAGCTCCTGAAGAAGCTCGGCGTGCCGGTGTACTATTCCAAGATATCCGGCGCCTATCTGACCTACACCAAGCACTGCCTGGACCAGAGGAAGGGCAGGATAGACGTGGTCGTTGACAGGATGTTCACGGCGGAACAGCTGAAGTCCATGTCCCCGGAGGAGATCGAGGAGACCATGGACCGCCTGCTCGCGCACGATGACTACATCTGGAACAGCAAGGCCCGCAACCGCTTCGATACCAGGGGAGGCATGGCCAAAAAGCTCGACACTCTGCTCTACCTCTGCCCGAAGTGCGGCGCGAGGTACGAGATGGACTGCGAGGGAAACGTCATGCGCTGCAGAAGCTGCGGCAACACCGTCGAGATGGACGAATACTGCCAGATCAGAGCTGTGGGCGAAGACAGCATCTGCCCCGAGTTCGTGACTGACTGGACCCTGCTCGAGAGGCAGAAGGCCGCCGAGGAGGTGCGCCGGCCCGGCTTCAGCCACAGCGGGCACGTCAAGGTGGGGGTGCTGCCCGAGAGCAGGACCCTCAAGGGCGCCGCGACCTCGCTGATCAAGGGGGAGGGCACGCTGACGCTGGACGGAGAAGGGCTCAGCTTTGAGGGCACGCTCGAGGGCGCTCCCTGCAGCTTCAGGCTGCCGAGCAATGATGTCCCGACCTTCGGAATGTGCACGGACATCAGCCGCTTCTACACCTTTGTCGACGGCCGCTTCCTGGAGTTCTATCCGGACGCGGGGGACGTGCTCTACTGGGACCATCTGACCGAGGAGCTGCACAGATACCGCGGGGGAAAGTTGCAGAATACGCCTTACAGGCACGAGGAGGATATATGAGTTCGATGAAGCTCGCCTTCAACGCGGTCTTCCCGCTTCTGGCCTTTATGGTGGTCGGAGCGGGCCTGAGGCGCGCGGGGATGCTGGACGAGAAGACCTCGGCAGGCTTGAACAAGCTGGTGTTCAAGGTCTTCCTGCCCCTGAGCATCTTCCAGAGCATATACAACACCGACATAGGCAGCGCCTTCGACCTGAAGGTGGCGCTCTACGTGGCGGTGTCCTGCGTGATCAGCTTCCTCGTGATATCGCTCATAGCGGCGCGCCGCGAGTCCGATCCAACCGTGAGGCCGGTGGTGGTGCAGGGCACCCACAAGGCCAACTACAACCTGCTCGCGATCCCCATAGTGTCGAGCTTCTACGGAAGCTCCATAGGGATGACCGCCGTGCTGATAATCGTGATCACGCCCATAGTCAACATCTGCTCTACCATAGCGTTCGAGTCCGCTCGCGGCGGGAGCGCGAGCCTGCCCAAGATGATAAAGAAGATCGCGCTGAACCCCCTGGTGCTGAGCAGCCTGATCGGCTTCGCCGTGAATATGAGCGGCATACGCTTCCCGCAGATCGTCATGAGCGGAGTGGTCTCCAAGCTCTCGGCGATGGCGACCCCGGCGGCGATGCTCATACTCGGGGCCGATTTCAGCGCCGACTCGGTCAGGCGCTGGGCGAAGCAGCTCGCCGCGGTGTGCGCGGGAAAGCTGATAATCCTGCCTCTGGTGCTGGTGACCGGCGCCGTGCTCTTCGGCATACGCGGCGCCGACCTCATAGCGGTTCTCATCTACAGCGGCTCGCCCGCGGCGGTCAACTCCTACAGCACGGCGGTCTCCATGGGAGGCAATGCCGAGCTCGCGGGGGAGATAGTCGCCGTGACCTCGCTGCTGTCCGTATTCACTCTCTTCGTGTTCCTGACCGTCATGGGCGGGATGGGACTGATCTGACGCTCAGCGGCATCCGGCGCTGACGATGTGATCCGTACGGGGGTATTGAGGAACGCCGGAGCGGTTCTCTGATGCCCGGCATAATGGCTGTATAGCATGCAGAAGCGGCTGCTCGAAGGAACTGTGTTTCCTGATGAAGCAGCCGCTCTTTACGTAATCGATATTATGTGCGCAGCGCAAATAGCTGCATATTATGCACGCATAATTATTACAGCTGTTATTGGCGCCTTCAGGGCGCCGGATGAACGCGGTGCGCCCGCCGCTTCAGTATGAAAGCAAAGCCTCGTCGCAGGATGTCCGGCTGAGCTCCTAAAGATACCTGTCCGCGACTATCCCGATGCGGCCCTTGCGGCTGAGCCCGCCGGCTTCTCTCAGGACGGCCTTGCCCTTACCGCGGAGCACCAGCTTGTCGCCGGGCTTCACCTCCGCGTCGGCCTTGAGGCACTGCATCCCGTTCACGTAGATGAGTCCCTGGCGCACGGCCTCCTGAGCTCTGCCGCGGGAGAGCCTGAACACCGAGGATATGACCGCGTCCAGTCTGAGGCTTGCGACGGTGTCACGAAGCTCCTCGGTCTTTATCTCGCCCGGGTCGAACTCCGAGAGCGGCGCCGTCCGAACGCTGAGGCTGTTCCTGCCGGCTCTCGCCCAGGAGCTGAGCAGGTAGTCCTCCATCTCCCTGAGTATGACTATGTCGGCTCCGCCTTCGCGCACGACTATGTCGCCGACGACCTCGCGCTTTATACCGAGGTTCATCAGCGAGCCGAGATAGTCGCGGTGGGTGAGCGGCCTCGAGCCCTTCGGGCTCTCTACCTTCAGCAGCGATAGGGGACAGTTCTCGGGATCCAGAGCGGCTTCCTCGTCCATGTAGTCCGGAAGGAATATCATCACGCGGCGCTCGGCGGCGGGAAAGCCGCCGAAGAGCAGGCGCCTCGCGCCCGCGTCGAAGGCGGCCTTTTCGGCCAGAGTCGCCTGGCGCATATCCAAAAAAGCGGTATGGGTCATCACATACTGCTCCGCGCAGGTCCTTATCTTGTCCTCTATCTGGGCTGTGAGGAGCCTGTCCCCGCCGTCCTTCTCCATGCCTTTCTACTTGTCCTTTTTCGTTATCCTGACCGCGTCGGCCAGCTTTATCCTCTGCGGCGTGTGCCGGCTTATGATCTCGCTGATCTCGGTACCGGCGCGTCCGATCTCGTCCTGCAGCTCCCTCGACGACATCCTTCGCACGCCGTTCCTGAGGGCGGCGAGCTGTATCATCGCGTCGGAGCTCACGACAGAGACCGCGTAGTCCTTTCTCATCTCGCGGACCAGGCGCTCTATGTACAGGTCCGCGCTCTCGCCCTGCTTTGTGTACATGATGCGAACGCCTCCGCGCTCGTCGGCCGCCTGAGGCCCCGGGCGCCTGTAGCCGTCGAATATGAGGACGGTCTCGCAACCCCGGTAGGCTCTGTAGTTGGCCAGAAGATCCCAGAGCGCCTCGCGCGCGGCTCCTATGTCGGCCGCAGCGGCCTTTTTCAGCTCTTCCCAGGCGAATATGACGTTGTACCCGTCGACTATGAGATACTCGCGTCTGGAGGCCTCTGAGTGCCTCTCGCGGGCCTTTCCGTACTCGTAGACGACCGGGGTGAATACCGGCCGCTTCGCCGGGCCGAACTCGCGCAGCATTATGGCCTCGAGCTCCCTCTCGTCGAGGTCGAGGCTGCCGCCCCTGAGCTTCGGCTGGGACTCCTGCGAGACCTCGCCGCCGCTGATCTTGAGACCGCTGTCGAGGTGCATGAAGCCGTCCGATTTGTCCCACTTGACTATGACGCCGCTTCCGTGCGAGCAGAAGACCGAATCCGGGGTGTTCTCAACGTCACGCTCGGGTTCGTAGGCTATGCTCTCGACCACCTCGGCCGTGTTGTGGCAGGGGAAATAGCCGCAGGCCCTGCAGCTGAGCTTGCCGCGGCCCCTGGTGTAGGAAAGCAGCGTCTTCTGGTAGTCCTGCATCGACGCCACGGGAGCGCGGCCGCGTATGACCATGTTCCCGGCGAGCTCCTCGGGTCCCTCGAAGCCCGCGTGCATGGCCTTGACGTCGTAGATGGCGCGGCCTATGTGCTCGGGCGGGACCTCCATCACGAAGTCGAAATACGGCTCGAGCAGCACGTTCTGCGCCTTCATCAGACCCTGCCGCACAGCCCTTAGCGAGGCCTGGCGTATGTCGCCGCCCTCGGTGTGCTTGAGGTGGGTCCTGCCCGCGATCAGCGTGATCTTCACGTCGGTCAGGGGGGAGCCGGTGAGCACCCCGAGGTGCCTCTTCTCCATGAGGTTGCCTATGATAAGCCTCTGCCAGTTGAGATCGAGCTCATCCGTGCTCACGGCTGTGTCGTAGATGATCCCGGTGCCCGCGGGGAGCGGCTCCATGAGCAGGTGCACCTCAGCGTAGTGGCGCAGCGGCTCGAAGTGGCCCGCGCCCTCGACGGGGGAGGCTATTGTCTCACGGTACATGATCCTGCCGCTTCCGATCTCCACGTCCATGCCGAAGCGCTCGGCTATGACGCTCTTGAGCACCTCGATCTGGACCTCGCCCATGAGCTGGGCCTGGATCTCCCTGAGGTGGGGATCCCAGACTATGCGAAGCTCGGGATCCTCCTCGGAGAGCACCCTGAGCTTCCTGTAAGCCTCCGCGGGATCGGTGCCGGCGGGAGGGAATATGCTGTAGCTGAGCGCCGGGACGAGCAGGGGAGCGAGCGAATCGGGCTCCGCCCCGAAGCCCTGTCCGGCGTAGGTCGCGCTGAGTCCGAGGACGGCCGCGACCGCTCCCGCCTCCGCGCTCTGCACCGCCTCGAAGCGGCTTCCGGAGTAGATCCTGATCTGCGAGACCTTTTCCTCTATGGCGGGAAGCTCGGCCTGTCCGGCCCTTCCCGAGAGGTCCGCGGCAGTAATATCCGCGGCTGCAGGCTCTCCCGAAGCCCCGGAGCCGGAAGCGTCAGCGGGGAGGTATCGGAGGCTCTCCCTTACGGAGAGGGACCCGCCCGTGACCTTGATCCAGGTCAGCCTGTCGCCGCGCTCGTCGCGGCTTATCTTTATGACTCTCGCCGCGAATACCTCGGGGTATTCGGGCGGTATGATGTATCTTTCCAGCGCGGAGAGCAGCCTATCCGTTCCGTCGAGCTTGAGCGCCGAGCCGAATAAGCAGGGTATGAGCCGCCTGCTCTTCAGCAGGGAGGCTATGTCCGCGTCGTCGAGCGAGCCGGTCGAGAGATATTTCTCAAGGGTCTCCTCTCCGCAGACGGCGACGCTCTCCAGCGTCTCCGGCGGGAGCTTTCCGCCGGTCTCCGTCATGTCCACGGCGCCGTCGCCGAGCCTCGCCCTGAGCTCATCCATGATCTGCGCGCGGCTCTTCTCGCAGATGTCCATCTTGTTGACCCAGATGAGGAAGGGTATGCGGTGCCGCCTCAGGAGCTCGATGAGGGTCTCGCTGTGGGCCTGAAGGCCGTCGGGACCGCTCACTATGAGCAGCGCGTAGTCGAGGGCGGAGAGAGTGCGCTCCATCTCGGAGCTGAAATCCGCGTGGCCGGGTGTGTCCTGCAGGTATATCCTCAGATCGCCCGCGTCAAAAACGGCCTGCTTGGAGAAGATGGTTATCCCTCTCTCCTTTTCAAGCCTGTCGGTATCCAGATATGCGTCCTTGTGGTCGACTCTGCCGAGCTTTCTGATGCGCCCGCTCTGATAGAGCAGGGCCTCGGAGAGCGTGGTCTTGCCGCTGTCTACGTGGGCAAGAACTCCCAGAACTACATTCTTCATGAAAACGATTTTAACACAGATGCGAAGCCGTGAAAAGCGCGCGGAGTCCGGCTCCGCTCAGACCAGCGTCCTCAGTATTCCCGCGAGTTCCGCGAGGGAGCTGACCGCGAAGTCGGGCCTGCTGCTCCCGGCGCCCTGGGCCTTCCTGTCCACCAGACAGGTCGTGAGCCCCGCGGCGGCGGGGCCATCGACGTCGTCGCGCGGAGAGTCTCCCGCGAAGAGCGCCTCGGAAGGGGATATCCCCAGCGCGTCCAGTATGGCCTCGTAGAAGCCTCTCGCGGGCTTGTAGAGCCTGAGCGATTCCGACGTGAATATCCCGTCCGTCTCTATCCCGGCCCGCTCCAGGTCCTTCAGCAGCGGAGCGGTATCCGTGGTCGATCCGATGACGACCTTAACGAGCTTTCTCATATCTTCTATCGCGGCCCTGCTGTCGGGGTAGGCGGCGCGGGTACCCTGTATGGAGAGCATCACGGCTATATCGGCGGCGGGGTCGCGGGCCAGGCCATACTCAGCGTATACCGAGGTGAGGTCCTTTTCGAAGAGCTCCGCTTCGCTGAGGAAGGCGTCCGGATCCGCGGATACGGCGGCGTTCACCTCGTCCGCATGCTCGCGGTGCAGCCTCTTGAAGCGCGAGTACACCGCGGCGGGATCGAGATCCTCCCGGCCGTTCAGCTTGAGTATCTCCGTCATCATGTCGACCGATCCTGTGCCGGTCGAGAATACCGTCCCGTAAGCGTCCAGAATGACCGCCTTTATCATGCCGTTTACCTCCGTCCGGGCGGGCTGTTCCCGCCCTCCGATATTATACACTTTGCTTCATGGTGATTGCAAAAACGGCCGGAAGCAAGTATCATGTATCTGTATGTAATCATATCTTTAATTCTTTTTCAGATCGAAAGGAGAAGGTCTATGAAGAAGATCAAGATCGATCAGTACCTCAAGTATTATACCCTCTGGCATCTCCGCTATTCTCCCGACGGGAAGAAGGCTGTATTCGTAGCTTACGACGGCGACTATGAAGCCAACGCCTACCTCTACAACCTCTATCTTCTCGACCTGGAGACCGGAAAGACCAGGCGTCTCACCGCGACCGGCGCTGAGACCTCCTACTTCTGGGAGGACAACACCCACGTTCTCTTCACCGCGGCCAGAAGCGCCAAGGAAAAGAAGAGAAAGGCTGACGGCGAGTCCTTCACCGTCTACTACAGGCTGGCTGTGGACGGCGGCGAGGCCGTTCCCGCGTTTGAGCTTCCGCTGCCCGCCGGCGAGCTCCTGCCCACCGGAGACGGAAGGTTCTACTTCACCTCTTCCATCGACATGAGATATCCGGACTTCTACAAGACGGACAAGGAAGGCCGCGCCAAGATCAACAAGGATATCAAGGCTGACGCCGATTACGTCGTGATGGAGGAGAACCCGTTCTGGACCAACGGCGGCACCTACACCCTCAACAAGAGGACCGCGCTCTTCATCTATGATCCCAAGACCTACGAGGTCAAGAGAGTCACCGAGCCCACCATGGCGGTAGCTCAGGTCGCCGTTCAGGGCGGCAAGCTCTTCTACATCGGCGAGGCCTGGACCGGAGCCCAGTGCAACATGCCCGGACTCTACAGCTACGACCTCAAGAAGGGCAAGACCGAGGAGATCTTCGCTGCCGGCACCAAGTTCTTCAAGGGCATCTACGCCTACAAGGACGGCCTCTTCGTGCTCATGAGCGAGGGCAAGACCTACGGTCCCAACGAGACCCCGTGGTTCTGGTTCTATGACCTGAAGACCGGGCTCAGGCTCCTTTCCGAGAACTACATGGAGGTCGGAAACGCGGTCGGCACCGACTACAGAAGGGCGACCGGATATCACGTCCGCATGCTCGGCGACAAGATCTTCTTCTCCGCCAACATCGGCTCCGCCGACAGGCTCTTCTGGATGGACGAGAGCTGCAAGCCGCAGTGCATCTACGGCGGCGAGGGCTCTATCGACATGTTCGACATCAACGAGAAGGGCGAGATCATCTGCGTGGCGCTGCTCGACATGAAGCTCCAGGAAGTCTACAAGATGGAGATGGACGGAAGCTACAAGCAGCTCACCAAGATGAACGAGGACAAGGTCAAGGGCAACTACATCGCCAAGCCGAACAGGATGACCATCAAGAGCGAAGGCTTCGACGTCACCGGCTGGGTGCTCCTGCCCTGGAACTACGATCCCGCCAAGAAGTATCCCGCTATCCTCGACATACACGGCGGTCCGAGAACTGCCTACGGCGAGGTCTATTTCCACGAGATGCAGCTCTGGGCCAACATGGGCTACTTCGTGATGTTCTGCAACCCCGTCGGCTCCAACGGCGGCGGCGACAAGTTCGCTGACATCTGGCACGGCTACGGCGACAAGGACTACAAGAACATCATGGACTTCGTGGACGCGGTGCTCGAGAAGTATCCCGCTATCGACGACAAGAGGATGGGCGTGACCGGCGGCTCCTACGGCGGCTTCATGACCAACTGGATCGTCGGCCACACCGACAGATTCGCCTGCGCGGCCACCCAGAGGAGCATCTCCAACTGGTTCAGCTTCTGGGGCGTTTCCGACATCGGCATGAGGTTCCTCCCGGCCCAGCACAAGGCCAAGATCTATGAGGAGGAAGAGCAGAAGTACATCTGGGATATCTCCCCGCTGAAGTACGCGAAGAACTTCAAGACTCCGCTGCTCATCATCCACTCCGACGCCGACTACAGGTGCCCGATCCCCGACGGCTATCAGATGTTCACCGCCTACAAGGAACTCGGACTCGAGTGCCGCATGGTGATCTTCAAGGGCGAGAACCACGAGCTCAACCGCTCCGGCAAGCCCCAGCACAGGCTCAGAAGACTCTCTGAGATCACCGACTGGTTCGAGAAGCACCTCAAGTAGAGGATCTTCTTCAGGGATCATTCCATCAGCTCAATAACATGAGACCCTCTCCACCACCGGGTGGAGAAGAAAAGGGCATGCAGAGTTTTCCGCAGGTACGGCACGGCCGGTCCGTGTTACAAGGAATGCTCTGTATGTCCTTTTCAAAAACGGGATCAGAAAGCGGCAGGAAGCCGACGCGTCTGAGCGCGGGGATATCAGTTAAAGGAGGAAACTGCATGAATATCAAACCGTTTGCCGTCGAGGAGTGGATGAACGCGTGGGAGGTGGGCGCCAGATACAATATCGCCGAGACCTGCGTGGATTCCGTCAGCATGAACGAGCTGTTCCGCCTGACGGGGGAGAGCCGGGAAGATTTCCTTGACAGGCTGTGCGAACGCCGCCTGAGCTACGGCGATATCGAGGGACTTCCCGCGTTCCGTGAGGGCGTCTGCGGGCTCTACCGAACTCTGAGCAACGAGAACATAGTGCCTACTCACGGCGCTTCCGGCGCGAACCATCACGTCTTCTATTCGCTGATCTCTCCGGGAGACCGGGTCGTGAGCGTCATGCCCACCTACCAGCAGCTCTATTCCATCCCGGAGTCCTTTGGAGCCGATGTGCGCATACTGAAGCTGAAGCGGGAGAACGCCTATCTGCCTGATCTGGATGAGCTGAGGCGCCTGGTAACTCCCGGCACGAAGATGATATGCCTCAACAATCCAAACAATCCCCCGGGGGCGCTGATGCCCGAAGAGATGCTCGAGG